>Ga0265297_10002530_pt1 | contig 36763 bp, 34 predicted proteins | sample Munlanlwell13791_FD_192502 | JGI IMG/M metagenome (GOLD analysis project Ga0265297, IMG submission 192502) | Leachate microbial communities from a municipal landfill in Southern Ontario, Canada - Leachate well 137-91 | ecosystem: Engineered > Solid waste > Landfill > Unclassified | place... | reverse complement strand
GACTTCTGTCTTTCTCCGGGCAAAAACCCTGGAAAAAGCCCTGAGGATAAAAGAGGTCAATTCGCCAAAGCTATCAACAGGCCGGAAGTTCGAGTCTTCCCCGGGGCGTTCTTGTTCACTTGCCTCGCGCTTGTCGCTCGGCGTGAACAACGAACAGGCGTATTAGCCACGGAGAATGGCGCCCGAAGGGCGGCTGCTTCTCCGGGGCTAACTTATTTCTTTTTACCTGATTTTGCTGCAGGCAGCGTGAGCGCAAGCAAAAACAGGTCAGAAACAATCAGTCCTGCCATCGCCTGGTTGATGGCCGCGCACCTGACGCTGTCACAATAATAATCAGAACGCCCTTCGCACAGGCTCAAGGAGAAATTGAATGGATTGCACACATACGGGGATGCGTCGGTATAAGCGCTTCGCAGGTCATTTATGAATACGGAGTGGCCAAACCAAAACAGCACCAGGCAGACTAGCCCGGCGATTAGGACATACCGGATGGCCGTCATCGAGCTTATTTCCATAACGGATATATGGGCGCGAGAAAATAAATAGAATTACTCTTTGCGTCACGGGAAACGTCGATAAAAAAAGGGCGTATTTGCGCCAGGAACCCGGTTTTCCCGGGCTAAATCACCACCCGGCAGGAACGGATTCCCCAATTATAAACACGATGAGGCCAATAATTCATCATCAGCCAGTCCTATGAGGAAATATCATGATGAGGGAACTGACGCTTGAGGAAGCAGGGCCAATCTGGGACAGGTTCGTCCCGGAGAAAGTCGTCTGGACCGACGATTGGGACATACGGGTAGCCATCTGCAGGCATTACGGGTACAAGACCCTGATTCTCTACGACGGGAAAAACTTCTTCCCCCTGATGCTCGACACGGACCGCGGCTTCTACGAGATTATCGGCGGGGACAGCGTTGAGAGGAATTACCTCACTTTCGACCCGGAGTTCATGAAAAAAACCGATGAGATTCCGAAGGACGTGTATTTCGATTTTCTTGTCGAGCGGTTCGACGGATGCCTTGAGGGGCTCTGCCCGCAGTTTTATCTCGACTTGACAGGCATCGACGGAATCGACGATTACCTTGCAAGGTTCTCGAAGAAGCACCGGAAGAATTTCAAGAATGATTACCGGAAATTCGGGGAGCACGAATTCCGGAAGGAGGGTTCCCTTGATGAAATCGCGGCGTTCAGCAGGGTGATGTTCGGCGAGAAGTCGGACTTCGCATCAGGCGACCGCGGCTGCTACGACATCCTCGACAAGGACCCCCGGACCGAGTATTGGTCCGTCATCAAGGACGGCAACCCCGTGCTTACGACGCAATACTTCTTTTATGGGAAAACCATGTCGGTCTGCATCTGGGGCGTGGATGAGAAGCATGGGGATACAATCAAGGCTGCCCTGGTCGAGGCTATTAAGCTCGCCAAAAGCCGGGGCTGCACGAGGATAGACTATGCCCCGACGTATTCAAGCTGGAAATTCTTCTACCGCCTGGACACCGCGCCGCTGTGGAGATACAAGCGCGGGAGCATCCCGGATTCGGTTGATGCGGCAGAATACGGCGTGCCTCCGGATGAAATGGCGAGGCTCAAGGCCGAGGGCAGGCTTTGAGGGCACGGGAGCCGGGCCGTGCATCACCAGATGAAGGGCACGAGCCGATAGCGCGTTTTCTTGCAGTATTCCGCGTACCCGGGCAGTCCGCGCTCGAGAACGTCCTCCTCGTTCTGTATGCGGAGCACTATGAGGGGCACGACCAGCAGAAACACGGGCAGCGCCCAGTAGGAGCCGAGGGCTATCGGCGTAGCGGCATACATCAGGATGAAGCCGAGATACATGGGATGCCTGATGAGTGAATATGGCCCGGTGGAAACGACTTTCTGCCCCTTGACGACTTCGATTGTGCGCCCCGCGAAGCTGTTCTCGCGGAAGACCAGGAAGATGAAGAGGTAGCTGAGGAAAACGACCGCGTCCGCAGCCAGAACCAGTTCAGCGGGGACGCTCGACCATCCGAAGCGGCGGTCGAGCCCGGGGAGCAAAAAAGCGACGATGAAAACAAGGCTGGAGAGCCTGATGACCAGCCGCTGTTTCGCCTGTTTCTCCTTGAATTTCAACCGCCGCACCAAGAACTCCGGGTCGTTCTTCAGGAAATATGCGACCACGAAGGCGACCGGGACCATCAATATCGCCAGATACACCCATGCCTGCCAGTAATCCAGGGTGCCCGCGGGCACGAAAAACATGACGGCGAGTGAAATGAACCCTAGCGGAAACAGCACCAGCGCCCGTTTCTTGACATCTTCGGCGTCCATCATTGGGATAACCGGTCCGGATTATAAAATACGTCCGCTAAGGCGGTTGAGGCTTTTTGGAGTAATATCCAGGCAGGCAGATTGGGCAGACGGGGGTTTCCCTGCTTTTGTAAAATTCGTGGCCCCTGCTGCAAACGGCCGGTTTTCCTTTCGCTTTTTCCATGGAAATCACCCGTAGCCGCTATTTTTGGACGTCTGCCGGTTCTTTTTCATCCGCGCCCGGACCAGCTTATGTATGAGCGCGACAGGCAGCTTCTTATCCGGGGGAAAATGGACTGCCGATTTCGATGTCACGTAGGCTTTCAAAGCCCCCCTGTTCTCTTCGATAATTGGGGGAGGGATGTAAAGCCCGACGTAGTTTTTCGCAAGCCGGAAATACGCGAGGCGCCCGTGAAATCCGTAATAGGGCATTCCGTAGCTGATGCGCTCATCGGCCCCCGGCGCCGCTGCCTTGATGATTTTCCTAAGCTGCATGAGCTTTGGCCGGGCCTCTTTCGGGGCTGCGGCGATATAAGCGGCCACGGCATCGGAAGTTTTTCCTTTGGTTTTCATTTCATCGCCTTTGCGTTTTTTTTCTTCGCCGGCTGGTAATAAAGCAGCACGTTCCCGGACTTGAATTCCTTCGTCTTGGCGAGCTTAAGGCCGAATGTTTCGCCCAGGCCAGTGAACAGCGGCGTTCCTTTCCCGATGACTACCGGGTTCACCATAATCCGGAATTCATCAACCAGCCCCTTCTGCATGAGATTCACGCAGAGGTTGTTGCTGCCGAATATCGCGATGTCCCCACCGGGCTGCCGCTTCATGCGGGCGACCTCGCCGTAGGCGTCATCTTTTACCAGGCGGGTGTTATTCCAGCCCGCGCGGTCCAGGGATCTTGAAAAAACGATTTTCTCCTTGGCCTCCAGCAGGCGGGCGACCACGAGGTCGTCCTCCGCGGTCGAGGCGTCTTTCAATGCGGCATGCCAGAAGCCCGCGAAGAGCTCGTAGGTCTTCCGGCCGAGCATCAGGGTGCCCGATTCATCCAGCTGTTTTATCGCATATTCGTTGAACTCGCCGTCCACGTTGTGCCAGCTTAAATCATGATTGGGCCCCTCGAAGAATCCGTCCAGGCTGACCATCATGAAGAGATAGGCTTTTCTCATGAAATCCCCATGGCATAAATCCCCGGAAATTTATAAATGTTCAAATGTTCGGCGTTCGCCAGCCATGTGCGGCATAAATGTGGTAATAAAGTAATAATTAAGAACACATTCGGGCTTATTCAGATAATGCGCAAGGTCATGTCGAAGGCTGAATTCCTCGCCACAAGGCCCACGGGGGCTAAGGAGTTCATACAAAGCCGGCTCGAGGGCTGGGACTGCCTCGGCTGCGGGCAGTGCTGCCGGGAAGAGAAAGGAAGGTTCTCCATCCGGCTGATGCGGAGCGAAGAGGGCTTCATCGCCTTTTTCAAGGGCGCCACCAGGAGGCCCGGGGTGATGCGCGCCATAACCCAGGACTTCGGGGATTCGACATTGTTCTCCTTCAGGGATGGGAGGTGCATGCATTTCGACGGGGAGGAAAAGCGCTGCCAGGCGTACGACGAGAGGCCGGTGGTCTGCCGCGCGTTCCCGTTCGTATTCTCGCTGCAGCACGACATAGCCCTTAGCGCCGCATGCCCGGCGCTCCATGACCTCCGGGACCGGGGAATCCTTTTCGTCTATGCTTCGGATTTCGACAGGCCCAAAATACCGATGCTCGCCCGCGCCATGCCCCATCTCCAGCAGCTTCTGGCCGGATTCAACAGGGCATTCCCCCAGTTCTCGGTCGAAACGCTTTTCGACGACGTTCGGGGCGAGCCGTTCTACCCCATAAGATAGGCCATGCGACAGGGGACCAGGAAACGACGGATTGGGCTGGCCCGGCCGGGGGGGTCACTCGTATCTCAGGGATTCGATGGGCGAGATTGAGGCCGCGTTCCTCGCAGGGACTATCCCCGCTATGATGCCCACGATGACTGAGAAAAACAGGCCCATCGCGACCAGCTCCGGCGTGATAGACGAGGGCAGGTTGAACATCGAGAGCACTATGGATGCGAAGAAGCTCAAGCCCACGCCCGCAGCGCCCCCTATGAAGCCTAGCGTCGCCGCCTCTATCAGGAACAGGCGGACTATGTCCTTGTCCTTAGCGCCCAACGCCTTGAACACGCCGATGGTCTTTGTCTGCTCGAGCACGCTCATGAACATCGTGTTGAGGACGCCTATGCCGCCTACGATGAGCGATATCGAGGCTATGCCGCCAAGGAACAGCGTCAGCGTGCTTGTAATCGATGACACGGCGGATTGCATGGTTGTCGCCGTCACCACCGAAAAGTCGGCCTCCTCGTCATCGGAAAGCCCGTGGAGGGACTTGAGTTCGGATTCCACATCAGCCGCCACCGAGTCGGGGTCATAGCCGTCCTTTGCCACGATGATGAGCTCGCCCGCATCCTCGTCCTCGCCGAAGAGGTCCTGCGCGGTCTCGATCGGGATGTAGACGCTGCTGTCTTCCCCGCCCATGCCGCCGGATTCGCCCAGGATGCCCACCACCTTGAAGGCGACGCCGTTGATTTCTATCTGGTTGTTGAGCATTTCTCCCTCCTCGCCCTCGTCGCCATCGAATACCGAATGCGCGACATTGTAGCCTATGACCGCCACGTAGTTGTCGCTGACGCCAAGCAGGCGGCCGCTCTCGAGCTCCGTTGTCAATGTCTCCGGAAACGCGTCGGGGTCGGTGCCTATGACGCTAAGCGTGGTGTTCTTGGCCTTGTAAACGATTGTCGCGCGCTCCTCAAGCCGGGCGTCAATGACGGATATCCCGGAAATCGAACGGAGCTCGTCGGCTTCGTCGAAGGTTATGGTCGCGTCATCGGGCTCGTCCTCCCCGAACGCCCCGCCCGGCGGCGGCCCCCCGCCCCCGCCTGAGAGCCCCATGCCCATCATGCGCCCTGCCTGCGTCGAACCGGAGGTGACGGTTATCTGGTCGGCCCCAAGCGAGCTGGTCTGCCTGGTCACGTTCTCCTGCATCCCCATGCTTATCGATATGAGGGTTATTATCGCCGCTACTCCGACGACAATTCCCAGGATGGTGAGCCAGCTGCGCAGCTTCTGGTGCATTATGTTCGTAAGGGCGATTTCGATGCTATCTTCGAGTTTCATCCGAGCCCTCCGGGCCTTTCTTCTTGCCTTTCAGCTTCCTGTACCCGATGTACAGCCCGCCGAGAATGACGAGGCCCATGCCGGCATACAACGGGATGTTTTCCGTGGAACCACCATTCATGGGGCTGCCCGGGCGGCCGTTGAAAGTGCGGTTCCCGGACGACGTTGCGGCGGCTCCGGATGCGCCCCCTGCGGCGGCGGCCGAATCCCCAATCAGCGCGATGGTTTTCTTCACGGTATGCTCGGCATTGTCGTTGTCCTTGAAGACGACCGTCAGCGGGATGCCTGCCGAAGCGCCCTCGGGGACCTGGCCAAGCGGAGTGACCGTCACCGAATAGCTCGCGTAATCATCGACGCTGAGGGTCCCGATGAATTTCTCTCCCGAGCCGCTCACCCGGTAGTACTGCGTCGAGTCCGCCCGGACATACAGGGAGCGGACCGCGGTGTTGCCGATGTTGGATATCTTGGCCGTTATCTGGGTGCCGTCATCGGCTGGCTCCGTCTCGGATGTCAGGAGGATTTCCGGCGTGGCCTGGACCACTATGCCGACCTCGTATGTTTTCTCATCGCCATTGGTCTGCATCGAAATCGGGAGGGTGTAATAGCCCGATGTGGACCCGGCATCCACGCCCAGGGTAAGAATTTCCGAGCGGCTTTCGCCCGGGGCGATGTTGTCCAGATAGAACGTGTTGACGCCTATCGGGGTGAACACGCCGGTTCCATTGGCCGTGATGACTGCGGACTGCACGCTGCTGCCCCGGTTCTCGATAGTCAGGTTGTAGAGCAATTCCGACCCGATTTCGCTCTTTGAGACGGGGCTGCAGGTGATGCGGAGCGCAGATGAGGAGCCGGACACCATCACCGGGCCCAGGTATATCGTCTGGGATATCTCGTTCTGGAGGGCATCCTCGTATGTCAATGTGAGGGGGATTGCATATTTGCCCTCCCCCGCGTCCGATGACGAGATTATCTGGACGGTGACATTCCTGCTCGTGTTCGCATCGATGTCGCCCACCCTTTTCTGCGTCGTGCCGTCCAGGCTGAACGATGAGTTGTCGGCATTCTTGATGATGACATTCTTCATGATGCCGCCCGTGTTCTCGAGTTCCAGCGTTGCGATGAGCGTCTCGCCCTTGCCGATGCTGTTGCTGCTCAATGAGAGCGTCCTGACTTCCAGCACCCCGTGCTGGTTGATTATGATGGGGATTGTGGACATCGTATGCTTGGAACCGGTCTCGTCCTCGTCCATGTAATAGATGTCGACGTTCACCAGCAATATCCCGCTGTCCACCTTTTCCGGCACTTCGAACGGTATTGTGGTGGTCATCTTGGAATCCGGCCCGATGTCCCCGAGGTAAAGGTTCCAGTTCTGGTCGGAGCCGTACGTGTAATATACCACGGTGCCCTTGGCGGCCTCAGTCCCGGTGTTCGATACCGTGATTTGGAGCTGGCCGGAGGTTCCGGGGTATACGGAGGAAGGGACGATCGTGTAATCAGTCACCTGAAGGACCGGGGCGGTCGAATCGACGCTGAATGCCACGGTCGAAAAAACCAATAGTACTGCAACGAATATGTTCAAGGTCTTCATTTCACCACATCCCGAGCGTTGATTTTTCATCGATTTTTTTCACTTCTTGAGCTTCAGCTCATGCGCTTCGGCTTTCCTGCCGCTTTGGGCCACGTCCCGCTCGATATTCCCGTCGCGGATGTGTATCGTCCGTTTCGCGTATTCCGCGACGAGCGGCTCGTGCGTGACTATCACCACCGTTTTCCCGTTGTCTTTCCAGAGGGAATAGATGAAGTCCATGACGTCCTTGCCGCTCGATGAATCGAGGTTTCCGGTGGGTTCGTCCGCAAGTATGATGTCCGGGTCGGTGGACAGGGCGCGCGCTATCGCGACGCGCTGCTTCTCGCCGCCGCTGAGCTGTGACGGGAGGTTGTCCCATTTCGGCAGGAGGTGGACGAGGGACAGCATCTCCCGGACCTTCGCTTCCCGCTTCGGACGCTCCATCTCCCGAAGAATCAGGGGAAGCTCCACGTTCTTGGCGACGCTCAGCGTCGGGGCCAGGTTGAATGACTGGAAGACGTAGCCGATTTTCTCGTTCCGGATTATGGCAAGCCCGTCCCGGTCCATTCCGGACATCGCCTTGCCTGCGATAAGGACTTCGCCGCTCGTCGGCTTGTCCAGAAATCCGAGGAAGTGGAGCATGGTGCTCTTGCCCGAACCGGACGGGCCCATGATTGAGACGAATTCCCCTTCCTCGATGCTGAGGCTGACGCCCCTGAGGGCCTTGAAGCTGGTCTTTCCGGTCCTGTATTCCTTGACCACATCGCGCAGTTCGAGCATTGCCATGCGTCAGACCTGTTTTCTCGCTGGAAGAACCCCAGCACAACCCCGCAACGCGATTGCCGGCACGGCGGGCCCCGGGACGGCTGCGGCGCGGCGAGGGTGAGCGGGGGCTAGCCTATGAGACTGGTCCCGATTGAATCGGGCGAAAGGCCGCCCCCGCTTTATCCTGGCCGGGGATTGCGCGCCCGATGCCATAACGGATGCGCGGCATCCCCGCGGACAAGCCATCAGGAAACCACCGAAGAGTTCATCATGCAACCTCCGGGCCCGGGCACAGGAGACCGGCCGAACCCCCGCGGGCCGAATGCATGGCCGGAGCCCTTGAAGGATTCGAAGGCGCTGCGCAGGTCTTCAAGCGATGACAGGGCCGTCGCGTAATCCCCGGAGGATATCGAGTCCCGTATTTCGTCCATTAGGGCGATGATGCCCCCCGCACGTCCCGCCGCTTCCCTGCCAGCTCCATCTTCCGGTTTCTCTGGGAACGGGCAGTATTCTTCCCTCAGCGACTTCACTGTCTCGAAGTCCTTGTCAGCTACCGCCTGGGCGAACTGCTCGCGGACATCATCCGTGATGTTCCCGTTGGGGCAGAGGACGTCCGGCCTTGCGAAGCGGGCTTTGGGCCCGAACCCGCGCGGGGGCATGCCCTCAGTGGCAGGGCAGTATTCGTCCATGAGCGTTTTCAGGGCGGCCATGTCATTATCGGCCCTTGCCTGGACAATCTGTCCCCGGACATCATCCGTCAGGTTCGCGCCGGGGCATATCGGGAAACCCTGGGCGAACACCGTTCCGGAGAAAATTAGAACCAATGCGATTCCGAACAACGATTTTATTCCATCCAATCAATCACCTGATTGGACCGGGAACGGTTTTTTATTTATAGATTTACCGAAATAACCCCCAAATTACGCCGCAATATGACCTCATTTGGAGCTCACCCAGACAAGGATGCCGAGCGATATCGTCGCAAACAGGTACGGAACGCTCTGGAACAGGCCGTCCCTCCCGTAAACGCCGAACAGGACGTGGAGGAACGGGTTGGCCGCCACGGCCAAGAGCATGAACGAGAAGACGGCGAGAAGGAGCCCGAGGGTGAACCCGCTTTTCAGCTGGAGGTAATCCTTCAGGTAGATGAAGAACAGGTAGAACGAGAGGATGAGCATCGCGACGGAAAGGACGGTGTGAGTGAGGAATACGGCCTGGAACATGTTCGGAGGAGCTGAGCGCGGGGGCAAGTCGCCGGGCTCGAACTGCCGGAACTGCAGCGCCGCATTGGCGGCGATGAGGAAGCCGGCTGAAATCAGCAATGCAAGCACCGCCCCGAAAAACGCCTTCAGTGTGAGATTATTTTCTTTGCTTTTTTCCATCGGTATCACCCACGAGCAAATCCTTCAGATAAGCGTTATCATCCCATTCCGGGCTCAGGAAATACACCGAGCCGTATTTCTTCTTCGGCGTCTCCAGTATCCTGTTTTCTACGAGCAGTTCCACGTGGCCCTGGACCGTCTTGTAATCCATGGCGAGCGCAATCGAGAGCTGGCGGATGTTCACGGGCTTTTCAGACACCGTTTTGAGTATGCGGAGCCTCGTCGGTCCCCCTCTCGAAGCGTTGAGGAGCCAATAAAGCAGGCGCGTCTTTGAATCCATCACGTATCAGCGCGAAAAAAGATTTGTCCGCCAAGGGTGCATGGGTTTTCCGGCTTTATATATTTTCCCCCAAATCGTGGGGCGGGGGGATGGCGGCGGGGGAATGCGGCCGCGCCGCATGCCGGAATCAGGAAGCATTAAAACGCCATTCGGGGAAGCGGTATCATGAAAGCCGCCATGGCGCTCATCCTCATCGCCGCCCTCGCGGCGGCAGCGCCGTCGCCCCCGGAAATCATCGTCAATAACAGGACGATGGAATGCTCGCCGTACAATGCGGGCGATGAATGCACGCGCTGCGCCATTCCGGACGGCTGGACGAGCCTCGGGTACGGCACGGTGGAATGCCCGCAGGGATACGCGGAAACCAGGGCGCCGATAGTTTGCACGCCCGCAGCGAACGAAAGATGCTGCAGCGAAGGCCACAGCGGGTCGATGGGCGCGTGCGGCAGGATGATAGTCAACCGGCTTGGGATGCAATGCAGGTTCCTGTCCGAAAACGAAAGCACCCCGCCCGGCTGGGAGGGAAGGCCGGGCGGCTCGGAGGCGTGGGAATGCCCGGAAGGCTACGCGTGGGTAGGGAATGCGGGCGCGTGCCCGTTTCCGGCGGCCTTAATCGGAGCTTTGGCGGTTGTCACGTTCATATCTTTGCGGAAAAACGGTAAAACAGGTTGAAAAAAATGGGAATGAGCAAAAAAGACTTGTCACGGAAGAAGGCTAATATCAAGGCGAGAATCGAGGACCTCGAGAAGAAGGCCAAGATGGACCCCTTGAAGAAGAACAAGTCGCTCCACGGCGAGCTCGACGATTTGAGGAAGAAGCTTGCCGAAGCGGACTGATGCGCACCGCGGGATGGCAGCGCCCATGCGGGGGGCATCCGGCAGGGATAAAAGAATGCCCCCGCATAACTGTCAATTATGGGGGAGTGTTTCCTCTGCCGGGAGCAGAACGAGACTAGAAAGGTCTACATGGGAAGCGCGAGAGGTTTTGCCGACCTTTGCATCGACTGCGTAATCAAATTCTATAAAATAAAGACGGAGTAGTCGGAAGGCGGCAAGCAATCCTGCGCGAATGCCACGATGCGTGCTGGGCACAAGAAGGCATTTTAACGTTCCCTGCCGAAACCCCGCATGGCCGGTTTCATCGAGGCGTTCGTCCTGCTTCTGGGAATCATCGACCCCCTGGCCAGCCTCGGCGCGTTCCTCTCCCTCACGAAGGGGATGAAGGACAAGGAGAAGCTCAGGATAGCGCACAAGGCAGTCCTCGTTGCTGCGGCGGTGTTCTTCATCTTCGCGATAGGGGGCCAGCCGATACTCGACATCCTCGGGGTGAACATCCATGCGTTCCGGGCCGCAGGCGGGATAATTCTCGTGCTTCTCGGCATCCAGATGGGCCTCGGGATTTCCTTCCCCAAGGATAAGGAGGAAATAAGCGAGGTCGCCGTAGTCATCGGCACCCCGATGATTTGCGGGCCCGCGACAATCACGACCACAATCATCCTCACAAGCGAGACCGGGACGACGCTCACGATGATGGCCGGGGCGATGGTCCTGATTATCACGCTCGGCACGCTCGTGCTCTCATCGCGCCTGACGAAGGTCGTCGGAAGGAGCGGGCTCCAGATAATGTCCACGATGATGGGGATAATCACGATGGCCTGGGGCATCCAGTACCTGCTGAGCGGGATAAGCGCTTTCGGCGCAGTCGCGGGATGAGTGGAAAAACGGGCAAAAAACAGTAAGGAAATATGATAAGGGGAGGGAAAGAACGGGGGGTGAAAGAGGGGGGGCGGGCAGGCCGTCCCGGAAAGCGCACCCCCGGCGCATCCTAATAATATCGGACCATCTGCCGTCTCGCCCTCCTTCCGCGCCGCGCCCTCCGGAACGCGCGCATCATGTAATTGTCAATCTCCCCCAACAGTTCAAGGTCTTCATAGCTCAGGCCAATCATGCAAACACCGCTAATGCGGGCTGATTCGCGCATAAAGAGCGTTTCCCTGCATAGCGCATTTCCGCGGAATGCGCGGGATTTTATCCTTTCGAGTGGAGGGGCTGATAGTGATATTCATGGATACGGAATCAATCCTGCGGAGTGCGAAGACTGTCGCGGTCGTCGGGCTGTCGGACAGGCCCGAGAGGCCTAGCTACGATGTCGCAAGCTACCTGCTCGGAAAGGGATACCGGATTATACCGGTGAACCCCAACCTGAAGGAGTGGAAGGGCATCAGGGCATACGGTTCGCTCCTCGAAATCCCGAAAGACGCCCGGGTGGACGTCGTGGACATCTTCAGGAAAAGCGAGGACGTGCCACCGGTCGTTGACGATGCGATTGCAATCGGCGCCAAAGTCGTCTGGATGCAGCTTGGAATCGTGAATGAGGCTGCGGCGCAAAAAGCAAGGGGCGCGGGGCTCGAAGTCGTCATGGACAGATGCATGAAAATCGAGCGCATGAAGATGGATGATTAGCCTCGCGGACCGTCCCCCGGCTAATCAGCCGTCTATCAGGTTCCAGAAAACCCAGTCGAACAGCTTCCGCCTTACCTTGCCGTTCGGGTTCTCCAGCACCCAGTTCAGCATCCAGCAGAACGGGAGGCGGGGGTTCGTGAACAGGTTGAACAGCCGCACCTGCCATATATGCGCGTCCGCCATCCGCTTCATGATGGCGCGGCCTTCCGGCTTTCCCAGTATGTGCTTGGCTACGCCTTCGCCGCTCATCATCGCGTACGCCATGCCTTCGGTGGTCAGGGGATTCAGGAAGCCGCCCGCATCGCCTACGAGGTAGACGTTCCCGAACTCCCACCCGCGGTAATCGGCGTTCCCGCGCATCGCCTCGGTCTTGAGGCGCGAGGTGTCGATGCCGAACGTCTTCCCGGCCCAGGCGCGGGCTTGTGCCGCAAGCTTATGGTCGAACTCGCCCCGCCAGGCCATGCCGACCATGGTCTTGTCGCGGTTTTTCGACATCATATATCCGTATGAGCCAGGCAGTGTTTTTGGAAGCCAGTGCATCTGGAATTCGGTGCAGGGCTTGTCGAGGATGCAGTGGAACGCCCAGCCGGAGATGTTTTCCGAGGGGAGGCCAAGGTGAGCGCGGACGGATGAGAACGAGCCGTCGGCACCGACAAGGTGGCGGTATCCGTAGCGCCCTTTCGGAGTCTCGACATACGCAGGGGAGATTTTCGTCACGGGCTCCGAAAATTTAACCGTCGCGTCGCTATATGATTTGAAATGATTCTCGATTTCGGAACGCCCGACGGTATGAAGGAAGGGCCTGCTGAGCCTTACGACCGTTTTCGTCGTGTCCGTGCCCACGTGGATTTCAGTCCACGGATGGCCGCGGTCGAAGCCGGGGGGCGTCTTGACCTTGGACGAGATTTCGCCGGAGCAGATTTTCCTCCCGAGCCGGTCGTTCTTCTCGAGGACGAGGACGCGCAGGCCGGAGCCGGAGAGATGCCTCGCGCAGGAGAGCCCGCCCGGGCCGGCGCCCACAATCACCACGTCGTATGGCTCGGAGTCCATGGACTACATGGATATGCGGAAGTGATTTTAAGGCATCTTTACACAATATTGATGTTGACGCCCCCAGCCTGAAGAAGGGGAGTCGGGGCGGGGAAAGGGTTGAAATGCCAAAGGAAGCATTCGGCGGTGACGACGACAGCTCAGGCCCAGCCCCGGATAAGAAGAAAATCGGCCTCAGCAAGTACGGCCTGTCCCCGGACGCCAATATCCGCGACGTGTTCTGGAGGATAATGGGCGCATACGCGGCGACGAAGAAGCCGGGGCAGGAGCTGTCATCGCTTGATAACGACAGGTTCGCGCTCATGAGGGTGGCGATATCCGCCCTGTCGAGCCAGCATGGCGAGCGCTACGGCCTTTCCCCGAAATTCATCGCGATTTATTCCCTCATGATGATTATCGACGGGGGATGGAACGACGTATTTTCCGAATACCTGGAAACCGCATGCGAGAGGAAGCTCGGCATCAAGAAGGACGTCTCCTTAGCATTGAAGAGGCTGCTCCCCCAGGAGAGGTACGGGAAGGCGGTAAGCGAGAACCTCGGCGCGATGGTGCGCGGGCGCGAGACCGGCGCGGCCGCCCTCGAGTTCATCGCGGACATGGAAAGCGCCGACATCGTGCTGGCCCTGAAGAAGGAGCTCATGATTATAGCCCGCGGGGACATCGGGCAGAACCAGCTCAACGCTATTAAAGCGATAGCGCTCATAAGGGATGACGAGGAGATACGGAAGTCCATAATCATCCTCCTTTCGCACTGGGATGCGCAGGCAAGATTCGCAGCCGCGGAGGCCTTGCTGGGGATGTGTGACAACCCGGATGTGAAGGCCGCGGCCGCAAAGAGGCTTGAGGCCGAGAGGGACGAGGAGATAGCAAAACTGCTCAAGAGGATTGCATCATGACGGATTTTGTAAGGATACCCTCCGAGAGGGTGAAAGTGCTGGTCGGGAAGGACGAGGCGACCAAGAAAAGGATAGAGAAGAAATGCAACGTCGAGCTCGTCGTGGATTCCGAGGGTGAAGTCGAGATAATCGGCGAGCCGGCGGACGTATTCTTCGTCCATGACATCGTGAAGGCCATAGGGAGGGGCTTTCCGCCCGAAACCGCCCTGAAGCTCCTCGGGAACGATTACGGTCTGTACGTCATCCCCCTCAAGGAGATTGTGCACTCAGAGAACGCGCTGACCAGGCTCAAGGGAAGGGTCATCGGTGAAAATGGGAAGATTAAATACGCCATAGAGGACGCCACCGACTCGTACGTTAGCATATATGGGAATACGATTGCGATTATCGCGAAAATCGACACCATGGAGTATGCCAAGGAGGCCATCGGCCTGCTTATTGACGGCGCGCGCCATACCAGCGTCCTCAGCTACCTTGCCAAGGCGAAGCGCGAGATACTCGAATCGCGCCTCAAAGGGCGCTGAACGCGCCGCAAGCTATTAATAGCTGCATTCCGATTAGTCAAAATAATACCCATGCCAGGTGATAGAATGGCTGACGACGACATTTTCAAGCAGTTCAAGGAGCATTCAATCGCCGAATTCTTCAAGAAGAACAGGCAGATGCTCGGATTTTCCGGAAAAGTCCGCTCGATGACGATCATCGTGCACGAGATAGTCACGAACTCGCTCGACGCGTGCGAGGAAGCGGGCGTACTGCCCGATCTTTTCGTGCAGGTCGAGGAGCTGGACAAGGAGAAGGAGCATTACCGGCTCACGATTAAGGACAACGGCCCGGGCATCCCCAAGTCGCACCTCGGCAAGGCGCTCGGCCAGATGCTCGCAGGCACGAAGTTCCACCGCTACATCCAGCAGAGGGGCCAGCAGGGCATCGGCGCGGCCGCGTGCACCATGTTCTCGTATCTCACGACCGGCCAGCCCACGAAAGCCATATCGTGCCACAAGGGGAGGAAAATCACGGCCTCGATTGGCATCGACTTCAAGCAGAACAAGCCCGTGCTGGACGTCGTCGAGGAGGCGGACGCGCTTAACGAGACGGGCCTCAGCTTCATCTCGGAATTCAAGGATGTGAGGTACGAGAGGAGCAATTACGGCGTCTACGAATACCTCAGGAGGACCGCGCTCGCGAACCCGCACTGCGCCATCACGCTCATCGAGCCCAACAACGAGAGGACGGTATTCCCGCGCTCGGTCCAGGTGAACCCGGCAAGGCCCAGCGAGATAAAGCCGCACCCCCTTGGCATCGGGACGCACGACCTCCTGGAGTTCGCGAGGCACAACAAGGAGAGCCGCAGGCTTTCGTCGTTCCTCCAGGAGACGTTCTCCAGGGTGAGCGCGGGCAAAATCGACGAGCTGAGGTCGCTCCTCCCGGACATGGACCTCAACAAGAACCCGCAGGACATGACCTGGGAGGAGGCCGAGGCGATGGTCAAGGCCTTCGCGTCGGTGAAGTGGATAGCCCCGGCCACGGATTCCCTCGTCCCGATAGGCAGGGAGCAGGTCGAAATCTCGTTCCGGAACATATTCAACCCTGAAGTCCTCGTGGTCACCGAAAGGAGCCCGAAGGTGTACCGCGGCGGAATCCCGTTCATGGTCGAGGTGGGGATTGCCTACGGAGGCGGCGTGGCTGCGGCCGGAAAGAAGGGCGAGGTCATGAGGTTCGCGAACCGCGTCCCCCTGCTCTTCGACTCGGGCGGATGCGCCATCACCGAGACCATCAAGACCATGGACTGGAAGAGGTACGACGTGAAGGATTTCGAGGAGGAGCCGATAGCGGTCCTCGTCAACCTCATAAGCGTCCATGTCCCGTACACGAGCGCGGGCAAGCAGGCCGTCTCGCCCGAGGAGGACGTGATGGACGAAATCAAGTTCGCCATAATGGAGGCCTCGCGCGGCGTCCAGAAATACCTTTCCGGAAAAAGGAAGGCGCACGAAATCGCCAACAAGAAGAAGGTCGTGAGCAGGTACATCCAGCAGCTTTCAGGGGACATGGCCAGCCTGACCGGCGAGAAGAAGGCCGAAATCGAAAAGGCGCTCACGAAAATCATCGAGGACAAATACGCCCAGGACGAGATGGAGGCCGAGGAGACGGCGGAAAAGGACCCGGAGCCGGACACCGGAATCGGGAAAACGGATGAAGGAGGCGAGGAAGAATGAGCGACGCGGCCAATACGAAGCTCCAGGCCATGGGGAAACAGATGGTCGAGCAGGTCAGGAAAGGCGAGGGGCCGACATTCGAGACGGTCCTCCGCACGAGAAGCAACACCATATTCGACGAGGGCATAGGATGCCTCAGGACCGGCGACAAGAAGGAGGTCAGGAAGTTCCTCAGCGTCGCCCAGGCCCGCACGTTCATGCAGACCGTCGCGATTGCCGCCAAAAGCAGGCAGTTCCTGAAAGAGAACCTTCACACGTCCATCAGGGGCCTTTTCTACCAGCTGAAATTCACGCTCGGCGAGGACATCGACGAGGACCTATTCACGGAACAGGCCGAATCGAACGCCCTCATCGAGGATTTGGAGGTCGCCCTCAAGATAAAGCGCGAGGACCTGAACCTGACGACCGACAGGAAGGGGTTCGTCGCCGGACCCATGACAATCATGGACCGCTTCGGCGGCGATGACACACTGATTGACTTGGAGAAGCAGGGCAGGAGCGGCTGGAGCATACCGTCGGATGTGGACAACGGCATGGAAATCAAGGAACTCGGTGCGGATTACGTGCTCGTCGTAGAAAAGGACGCGCTCTGGCAGAGGCTGAATGAGGACAAGTTCTGGAAGAAGGAGAACTGCCTGCTAATCACTCCGAAAGGGCAGTCGACGCGCGGCACGCGCAGGCTGCTCCGCAAGCTCGCGGACAAGAAGCTCCCGATTTACTGCCTCATGGACTGCGATGCCTGGGGATGGTACATCTACTGGACCATCAAGACCGGGAGCATGAACCTGGCATATCTCGGACGCGATTTCGCGGTCCCCGAGGCGAAGTTCCTCGGCGTCACGATGAGCGACATCAAGGAGTTCGATTTCCTCGACAAGCTCACGATAAAGGCCAAGGACGTCGACGTGAAGCGCGCCGAGGAAATGCTCGGCTACCCCTGGATAAACCGCTATGCGGACTGGGTGCGCGAGCTCAAGATGGTGTTGAAGACGAGGAAGAAAATCGAGCAGGACGCCCTGCAGGGGCAGAGGCTCACCTTCGTCGGCGAGTACATCAACAAGAAAATCAAGAACAAGGAATGGCTGTCATAGGCTTAGGCTGATTGGGCAGGCTATAACGGGGTATTCCTCTTTTTTTTAGTTTTCAATTTGCCCACAGGTGACGCCATTTCCCCCATATGGGAAAAATCAGCCGGTCGAATTGTATCCGCCGCCCGAGCCGCCGGTTCCCCCTGTCCCGCCGCCCCCGCTTGGGATGCTCGGCGCGCTGGCATTCGAGCTGTTATTGGGGATATAAGGGGTTCCGCTTAAGGGGAGCGGACGTTCCATGAGCTGGAACAGGCGCTTGCCGTCGGGGCAGAAGTTGTTCTCGCACCCGTTGCTGAGGTAGATGAAGGCTTCGGCCTTATTCTTGCCCGGGTCGGCCTGGCGCGCCAGGAATGGCACTTCGCATGCCTGGACATACTCGATGAAATCCGTGTAGCCGTAGCATTCGTAAGGCGGGTTGTTTTTCGGATGCCCGCCCTCGCACCTGCTGTCGCTCTGGCCGTCGGACGAGGCGCAGTACGTCTCGTTGATGGCCCAGCTCTGCGAGAAGCCGTACGCCCAGCAGTCGCCGTTCGACACGCTGCTCGAGCAGCGCGGGTGGTCAGCGGCCCTCGCTTTCGAGCCCCAGAAGCCGGCGTACATGTTTCCGGCGATGTACAAGGTGAAGAGGTTGTCCTTGTCCAGGTCACCTGCGCCCCAGTTGAGCTTGCCCCTGTTCGAGCTTATCCAGCCCCGGGCGTTCCTCATCATCGCCTCGATTTTGAGGGTGCCGATGCAAATGGAATCCGAAGCGACGAAAGGATTGAACCGCGGGTTGCAGCCCCGGACGCCGCTCAAATCAAGGCTGCGCATGCCTGAGCGGTCGAACACGTCGAAATACGGCCCGTCCACCCCGTCGGGGTTGTATGAGGCCGGCCAGAACGTGAATGGCGGCTCGAGGCTCTGCATTATGCCGACTGCGCACCAGCGCCAGTCCGGCTGCGCGGCCGGAGGCGCGTTCGTGAGGTTCGCGTTGCAGGTGCCGTCCGGGTCGTACATCTCGTCGTAGGCGATGTCGTAGCATTCGTCCTTGCCGGGCCCGGGCTCGAAGCACCCCGGCCCGTCATAGCCCTGCCTGCAGACCTTCGCCGCCGAGCAGGGGTTGAAGTCGCTTTCTGTAAGTATGAATGCGCGCACTATCATCGGGTCGAGGTTGCGCGCGCTCGCCCACTGGTTGATTTCGGGGAAGCTGTTGCAGTACCTGTCCGGAGGGACGCCGCCGCCAGGGTGCAGGCCCGTGAAAATGCTGGCGAGCGGCCTGCTGGCATTCGATATCAGGCACGCGTCGCACGTGAAGAGGAGCGGCGCGGGGGCGCGGAGCTGGTTGCTCTGCTGCTGCATGATGTCGCGCCCGGAGAATGCGAAGCCGCGCATGAAGTCCTGGTTCTCGTTGGCGTTGCACGCCGTGCCGGATTCATTGCCGAAAAGAATCAGGCGGTTGCCCGAGTTCTGGCCCGAGACGTTGGAGTATGCCTGGCAGCCGCCGTACCACGCCTGGAGGCGCTGGGCGGTCCTGCCCACCCCGCAGTTCGTGCAGTTGAGGGGGTTCGTGACGCCGATTCCCCCGCTCGTGTTGAATGAGTAGGGCGCTATGCCTATCACGCCGCGCTTCTGCAGCGTGGTCACCCCGAACGGGAAGAACGACCCGTACGCCGCGACCACGTCGCTTTCGGTCCAGTTGCACGAGTTGTCGATATCGGTGGTCCCGGGGTCGAAAAGGACGTACGGGATGATGGAGGGCTTGCTCCAGTTGTAAAGCGCATAGCTCGAGAAGTTGGTGGCCTGCTGGCGGACGCGCGCGGCGTCGCATGAATGGACGTACTTGCCGTTGATGCCGTATGCCACGTAGTCGACCTTGTCCGCATCGGCACCGAGGGCCATCATGACGTCGTTAAGCGCATTGAAGTCGTTGATTTTGGGGGCGACCGCGATGAAGCAGTATATTTTTCCTGCGGCACGGTCGTTCCTGCACTCCTGGTCGATTGCGCGGACCTGGTTCGCGATTTCCGGCGCCCTGGACCGGTCGAAGTCCATCTCCGTGACGACTACCACCGGGCCGACAGGGCCGGTCGACAGCCTTCCGAGGTAGACATCGTCGCCTTCGGTTCCGAGTATCCTCGCGATGTCCTGGGTGCGGCTGATGTTGATGTTGGTGCCGTTGCTGTAAAGGATATAGACCGGGATTATGTCCTTGCTGAGGAAGCACATCGTGCGCATGGCATCGGGGCGCAGGTAAGGCGACTCGTTGGTCCCCACCAGCCACTGGACCGCCATGTTCAGGCGGTCCGAGCAGAACGTGTTCGCCGTGCCGAAATCGCCGAAGGTCGGCCCCTGGCCCACCATGAACGGGCGAACCGAAAGGCTCTGGTCCATGGAGGTATTGTTGTAGTTGGCGTAGCGGGCCATCTGCTGGGGAGTGCAGTTCTTGTCGAAATAGCAGTAGCCCCCTATGAGGCTTTCCATTGGGCCGAAGATGTTCGTGCCGTTCCTGCAGACCATGCACCAGCAGCTTCCGGGCTTGCAGTACTCGACCATGGAGGCGTTGTTGATTGCCACGCGGTTGAGGCCGTCGCGGTATTCCTGCTCGTAGAGCGAGGAGCCGCCGTTCAGCCTCTGCAGGCATCCCGTGAGCACGATTGCCCCGCCCAGCACAACGACTACGGCCAGTATGAATGCTGCTCGCCCCGTATCCATGAGTCTATATTCCCCATTTCAGGATTAAAATACTAACGATTCCGGGTAATTTCGGGCATTGGGGACGGAATCGGACCGGAATTGGCGGACTGGCCGAATGGATGGGAAAAAAAGAAATAGAAAAAGGCCAAGCATGAATCGGATTGATCAGGAAAAAGAAGGAAAAATGAAAAAATAAGGCCTAGTACATGGCCTGCTTGCACGCGGAGTTCTTGCACATGCTCCCGCGGTAGTTGGACATGCCGCACTTCGGGCAGTACACCACCATCGAGAGCTTCTGGGGCTGGACCAGCTTCGAGAGGCCCTGTCCCATGCCCTCCGCCATGCCGCGCAGGTTCGAGCCGAACCCGCCGCCGCCGTAGCCGTGCTTCGAGCGCGCGACGTATTTCGCGGCGATCTCCTTCGGAGTCGCCGACTGCGGGAACAGCGGGACCGGCATGTGCCATATGAAGGCAAGCGGGTTCGCCCACCCGAAGAGCGAGTTCTGCAGCACGCCGAAGCCTCTGAGCTCCTGGTCCCTGCGTATTGCGAGGGACTCTGCTGAAACCGTCCTCCTCGTGGTGTTGTCCATCGCGGACTTGTACATGTCCTTATCGTAGAGGTAGGTTGCCTCCTTGCTCCTGTAGAGGTACTCCGCCATCGGCGCGTCGGCCTTCATCGTCATCCTGTAGTCGTAGAAGGTCTCGCCGGGGTTGACGTCCTCGGTTCTCGCGTTCGCGTAGACACCCTTCTTCTGCAGGAATATGTCCTGCGGCGCCTGCCTCAGGCCGGTCATGTAGTCGTGCCCGGCAAGCTGGTGCCTCTCGAGGCTGCCCCCGAAGACGTTCATCTTCGCCATCGTGTCGGAGCTCTTGCCGCCGAACCACTTGAACGACATCGGGTTCAGGGACTGCATTGCTTCAAGCACCCTGGGCTCGGTGTAGTTCCACTGGCGCAGCGCATCCCCGGTGGAGTCCCACTTGGACGCGTAGCCCTGCATGGACATCTGCATGCCCCTCATCATGCCCACGTACGGGCGGAGCATCTTGCCTGCAAGGTCCATCGGGAATCCGTACGGGCCGAGGGTGAAGTTCATATACTCGCCCTTGCCCATGAACGCCCTCAGGTTGTCCTTCACGTTGAAGGGGACGGCAGGGCCGTAGTGGAACGACGCGGCCCACGCCTGGTGGGTTCCGAATGAGGACGATATCCTCCACGGGTTCCTGTCTATGGCGTACTGCCATACCTGGACGTATGCGCCGTGCTGGGCCGCGACCGCCCTGTATGCGGTCTTCTCCTCCTCGGAGAGGCCGTTCAGCACCTGGCCGGACTGTATCTTGTTCGCCAGCTGGAACGAGTGCATCCTCAGCTGCGACGACGTCGGCGTAATGTCGTATGACGTGTTCAGCAGGTTCCCGCCCGCGGCCATGGCCACTTTGGAGATGTAGTCCCCGCCGTGCATGCCGATGTCCCTGAAGGGCTTTATCATAGGGCCGAGGGAAGGGCCGTCCACGCCGAAGAAGCGCAGCGACGAGGGCGCGACAGGAGTGACCTGGCGCTTGGCCTCGACCGTGATTGCGCTCTCGTTCCAGAAGCGCCCGTAGTCGTACGTCCTCTGGGCACCTTCCCAGAGCACGGATGCGAGCACGCGCTCCTTCTCGTAGTTGTATCCGCCCTCCTTGGCCCACTTGACCGCGGAGTCGAGGAATCCGGTCCATTCGGCCGGGTCCTTGGACGAGCGCACCTTCTGGAACTGCATCTGGAGGTCGTCCCTGCTGCCGAAGCTGACAACGACGTCCTCCGGTATGAATTTCCGGAGCACGCCCTTCTCGTCGCGGAGCGCGGTCTCGCCGGCCATGATGCGGTCTGCATCGCTGAGCATCATGCCCTTCTTGTAGTAGGCATAGCCTCCTTCGCCGAGCATGACAACGGCCTTGTTGGCCTTGGCCACGTCATCGTAGCTCATGTCCCTGGTGATGACCTTCTGGTAGGCCTCCTTGTGCGTGTTCATGAGGTCTTTCAGCTTCGCAAGGTCCTTGGGGCTTGTCAGGTCCATCTTCGAGAGGAACATCAGGTCGGGGTGGTTGTTCTCCATGCCCTTATCCTGGAGCGCCTTCTCCATGAAGCCGGCCATCACGCCCGCGTAGAACCTCGTGGTCTCGCGGGTGGTGCCGTAGGTGTTCTGCCCGAAGTGGGAGTTGAACCTCGACTCGAAGTCCTGCATTAGCGTCTCGGTTATCGCGAGCTTCTTCACCACCTGGGTTCTCTGCTCCACGGTCCAGCTTGCCGAGCCGGCCATCCGGTTGGCCTGCGCCTCTACCGATGCGTTGTAGTAGGGCGTGTAGCTCCTCGTGAACCTGGACTCGGTGGACTGCGCTATCGCGATGTTCTCCCTCGCGCTCAGTTCCGGGATCCAGTGCCTCTTGACATCCACGTTGGTGTATGTCGTGGGGAGCTGGAGCTCCTTGTCCGATGCGCGCCACATCATCTTGCCGGTCTTCGGGTCTATTTCCCCTATGCGGGGCGTGAGGCCGCCGTACATGAATCCGACTATCTCGGATATCGAGGCCGACGTCATGCCCTTGCCCTTGGAATACTGGGTGAAGGCCTGCTTGCCCTCCTCGCTGAAGAGCGATATGAGGTCCTGCCTGTTCCTCTCGGCTACCGCCTTGAGCTGGCTCGGGTCCCTCATGTGCTCGGGGAGCTGCGCCATCGTGGCTGCGAGCTTTGCCGCCGCCTTGTTCGGGTCGGCGTCGTGTATGTCGAGCAGGCTCGCGAGCCTGTTCGCCGTGTTCAGCCTGGCCGAAACGAGCTCCTCCTTCAGGCCCCCGTGCAGGAAGCCGTTCTCGGCATCCCATATCATGGTGCGCAGCACCATGGTCTCCCAGACCTGGCTGCCCTTGAGCGATTCGCCGCCCACGTGGCAGAGGTAGGCATCGTCGCGGCCTCCGCCAGCCTTGGCGGCCATCCTGACCTTGCCCTGCTCCTCGAGCGCCTGCTGGAGCGATATCATCTTCATGTGGTCTTCCTGGTTCGAGGCGTTTATCGACTCCACGCGCTGGGCGAACGAGAGCATCTGGTGGTCCAGGTGCGCGCCGTGCGATTCCGCAAGGCGGCTGAGCGCGGTCAGCTTGTCCTGGCCCGAGAGCGCGCTGTTGGAGAGTATCCTGCGTATCTCGGCTTCTGCGGCCGTTAACTCGGCCGAGCCGTGGTAGCCCGAGCGCTTGAGGATGTCCATGTCGAGGTGGCCCATCGATGCGAGCTCGGCCTCGCTTATGTCGAATTTAACGCCCATCTTCTTGTAGAGCTGGCGCAGGACGTACCTCATCTCGTCGCGCAGCGTCTCGTTGTGGAGCGTGCGGTAGAGGTGGGCCATCTTGTCGTTTATCGGGAACATCGAGCCCACTATGACCTGCGAGGGGTGCTTGTTTATCTGGCCCGTCAGCCATGCGGCCGTCGGGGACGTCTTCGCCTTCGCCTCGAGGTCGGCCATCGCGTGCTTGCCGCCGAGCATTTGCATCGTAGTCTTTGTGGTGGAGCGCACCAGGCTCGGGGCTTCCGTGACTATGGATTTGCTCATCCTGCCGACTACCCTCGCGGTTCTGAAGGCCGAATCGGTTCCGGCCATCACAACGCCGCTCAGTATGGCATAGCGGTTCGCGCCGTAGAACTTGCCGAGGGTCCCCGTCAGCCGGTAGTGCATCGCGCTTCTCTGCGCCACGCCCGGGTGGGCTGTCAGCACTTCAAGGCTCTGGAATGTCCTCATGCTGTACAGGTAGTCCTTCAGCGTCATGGCAAGAAGGGCCTGCCTTCCGCCGGCCGATTCGAGCGCCGAGAGCACCTGCGCGACCGTCTTGTGCTGGGCGTCTCCCCAGTGGTAGGGGAGCGTCGAGAGCTGCTGGAGGGCAGCGCCGCGCACGCCTACCGAAGCCGCGGCCGTGACGAACGCCTCTGAAATCCTTCTCTGCTGGGCCACGTCGGCCGGGTCGCCTCTTGCAACCGCGCGGTCGCCTGCCGTGCCCTGTGCCGAGCGCGCCTGCCTGACCGCGTTGTCCATCTCCGCGTTGCCGCGCATCTGGTTCTGCAGTATGCGTGTAGTGGCCGCAGCCGCATCGGCTGCCGCCCTCATCTTGGCTCCCGTGGTCTTCTTCATTTCGGTGTAACCGAACGGGGCGAGTATCTGCCCGCTCGCCGTAACGCCTTTCGGGGCCGGAAGCCTCGGGGTCGTTATGTCAAGGAGCGTTATCGGGGACTTGCCCGAGAAGTACAATGATGCCAGCAGGAGGCCCATTATCATGAAAAGGCCCACGCAGGGCAGTGACCCGCCCGCGCTCACGCACTGTGTCGTGGCACCCGTGCCGGTGCACTGGCCTCCATAGTCCGCGACGCCCAATATGAAGTTATTGAGGTCCTGCGCGAACTGTGTCGCCGGAGTGACATGCGCGTTGCTGTATTCGTATTCGGCCGAGCTCTGGCTTATCGCCTGGTCCGGGAGCGGCACGAACGTCGCCCTCACGAAGACCCTGCCTCCCCCTATGACCGGGGCGAGGTCGCACTGGCCGTAATAATAGTTATATGCCTCGGGGACGTCCGAGCCCTGGACCGGCCGGTATGCCGTCGCCACCGTGCCCGCCACGACATCCTCGCAGCCGGGAATCACGGTCCACTGGCCGCGGTATGCGTTTCCCTGGGGGTTGAAGTATTCGACTATGAAATGCGCGTTCTGGAGCGATGTGAGGTTCATCTGGTAGTCCCTTGAGGCGGCCGTGCGCTCGAGGGCCGTTCTCTGGATGCATCCTTGCTTGTCCGCGGCGCTTGCGCAGCCGGCGACAATCTCCTGCATCACCGTGCGTATGTCCGTCCCGCCGGTGCTTGTGGCAGGCTCGAAAACGAGCACGCTGAGGTTCAGGACCTTGCCCTCGCTGTCCGCGGGGGTGATTATCACCTGGCTTTCCTTCAGGTTCTCCTGAGGGAACAGGTCGTCTGCGAACACGGCTGTGGCTAGCAGAGCGAGCATCAAAACGCCCAGAACATATTTCACTGATGTCATACCGAACACCTAAACATAACTGCTATATCGCGCTTTTCCCGCTTTATAAATGTTTATGGTCATAGGGTATATGAAAAATACAAAAACTACAAGGTTTGTAGTTTTTTGTTGTAATAATATAACAAAGGTGGTTTAAATCAAAGGCCCGAACCCGTTTGCGCCCTACGAAAGCGATCCCGAAGGCATCAGCGGAAGGAAGGAGGATATCAAGGCTTTTGCATCATTTGTGAATTCCGCATCCTCCGGGCAGGGGGGGCTTCTGAGGATTTCCGGGGGCCCGGGGTGCGGGAAAACGGCTATGATGCGCCTTTTCCAGGCCGAAGCTGAGAAGGCGGGCATGCTCGGCCTGAGCGTGAAAGCCGAGAAGGGGGAGAGCGAGGCGGACATCGCGGGGAAGGTTTACCAGGAGATGGCGCTATCGCCGGACTTCCGCAGGGAGGGTGCGGCCCCTAAAAACTTCAGGGAGCTCATAGATTCGGCCGGGAAGGCCGCGAAGAAGAAGTTCGGCGCGGTCATTTTTATCGACGATGCTGACCGCATGAGGAACGCGGGCAGGGCAATCGCTTCCATCGAATCCGCGCTCAAGGCGGCATGGGGGAGGAGGAAGGTCGGCTTCGCGGTATCCTCGACGAGCGGCTTCGCGGGGCATCCGGAAATCGTGAAAGACATCGCGCTCGGGCCGTTCGCGGAATTCGAGGCCAGGGAGATGGTCGAGCACGCCCTCAAGAAGGGCCCCCCGAAAATGGGCGAGGAATGCCTGCAGTCCATCCTCTCGGACAGCGGGGGGAACCCCAGGCTCATCAAGACGGTCTGCTATATCATATACGACAAGCTCCGCGAGAACGAGAAGATCATCAGCAAGGGGCATTACCTCGCATACCTCCCGCAAATCATGAGCTCGCTGTCAAGGGAATGGTTCGGGAGGCTTTACCGGGACATACCCCCGGGCGAGCGCGCAATCCTGCATATCCTCGCAAAGGAAGAGACTGGCATGCACGTCTCGGACATCGCGAAAAAGGCCCGGAAGAAGCTCGGGCCCGTGACCGCGCTGACGAAAAGGCTCCTCGACCGGGGCCAGATAACGAGGATAGGGCGGGGGAAGTACCGGATATTCTCGAAGCTCTACATGAGATATGTATCACAACGGGAATGAATGGCCGGGGGCGCATGCGGGCCATCTGGCTGCGGCCGGGTGGCGGCCAGGCGTCGGACGCTCAGGCGAGCCGCCAGTCTTCGTCGAATGCATCGTGGAATGACTGGACGGTCCGCCCGTCGTTTATTATCACCGACGCCTCCCTGTTCTTATAGAGGGCGGAATTGCTCAGGTTGTGCGAGCCCACCAATACGGACTTTCCGTCTACGATGATGAACTTCGCGTGCGTGAGCTTGTACGCACTTGACGCGTAGCGGATGTCGAACCCCTTCGCCGCCAGCTCCCTGAATATCGCGTCGTTGTCGTCACCCACCACGTTCCGCTCGATGATGATGCGCACCCTCACCCCGCGGGATTTCGCCCGCTCGAGGGCTTCCACGACATCGCGCGAGCTGAACACGTAGATTTCGATGTCTATGCTTTCCTTCGCCCCGTCGATATAGGCAGGGATGCGGGCCCCGTCCTCCGGCGAGAACACCGGCTCGATTTCAGGGCTGAAGACGGCGGGCTGGATGACGAGCAGGAGCAGGGCGCCAACCGCCATCCCGGCAGCGAATGCGGCCCCGCGGTCGATGGCCATGGGTGAGGGGGATTTTTTTGGATATAATAAGGTTTCCCCGCACCCGATGTGCAAATGCCTTGAGGGCGGTTGCCTGCCCGCGCCTCACAGCCGCAGGAAATAATCCGACAGCTTCACGAAATGCGTCGTGGACGTGCGGTCCAATTCGATGATTTTCCTCTTTTCCAGCCTGTTCAGCGCCATTGCCAGGCTGGATTTCGATATGCCGGTCTTCCGTTCAAGCTCGTTGCGCCGGGATTTCCCCCCGCACCCGAGCAGGTAATTGACGATTGCAAGGTCGTTTTCGTTGAACGTCTCCATCATTCCCTTCTTGCCTGCGGTCATTCCAAGGCCGGGGAGGTTGCCCTGGGCGGCCGGGCGCTCGGCAGGAATGCGTGAGGATGATTGTCCGGCCGGGGCCGGAGGCACGGGCTGGGGGGCGTTCCTGCCGCGCATGAATGCCGCCGCTGCAAGAATCGCCAAGGCCAGCACGAGGATGGCGTACACGAGGAAATCCGGGTTTTGCACGGACTCGGGGGGCTCTGCGAGGCTGTAATAGACGGTTATCTGCTTCGAGTAGGGGACTTCGACGACCAGGCGCGAGCCTTCGGACGAAATGCTGTCCGGCTGCGGGAACGAACTCTCGATTGAAGCATATGGCGGGGCGTAAATGCGGATTGACGCGCCTTCGGGGGGCGAGAAGGAGAGCTTCCAGCCCGTGTCGGTCTTTGCCGTCAATGCGGCGGAAGAGAACGAGAAGACCGCAAGCCCGCTAGGCCCGGCCGATACCGACGCATTGGCCCCGGACAGCTTATACGAGCCGCCGACTATCCTGAAACTCGATGCGTCCTGCGGCAGGCTGACGTTCACGGCGTCGCCGCCTTCTAGGGAAACCGTGACCGACGCGAACCCGGAGCGGTCCACATCAACGGAGTATGTGTAGGAGGCGAAGCTCGCAGACAGCAAAATAAGCGCGAATATGAGCCCCTTGTTCATGTCCGTTCACATCCGTTCACGGCCGTTCCTGGAATCATATAAATGCAGTTCATGTTTTTATTGGTTCGGCCTCCGGCTGCTTGCCGGGGGTGGAGGAAATCCGTATGAACAAGATTGTTATATTATTGCTCGCCATCGGGCTCCTGTCGGTGCCCGCATTCGCGGAGGAAACCGCAGGGGCGAACGGGACAGCCTCGGTGGAGGCAGGGGAGAACGCAACGGTGGAAACCCTGGACGATTCCGCGGATGCAGCCGACGTCACGGTCAACGAGACCGAAGTCGGCGCATTGCCCGGCGACTGGAATTACGGGTTCAAGAGGTTCTTCGAGAACGTGGACAAGTTCTTCACCCTCGACAAGAGCGAGAGCGCGAAGAAACACGCAAAATACGGGCTGATGAGGGCGATGGAAGCCCACGTCCTGTCCGGAAAGGCGCAGAGGCTTGCGGCAGAAGGGGATGAGGCCGGGGCCAACTCCACGCTCGCCGAAGTCGAGAAGCTCGCGGACGAGCAGACCGACGAGCTCGAAGACGCCCAGACAGACCTCGAGTCCGCGGTTACGGACGGCAGCGCGAACGAGACTGAAGTCGAGCAGGTGCAGAACGACACCCGCAACAGCATAATCGTGCTGCAGAGGGTTTATGAGAAAGCGCCGGAAGCCGCGAAGGACGGCCTGCTCCGCGCCCTTAACAACTCGATAAGCAACTACGAAAGGCACGTCGAAAAAGTCGAGGAGAAGGAGAGGGAGCGGGAAACGGAGAAATCCGGCGATGACAACGAGACCGATGGCGCGCCCGACAACGAAACGGACACCGGAAACGGGAATGCCGGGAAGGACAAGAACAAGACCAAAACCGGCGACGATGGCGTAAGCGGGAACGAGACTGATGCCGAAGACGGGATAGAGACCGGCACGGACGATTCCGCAGACGGGAACGAAACCGAGGTGGAAGACGGAACCGATTCGGACACCCCGGAAGCCCCTGACACCAACGTCAGCACCGGACACGGCAAAGGCGGCCAAGGCGAGGATGAAGGAGAGGTTGACGGCGAAGACGACTGAGCCGTCCTTTTCCTTTTTTTTTATTTTTTCTTATCCGACGCCCTCCGGCGGATAAGGCCTGCTTTATTCCCCCCACCCACAGCCCGCACCTTGGAGACGCGGATTAATGCAGCGCCGTCCAAAACCGGAGGGCGGACCTACAATACGATTTTAAGCGCTAAACCCGTATTCTTCGCATGGGCGGCGAAGGACGGTCTGGGATTGTTATCCTTGTTTTTGCGGTTTTCGTTCTTTTTTCGGGCTGCGTCGGCGACATTTTCGAGTCCGATGATGAATTGGATGAGATAGTCGAACTGGGCGACCCATCCCTATGCGCGGGCCTGGAGGAGGACAATTCCGGCTTCCGCGTCGACAGCTGCTATATGCGGATTGCCACGAATAAGAATGATTCTTCCACCTGCGCCAGGATAGGATATGACGACACGAGGGACCAGTGCCTCAATTACGTCGCGCGGGCCCTTGGCGACCCGGGGATATGCAAGGAGATGGACAGCCCGTCATTCAAGTCGCAATGCATCAGCGCCGCGGCGGAGCTGGGCGGCGAAACCGCCGACTGCGATTCTGTCGGAGACGAGGTGGACAGGACGAACTGCCTGCATTCCATCGCGGTGGCCACGAAGGACGCGGGCATCTGCCTTGAGATAACCGGTGGCGCCGCACAGAATAACTGCATGCTGGCTATCGCCGAAGTCACGGGGGATTCAAGCATCTGCGCCCCGCTTGAGGATGCCGAAGACTGCTATATGAGCGTCGCGGAAGCCACAAAAAACGCCAGCATATGCGGCGAGATGGAGAACAAGACGCTCGCGGACAAGTGTTATTTCAGGCTCGCGGGGATGAGGGAGGAAGCGACGCTGTGCAACGAGGTCCTGATCAACAAGGACAGGGATGACTGCTACTCCTCGGTCGCAGTCAAGAAAAGGGACGTTGGAGTCTGCGAGAGGGTATACAATAACACGGTGCATTACAATTGTGTCGAGGACATCGCGATGCTTGGCAAAGACGCTTCCCTCTGCTCCGGCCTCCCGACACCGGGGGCCGTTGATAAATGCATGGCGGCGGTGGTCGACTATTACCCGAATCCGTCCGTCTGCGCGAACATCACGGATACGACGGAACTCGAGAACTGCAATAGTTACGTGAGGATAAAATCCGGGAGCTAGTTTTTCCGCCCGGACGAATGCAGAAGTTCAGAACTCAAGATCGCGGTCATCGCCCTTGCGGGCTCTCAGGTATTGCATTCTCATCATTGGATTAGTCAATGCCTGAAAAGGCTTTTGTAGGTATCCATCCGGTTCATTATACTTCTATAAAGTGCCGAAGTCAAACCGGACAGGATGTTTAATGAACTTCACGAGCGAACGTCGCAACGTTCGCGTGTGTGCAGGGAACGAAGTTCCCTGACATTGACCGGTGTCAATCCGGAGAAAAAGTTCGGTCAGAGTGATATTCTACTTCATAGGGCTTTCGCCCTCAGCCTGTCAAACTCTCATCATCCCGGATGTTCATTTGAGGCGCTCAGGTTAAAAGTATGACGAAAAATCCCGGGGAATTGGCGAAAAAGGAGATGAAAAGGGGATAAAGAAGAAAGAGATATGATATGAGAAAATGAAAAAGGATTACAGGTTGACTTTCAGCCCCAGTTCCTTCTTGAGCTCGCGGTAGCGGTTCCTGATTGTGACTTCCGTCACGCCCGCGACGTCCGCGACCTCCTTCTGGGTCTTCTTCTCGCCGTGCATCGCACTCGCGATGTAGAGCGCGGCCGCGGCGACGCCGGTCGGCCCGCGGCCGGAAATCAGGCCCTTGCGGAGCGCCTTGCGGATGAGCTTCACGGCCTCCTCCTGCACCTCGCCGCCGAGCTTCAGCGCGGTGGCGAACTTAGGCACGTATTGCGCCGGGTCGGTGAGGGGGACGTCGACCTTGAGCTCGGTCTTGAGGAACCTGTATGCGCGGCCGATTTCCTTCTTCTCGATTCCGGATGCGCGGGAAATCTCGTCGAGCGTCCTGGGGATGCCCTGGAGCCTGCATATGGCGTAAATGACCGCGGCGACCACGCTCTCAATCAGCCGCCCGCGGATGAGCTCTTCCTTGACCGCCCTGCGGTAGAGGAGCGCCGCGCTCTCCTTGATGTTCTCGGGAAGCCCGAGGGATGACGCCACGCGGTCCAACTCGGCAAGGGCGATGACCAGGTTCCTTTCCATCGACGTGGCTATTGAAACCCTCTTGTGCCATTTCCTCATGCGGTAGAGCTGTGCCTGCTTCTTCGGGCTTATCTTGCCCCCGCGGATGTCGCGGTTGTATTGGTCTATCTCGGTGACAAGGCCCTTGTTCGGCCTCATGTACTTGATGGGCGCTCCGCCGCGGGCCTTCTTCTCCTTCTGCTCGGCGTCGAAGGCGCGCCACTCGGGGCCCATGTCATGGATGTTCTCGGCGATAATCAGGCCGCAGCTGGAGCAGAGAAGCTCCCCGCGCTCATAATCGCGAACGACGCGCTTGCTCTTGCATTCGGGACATTTAGTTGCAGTTGAACCCATAAAAAAGCCTCCAAAATCATACATAGGTTTTTAAGAATTTGCAGAAAATTTATGAAAGTAGGTATTTATATATTTTTCGGTAAGCCCCACGGATGATGGCTCCGCCCCCAGGAAGGTGTCGCTCTTCGAGCGCCATTCTCCGTGGCTAATGTGCGGCATAAGTATTCACGCCCCGAAGAAGCAGTCGCTCTTCGAGCGCCATTCTCCGTGGCTAATGTGCGGCATAAGTATTCACGCCCCGAAGAAGGGATAAAAACATTGGGGGTGTCTATGATTCGGGTGATGGTATGGTCGGACTGGTACCGCCGGATGAGGAAAAGAGGATTTTCGACAAGCTGATGGAGTATTACAGGCAACTATACCCCGGCGTCAAGTTCTCCAAGGCCGAGGAGAAGCTCGCGCACAAGGACATCGGGGAAGTATTTTACACTTATTGCGGCGAGGAGACCGAAGCGACTGCGGCCGAGAAGATGCGCCTCATCAATTCTGCGATTGGCGAGGGCTATTCGACGCCAATAATCGTCCTCCGGAAGAAGAGCGGCCTTATCCTGCTCGACGGGCACAGGAGGGCGAGGGTGGCTTTTTCGCAGGGCATGGGATGGCCCGCGCTAGTTATAATCCCCGGAAAGGAGATGAAATTCGGCATCGAGGACATGGTTCTCGGCCGGATTAAGGACTTGTACGGAAAGTGAGCCCAAAAGCCTGGGATGGCGGGGTTCGGGGCCGCCCGTCATTCGGTCTTTTCCGGAAGCAGGCCCATCTTCCTGACCCAGAGGTACGAGCCGAGGGTGGCTACAACCGTCGAACCCACGAGCAGGGCCATATACCACGGCTGGTCGGCGGGCGTCAGGGCGAAGGCCGAGCTGCCGAGCGCGGTGGCAATCGTATTCGGGACGAGGAACGCGGTGCCAAGCACGGTAAGGTAGGCGACGAGAAGCGCCAGCTTGTTGTTGAGTATCTGGAGCTGGTTGTTGTATATGCTCTGCATGACTTCCAGGCCGCTGGCAAGCACTTCGCTCATGTGCTCGGCGAGGCCTATCTGGTTGTTGACCTCGACGACGAGGCCGGCCAGGCGCGTGAGGAGCTTGGGGTCGTCGGTAAGGATTTCGGGGTCCCCGTAACGCAGCGTGTTCAGGACGTCGACTGTCTCCCAGAGCGCGTTCAGGTACATGATGAGCGCGTGCTTCATCATGTGGATGTCCCGGCCGATTTCATCCCGCGGTGTCTTCACGTCAGAGAGCTTCGCGCTCAGCTTGTCGGAGTTCTCCTCGATTTCGCGCAGGTGGTCGAAATTCCGGGCATTGTTCTCGTCGATAATCCTGATGAGCACGGACGTCACCTTGTCCTTGCCGGGGAGGTTGGGCTTGATTTTCCGCATGAAAATCTTGGCATAGCGCCTCAGCCTGAAAAACCGCTTGACTTCGGTCGTGTGTATCGTCGACACCAGGCCGTCGCGGATGAGCATGAGGAGGTATTCGACCTTGACGTCGAACCCGTTCACGATGATGGCCGGTATCATCAGGCCCATCTCGGTATCGAGGTCCTCGTAGCCGGAATGCTTGTTCTTGAGGAGCGTGGACACCAGGCCTTCGCTGAAGCCGAGCGCCGATGCAATCGCCAGCGCCTCCGAGTCGATGTCGTCGACGATGTAGTCCACCCATGCGACCGAGCAGGTCCCGGCCTTCTGGAGGAAGTCCCTGACGTCGCGGGATTCCATCTCTTCGGTGGTGCCGTCCTTCTGCTGGGCGACGCAGAACCCCTTCTCTTCGAGTGACAGGATTATTTTCTGGTCGCCGTGCTTGGTCCGGATTTTGGAGAGGATTTCCTTGTCGATTGGCATGATTTGCCACCTCGCAGGATTATATGGGTGTTGATATTGAATGGTTATTGCGAATTCGGAGATTTAAATATCTGCCGGTGTGGTGAAGCGCCCGCGCGCGCCTTGCTCTGCCCCCGCCGCCTGATTGGACATGCGCCCGTCAGCATTCCGGGGGCTTGCGCGGAGCGGCGCCCTTTGCGGGCTTTCCCATCGGGAACCGCGTCTCGTTGTCATCCAGGGCGGCTATCCCCGGAAGCGTCTGGCCGCAGAGGTATTCGATTAGCGCCTTGCCGGACAGGCTCACGTAGCCGAAATGCGCCTTGTCCAGCCCGAACCGCTCGATGGCCGAAATCGTGTGGCCCCCTCCGAGCAGGGAGAACGCGTCCGAGTTCGCGACCGTCTCGAGGAGGGCTCGGGTTCCGAGCGAGAAGTCGTCCAGCTCGTAAACGCCCGCCGGGCCGTTCATGACTATGCAATGCGAGTTGTTGATTATCTCCTTGTAGCGCAGAATGGTCTTCGGGCCGATGTCCCATATCTGCCCCTTCCTTATGCTCTGCGCGTCGGATTCGTGCCTCTGCATGTCTATCGAGAGGGCGACGTCGATTGGGAGCACGATTTTTCCGTCGAACTTGTCGAGCAGCTCTTTTGCCTCAGGCACCTTGTCCATCAGCTTGGAGTCCTTGAGGTATCCGAGCGAGTCGCCGACGTCGTTGCCGCTCGCGTAGAGGAACAGGACCGAAAGCGCGCCCCCGACGAGCACCTCCCGTGCGCGGCCGTCCGCAAGCCACTTTTTCATGACCGCGAAGGAATCCTCGACCTTGGACCCGCCGAAAATGAACGTGACGTCCTTTCCGTGCCTGACCTGGTCCACGGCCTCGAGCTCGGACGCGAGTATGTCCCCGGCGAAGCAGGGCATGTGGCGCGCGAAACCCACGACGCTCGAGTGCTTCCTGTGCGCGACGGAGAGCGCGTCGAGGACGTAATAGTCCGCGAGGGGGGCCAGGTGGAAAACGAGCTCGCCCTCCCCTATCGGGTGCTCGGTCTCGCATTTGAGGTGGCGCACGTTGTCGAGCACGAGGATTTCCCCGTCCCGGAGGTTCGTCACGGCCTTCCTCGCCCGCTCGCCGACCACGTCGTCGACGTATATGATGTCCCGCTTTATCAGGTGATGGAGCGCTTTCGTGTGCTGCTCCAGGCTCATGAAGTCCTCGCGGCCCCGGCGGCCCTGGTGCGAGAGTATGACCACCCGCGCGCCGCGGTCGCTGAGCTCCTTTATCGTTCCCGCGTGGGCGCGGATTCTCGTGTCGCCGATGATTTTCCCGTCCTTGACGGGGCAGTTCAAATCCACTCGCAGTAATACTTTCATGCCTTTTACAGGATAATCAGCTATCTTTCTCATCGCCATCACTTTTCGCCTCTCTCTTTTTCCAGCTGGCCTTGGATGGGCAATTCGGGTCTATGCACATGCTATATCGTGTCCTGGCTTTTTTAACGTTTATAGTCGGCTTGCCGCAGGACAGGCATGGCTTGGCGCCCGGAGAGACTGCCGATTTGGGCGGGAGTGGGTATGCGTTATGGCATTTCGGATACCCGGAGCACCCGATGAACTGGCGCCCGTCGCGCATGCGGATGATGCGGAGCTGCTCGCCGCACTTGTCGCACGGGCCGAGCAGGTTCTCCCGCTGCTGGGTGAGCTTCAGCGCGTCCGCCAGCTCCGCGCCGATTTTCGCCTCGTTCGCCTTCCACTTGTCGAGTATCTGCGTGAGGATTTCCTTGCTCTCCTTGATGACGGAGTCCTTGTCGAGCTTGCCGTCCTGTATCAGCTCCATCTCCTCCTCCATCTTCCGCGTCAGGTTCTCGTCGAGGATTTCCGGCGCGTACTTCTTGAGGACGTCGTTCACCTTCAGGCCGAAGTCGCTGACCTCGATGGATTTCGCCCCGGATGCGTAGCCCCTCTTTAGGAGCGTGTCGACAATCACCGAGCGCGTCGCCTTGGTGCCGAGGTGGCGCTTTTCCAGCTCTGATATTATAGATGCCTGGGTGTAGCGCTTGGGGGGCTTCGTCTCCTTCTTCACCTTCTTCTTGGATTTGGAATCGACGGTCTCGTCCATCTTGAACGGCGGGAGCTCGACGTCCTCCGGGGTGTAGTACTTGCCGTAGAACTCGGTCCAGCCCTTCTCAATCAGCCGGCTTCCGCTCGCGGCGTAAGCCTCGCCCCCGCAGTCCACTTCGATGCGGTTCCTCTGGCGCTTTGCGCTCGGCGCGAACGCGGCGAGGAAGCGCCTCACGATGAGGTCGTAAAGGTTCTTATCGGGCCCTCCGATTGCGGCCCTCTGGCCGGTCGGGTGGATTGCCGGGTGAGCCGGATCCTCCTTCTTTCCCTGCACGGGCTTGAACCACTTGTTCTGGGCGATTTTCTTGGCCAGCTCCGAGTAATCCGGGTTGTCCCCGAGGGCCGAGATTATCGGCGGAAGCTTGATGGTGGGCGGGAGCTGCTGCGACGAAGTCCTCGGGTAGGTGATAAGCGAGGCTTCGTAAAGGTTCTGCGCGAGCTCGAGCGTGCGGGAAGGGGGGTAGCCGAAGAGCCGGAACGCCTCCACCTGCAGGCTCGTCAAATCGAAATTCGGCTGGGGGGGCACTTCCTGCTCCTTCACGTCGACAAGAATGACCGAGCCCTTGTCCTTCGTGCGCTCGAGCGCCGCCGCGGCCTTGGCCTCGTCGAGGAACCTGCCGCTTTTGTGCAGGAACTCCACGTCCTTGATGACGACGCTGAGCTCCCAGTACGGCGTCGGGATGAACGCCCGGATGTCCTTTTCCAAATCAGAAAGGAGCATGAGGCCGGGCCCCTGCACGCGGCCTATCGAGAGCACGCGGTATCCGTGCGCCTTGTGGAGGGCGCCCATCAGCGCGCGGCTGAGGTTGATGCCGTAGAACCAGTCTATTATATGCCTCGTCTCGCCCGCGTAGGCGTTGTTGTAGTCGAAATCCGAGCGCTCCTCGTACGCCTGCGTCAGGTCCTCCTTGGTGAGGGCGGAGAACTTCATCCTGCGGCCCTCGCGTATCGTGGTCGCGAACCGGAAGACGTTGTACGCTATCGTGCTGCCCTCGATGTCGTAGTCGCATGCCGATACGAAGACGTCGGCCTTCTTGCCCAGCTTCTGCAGCAGCTCGACATATCCCTTCGTGTACGCCGCGCCCTTCGATGCGGTGTAAGACGGCACCCATTCGATGTCGAACGCCGGGTACGAGCGGGTCCTTTCCTTCTCGACGAGCGTGTAGACGTGGCCGACCGCCGGCGCGACGACGATTTCGCGCCCGTCGCGCACGGTTTCGTAGTATGAAACGCCGTTGTGGCCCTTCCTCTCGACCTTGTCGCCGATGGCCATCGCGATTTTCTCGGCTACCCTTGGTTTTTCTGCAACAATGAGCTCCATAGGAATCTGATTCCTCACTTGAAATAGCAAGGAATATATAGGTAACTGGGTTTTGGTCGGATGTTATGGCGGGCAGTGGAAAATGCGCCTTCAATCGTAGCTGAGGGCCTCGACCGGGTCCATTTTCGCGGCGCGCCAGGACGGGATGATGCCCGCAAGCAGGCCGGTCCCGATGGAGAAGATGAACACGAACGCGATTATCCTGAGCCGCAGGAATACCGGCACCCCGAAAAAGTCCACGAGGACCTGGAGGATGGCCCAGCCCAGCACGAGGCCGATGAGCCCGCCGGCGAAC
>Ga0265297_10002529_pt1 | contig 36781 bp, 30 predicted proteins | sample Munlanlwell13791_FD_192502 | JGI IMG/M metagenome (GOLD analysis project Ga0265297, IMG submission 192502) | Leachate microbial communities from a municipal landfill in Southern Ontario, Canada - Leachate well 137-91 | ecosystem: Engineered > Solid waste > Landfill > Unclassified | place... | reverse complement strand
GCAGCTGAAGGCTTTGAGTTCCACTTTGCCCAGCGGCACATCCAATTCTTTGGCGAGCGAAGCGGCGAGTGAGGGGTGGGAGGATCCCGCGAAGAGGTGCATCGTGTAGAATAGTAGCACAATCTTCCCTTCTTTACTCGTTCGCTGATGCACGTGCGTCTCTCCACTTGTCTTGGCATGGTGATCAGGGCGGAGAATACTGAGGAGGTGATCGGTATGATAGACGGTATTCTGCTGCATCCCGATCGAGGGACCGTCGAAGGATTCTTTGTCAGAGTGCCCGGGCTCTTCTCTTCCTCATCGCTCTTTCTCTCTGCGTTCGACATCGCTCACTTCGGGCGAACCATCGTCGTGCGCGATCATGACCGCGTTGCGCCCGCTGAGGATTTCATCCGGGTGCAGCCGCTGCTCCTCGATCCGCGCAATATCCTCGGGCAGCGTATTCGGACGGAATCCGGAATCTTCCTCGGTCGCTGCCGTGACGTTCAGTTCGAGACCGGATCGATGCGGTATACGTGGATCTTCCCGAAGAAGTGGCTGAAGTGGCGCGAGCCGGTTGCAGTCGCGGACATTATCGAAGTGCGCCCCGATGCGATCATCGTGCGTGACCCGCCAGCCGTGGTCAAAGAAAAGGCGCTCGCAGAGGCGGCGAAGACTCCGCTTGTTCCGCTCCTCCCGGAAATGCCGGAAGGAGCGTAAAAAAATCGTCCCGCATCTGCGGGACGATTTTTGAAGACTCGATTCAAGAAACATCAGTTCTGCAGGCCGATGACGAAGGTGACAATCGCGCGAGCGAGGAGAATGACGACGAGACCGACGATCACGTAAATGATCATCTTCTTTGCTTTCTCATTCTCGCTCTCTTCACCTCTCGAGATGATGTAGCGGATGCCGGCGACAATGATCATCACCACGGCGATGAGCGTCATGAAATCGAGCACGACTTGAATGACCTTGACGATGGCCTGCTTCAGGTCGCCTCCGCCGATGTCTCCGCTACCGACGTCTGGCGGATCGGAGAGCTGGGCGAATGCATGGAAAGGGGCGCTGCACGCGATGACGGCAGCAAGTTTCAGACTGAGAGAGCGGAGGTGCGTCATGGAATGGGGGAAGAATTTTCCTTATTGTTATACGGCTTTCGATGTGCGCGCAAGGTCTTCAAAATATCACAACTACATTTCAGAGATTTGGCAAGACGCTCTATGGAACAGATGAAAAGCGTAGCACCTGTCATGGTGAGCCCTGCCTGCCTCGTCGTAGCCCGAAGGGCGAAGGGGGGTCGAACCATGAGCAGGAGCCAAAATTGTCTTCTTTCGACCAGTCTCCACCAAGGCTACGCCCGGCAGGCAGGGCTCAGGATGACAATTTTTCGAGTTATCCGCTGATTCCTATGACTGTTCCTTGCCGATAAATCCGGTGGCCAGCACGAGCAGTGCGGGACCCGCAAACCACAAATCCTGGTAGGTGATCATGGCGGCCATGAGTTGGCTTCCTTGTATGATGGTAGCGATGGACGCGGTCTCCGCAATGGTCTTCGAAAGGATCGGCACATCCGCGACGTAGGTGAGGAGGGTCGAAAGCAGAAGGCCTGCTGTCGCGAAGCCAAAAATGCCCGTGAGCACGAGATCGACGCTGCCCCCCGGTTCGCGCTTGAATTCGATCTCGAATCCGCCGCGTACGGCGAGGAAGATCACTGCCGCAACAAACAGCACGAGCTTGGTGGTCGAGAGCAGGGTGATATCGATGGTGATGCCCATCATCGAAAACAAGGGATCGGAGGTCGAGATGCGGGCGAGCAGATTGCCGATGCCCTGCACGGCGACGACGGAGATGTAGGAGGCGATGATGATCTTCACGGACTCGTGTTTTCCGATGATGAAGCTGTACGTCATGATCACGGCGAAGAAGACGATGACGAACAGATCCCAGGTAAGGGTGAGGTCCATGGAGCCGATACTACTCCAGCTATTTAGTGGAGAACAATTGTTGTGAGCGTCTTGAGAAGATATAAGATAGAAGACATAAGATGTAAGATACCGCGAAATCGAGCCACTTATCGCTTATGTCTTACCATTTACATCTTTCTTTATGCGTCACGGATTCCTGCTCATCGATAAGCCCTGCGGTCCCACCAGCCACGACGCCGTTTCGCGGGTGCGCTCCGTGCTGCACGAGCCGAAGATCGGGCATCTGGGCACGCTGGACCCGGCGGCGGAGGGCCTGCTCGTGCTCGCAGTCGGCGCGAAGGCGCTCAAAGTGGTCGAACTTTTTTCCGATCTTCACAAGGAGTACGAAGCGGTGATCCATCTGGGAGCGACCAGCACGACGTATGACCGCGAGGGCGTCGTCGAGCGGTGGTCGCCGGTGGCAGGCTGGCATGCGCCCGATGAGATTGCCATTCGTTCGATCATCACGAGCCGCTTCATCGGCAAGATTCAGCAGGTGCCGCCCGCCCATTCGGCGGTGAAGATCGGCGGTGAGCGTGCGTACCGCAAGGCCCGGCAGGGCAGGGGAGTGAACATTCCGCCGCGCGAGGTCGAGATCACCGGCTGCGTCATCACGCATTATGATTATCCGCACCTGCACCTGAGGGTTTCGTGCGGCTCGGGGACGTACATCCGCTCGCTTGCCCATGATCTCGGAGAGGTGTTGCAGTGCGGCGGCTACCTCGAGAAGCTCAAGCGGACTCAGGTCGGTACGTGGAAAGTTGAAGATGCGGTGAAGCCGGAGCTGGCGACGTGGACGGGTGTTCTTCCTTTAAAGGACGTGCTCGCAGACTTTCCGAAAATCGAACTCACCGATGCACAGGCGGAGGACATCCGGCACGGCCGCGTCATTGCAGAGGAGATCGCCCCCGACACGCTCGGCTGGCACGGCGGGCTGCCCATTGCCGTGCTTATTCCGTGCAGGGATGGGACGAGGACAAGTCGGGCGCGAAAAGTGTTGTAGGAATGTCGAAGAGCCGATAGGATTTTGCAGCTACGGGTCAGTAGCTCAGTCCGGTAGAGCAGTTGCCTCTTAAGCAATTGGCCGTGGGTTCAAATCCCACCTGACCCACCATTTGGCTTCTGGAAGACAAAAAAGATATTGAGTACATATTGTTGTTGTAATAATACAAGTCACTTGTAACCTGTTCTCATGTGTACAGGTGTTCCAGAAAGTGGGTGGCATCCTCATGAAATAGAAGAAGGAAGAACAACTGTGCGCTCACAACGGGGTCAGTGGGGCGTGCTAGGTGGCGTAATTATGGGAGTTGATGAAGAAACGTCCGAAGAAGTTCATCAGCTCATGCAACAACCACCTGCGGAAGAACAGCAGTCGTGATTGCTGATGAATTGTGCAATACATTCAAGTGAACAAAGTATCGAGTTCCAATTCAATCTAATCTCGTCCACCAATACCTGCAAATGGCTTATTTTGGAGCAAAAGACGAGCTCCTATTGCGGAATGACAAGTCAAAGGAATAACATCCAGGGCTATGAAGCATACTCTTCCCACATCTGTTCCGTTGGTGTTATCTCTGTTGCTGGCTTCAACCGCGATAGCCTCTCCTGTTGATGTGCCATCGGATGCTTGGTACAGCGGAACGGTAAACAACTTTGTTGAGGCAGGATATTTTGATAGTCAGAAAGCATTTCGTCCTGACCAGAAGGCGACCCGGGGAGAGTTTGTTGAGCTGGTTGTGCAACTATTAGGCGGGACCACCCATGCCCCCTTTTCTGGACAAAGCTTTGACGATGTTGGGACCGACCATCCTCTATATGCGTCCTTTGAGGAAGCTGGCGTTCAAGGATGGATGAAAGGATCTGGAAGTTGCTATGGGTCACACCCATGCTGGGCGCACCCAAATAATCCCATCAATAGGGCAGAAGCTGCCGCACTCTTGATCCGTGCTTTCTCCCTTCAAGCTGCGGTCGATGCGCCTTCCTTTGATGATAATCCTTCAGGGAACTGGTTTACGGAACACATCAGAGCAGCAGCAAGCCTCTGCATTCTCAAGGGTGATACAGGTCGCCCCAAAGTGAGGCCAGCAGACAATATGAACCGTGCTGAGATGGTGGCCATGGCCGAACGAGTGTTAATGCATCTTTCGTATCCTGATTGCTCTACAAATACGAAAGCGACTTTGCCAGAAGCTCCAGTGAAGAAGAATGACGACTCGCAAACACATACACAATGTACGGAAAGCGCATGGAGATGTGTGCAGAGTTGGTGCTCTGGAGGCAAGGTAGTAGGCGGGACTTGCGCCTTGGTCGATGAATTTTGCTTAAACCCCGACAAGGTAAAACCTGAACTTCCTGTTCCTGATTGTTCAGGAACAAGCGGATCAACAAGCTCTCAGAGCAGCCTTCAGACAAGCACTCTGCCCTGCATGAGAAAACCAAAGAATTGCCTTCTGGGCAATATGGAGTATTGGGAAGAAGAGAGGAAAACACTCACGGCAAAGATAGAAAACATGTCTCGGCAAACCTCTAACCAATGCATGTCTACTCTCGCCATAATCGAGAGGGATTATCTGAGCATCTATAACAGTTATGTTGAGGTCTACAACAATTTCAACAACGGAGGCGACTGGACAAGTACAATCATGAATGATGAGGTTGAGATGGGCAAGATCATTAAGAGGATTGATGAGGCACCAACCTATTGCTTCTGATCATTGTTGATGTTGTGTTCCAGCCTGAGATCGTCCTGCGCCACCTCCTCAATGTACGGGAGGAGCGTGTCCCAATTCAATCCCATCTCGTTCACCACTCTCATCTCATCTTGATGAGATTATTTCCCGCTGTCCTTCATCGCGATCCAGACGAGCAGTACGATGATGCCGATCACGATGATGCCGACGAGTGGCAAACCGATCATCATGGAGAACACTCTACTCCTCTCTATTCCTGATTTGTGGACATTAAGGAGGTGGTGGTACGATAGCCTCCATGCCCGCCGCAAAAGGTGCGCATGCGCGCAAACCACTGCCTCCCGCTCCGAAGCTCCGCAAACTGATCGGGCCGAGTTTTATTATTCTGGGACTCGGACTTGGCAGCGGTGAGGTGATCTTGTGGCCGTACATTGCGAGCAACTTCGGGCTCGGGATGGCGTGGGCGATCGTGCTTGGGATCACGATGCAGTTCTTCATCAACATGGAGGTTTCGCGGTACGCGATCATTCACGGCGAGAGCATCTTCGTCGGGTTTGCACGGCGGTGGAAGTGGTTGCCCGCATGGTTCATCCTCTCCACATTCTTCGGATTCGGGTGGCCGGGCATCGGGCTTGCCGGTGCGACGCTCTTCGCAGGGGCGCTGGGCTTAGACAACGTGCACGCCGTAGCCATCGGCATGTTCCTGTGCATAGGGTTCTTTCTTTCGATCGGGCGCGTGCTCTACAAGTCCGTGGAGCGGTTGCAGATGGCGGTGATCGGGCTCGGTGTGCCATTCATCCTCCTTCTCGCGCTGTATCTTTCGAAGAACACGGATGTCGTCACCCTCGCGCAGGGACTCATGGGGCAGGGGAAAGGTTTCTGGTTCCTGCCCATGGGCGTGCCGCTCGCCACATTCCTCGCCGCGCTGGCGTACTCGGGGGCCGGGGGCAACCTGAACCTCGCCCAGTCATGCTACGTGCGTGACAAAGGCTACGGCATGGGGCGCTACGCCGATCGCATCTTGAGCTTGATCACCGGTGAAGGTTCAAGCCACAAGATTTCGCTCAAGGGTTCCACCTTCGCGATCACCGATGACAACCTCAAGCGCTGGCGGCGATGGTGGAAAGTGACCAACCTCGAGCACCTGCTTGTCTTCTGGCTGCTCGGCCTCATCGCCATGCTCCTCCTCTCGTTCCTTTCGTACGTGACGACGTTCGGCGCTGCGGGGAACGCGGAGGGCATCCATTTCATTCTGCTGGAGGCCTCGGTCATCGCCGAGCGCACGCTCCCGGTGTTCGGCATGCTGTTCCTTCTCGCCACCGGTCTCATGCTCCTTGCGACCCAGCTCACGGTGCTCGATTCCACCAGTCGCATCATGACGGAGAATGCGCTCTTGTTCACCCGAAAGCGCACTGTGCGCGTTTCGCTCGTGTACTATCTCATTCTCTGGGCGCAGATCTTCTTCGGCATTGCCGTGTTCAGTCTGGGGTTCGATCAGCCGCGCGAGCTCATCGTGCTCGGGGCGGTGGTCAATGCCTTTGCGATGTTCGTCTCGACGGGGCTGCTGTTTGTTTTCAACAACCGCGTCCTCGCCCGTCCGCTCCGTCCCGCATGCTGGCGCAATGCCGCGCTCCTCTTCACCTTCGTCTTTCTCGGATTCTTCTGCGGGGTGACGGTGGGGAGTTATTTGATGTAGAGGTTCATGAAAGATATTGGGGTGAGTGGGTTGGATTATTGGAGTACTGGAATACTGGAGTACTGGAATAATGGAATACTAGGGAAACACTGGGGTATTTTCTTCCTGCAACACACATGCTGATCCCGATTACTCCAGTATTCTATTACTCTACTATTCTCGTTCCCTAACCTTCGTCCTCCACTTCCTTCGCTCCACCCACCGTTTCCATCCCGTGTCGCTCAATCGTCCGCCAGTCGAACGGGAACTTGAATGTTTCCAGCGCCCGCACGAGTGCGGCGAAGATGAGCCAGGGCGTTGCCTCTGCAGCGAGGAAGGAATTGCCAGTTTCCTGGACGGGATTGTAGTCGTTCAAGGCTCTGCACTCCGGTGCGATGGGCACCACGCCGTACTGCAAGCAAGAGTTCAGCTCCGGCAGACTGGTGGGATCCGTGAGGAAGAGGGCGATATCGGACGCGGCGAGCATCTTGCGAACAGAGTCGTCATCGTGCGGAATGATCGCGATGCGGTGACCACGTTCCTCGGCGAGCTGCGTGAAGAGCTGCCCGTAATCCGCGCTCCCTTTGCCCAGCACCAGTAACTCAATGGGCAGGCTGAGGAGTCCCGGCAGGAATTCCTTCAGCAGTTTTCCGCCGAGGGCATCCGACATCCCGGTCGGCAGGCAGACAATCGGTGCTTTGGGTTCCATCGGCCAACCGAGTTCCTTCTGCAGGGCCGTCTTGTTCTCCACCTTATGCTCGATCGTCCGTGCGCTGTAGCGCCGGGCAATCTTGGGATCGTAGGCGGGGGAGAGGGGAGTCACGTTTAGGGATTGGGGATTAGGGATTAGGACTTAGGACGAAGGCTGTTTGTTGTTGGTTGTTTTGTTTCCGGGTTCCCTACTTCCCGAGTTCCCGGGAGGTCGACGTTTCTTGATAGTATAGCTGAAAATCGCACTTCTGGGGAGAGGGGATGACTTGAGATTTTTAGAGGATAGTGTCTGTTTGTAGAGGTACGGAGGACATGCCAGCAAGGGGATAAAAGGCAGCAATGTGTGGAGGCTTTCAACGTCCTGTTTCTCTCCGCTTTTCCTTACCTTCCTTACCTCTATTACCTTCCTCACTTACTTTACCAACCTTACCTTCCTTGCGTTCCTGACCTTCTTCGTATTTCTGCTATCCTGCCTCTACCTTTATGAAGCACCTTGTCTTAATCGATGGGCATCATCTTATGTACCGGGCGTACTGGGCTATTCCGCGTACCTTGAAGACGAGGACAGGGGAGCAGACGAATACGGTGTTCGGAGTGGCCTCGATGCTCCTCTCGATCCTGGCCAAGGAGGAGCCCGATGCATTCCTCTTCTGTTTCGACGAGGGCGATCAGACCTTTCGCCATCAGGAGGCCGTGGACTACAAGGCGGGAAGGGCCGAGACCCCCGATGATTTCTACGTGCAGATCCCGCGGGTCCATGAGCTCATCGATACGTTCGCCATCCCGCACGTCTCGGACCCCAAGTTCGAAGCCGATGACCTGCTGTGCGCCTACGCGCGCGCTGCTTCGATGGCGGGGATGCGCGTGACCATTGTCACGGGGGACCGCGATGCCCTGCAGCTTGCGAGTGACCGGATCCGGATCGCCATCCCGCACAAGGGGTACCAGCAGGCGGAGTATCTGGGTCCCAAGGAGATCGAGGCGAAGTACGGTGTTCGTCCCGATCAGATTCCCTCCTATAAAGGACTCACCGGCGACCCGTCCGACAACCTTCCGGGTGTCAAAGGCATCGGGCCCAAGAGCGCGGCGGAACTTCTGCAGAAGTATGACACGCTCAAAGGTGTCTACGATCATCTGGAGGAAATTCGCCCCGCTGTCCGCGACAAGCTCGCTGCCGATCGCGAACAGGCATTCTTCTGCGAACGCATGGCGCTGCTCGTGACGGACATGCCGCTCCTTCCTCTGGATCAGCTTTCCCTCGGGATGTTCCCTGCCGGGAGGATTCTTTCGTTCTTCCGCGCAATGGAATTCACGCTGCTCATCAAGAGGTTCCAATCCCTGCTTCAGTCGCCCTTCGGCAGAACGCACTGTGCCCCTGAAGATGTTCCGATGTCACCGGCTCCCCAGACGAAATCAACGGAGCAGCTGCTGCTTTTCTAAGGCTCTTTATTCAAGCTCCCATCCATCCTTCTCTTTTTCTACATATCCTCCATCCCCCCAACCCCCTTCCTCCCGGGGAGGAAGGTGGAGGACTCCTTGGGTAATCAAACAGTAACAAACATATACATTCCCCTCCTCCTCGGGAGGAGGGGCTAGGGGTGGAGGTTTGGATCAAAAAAGGAGAGGGGGCTAGGGAGAGAGGTTGGATATCAAGAGGAGGGGGCGAGGGGGAGAGGTTGAGTGAAGAAAGGAGAGCGTGTGATGGGTGGAGGTTGAGGTAATCGGTGTTTTTCAGTTGACGACAAACTGTGTTCATTCATTTTTCATTCTTATTATCATGAGATGATGATTTGAGATGATCCCTAGTGGATGAGGAAATACCAGAACAGAAAAATTGTTCCCTGACCCATCTGCTGTATACCAAAGATACTCATTCTCGTCTTGCGGATCCTTCGTTTGGACAATTAGACTGCCGTTGTTTCGCGGATGATCCATTTTGGGATACGCGGAACATCTTCTGTACTCACCATTTCCTGATCCCCCTCCTCCCATGTCAAAAGAACGTATCGTTGCCAGTCTCGATATCGGAAGTGCCAAAATTCGAACCGTCGTTGCCGTGGTGGACTCCGATCAGGAGAAGCTCATCCCCAATGTCATCGGTGTCGGCCTCTCGCCCTCCCATGGCATGCGCAAGGGGCACGTGATCGACGTGGAGGAACTCATCCATAACATCATTTCTTCCTTGGAAGATGCGGAGCGTATGGCGGGGGTGCCCATCAACCACGTGTTCGTGGGTCTGAGCGGGTCACACATCGAATCCTTTGACAGCCGCGGCGTCATCGCCATCTCGGGTTCCGAGATCACGGTGGAGGACGTGGGGCGCGTGCTCGAGGCCGCACAGGCGGTCAGCATCCCGCAGAACCGCCGGATCCTGCACATCGAGCCCAAGTCGTACGCGGTGGATGAGCAGCGCGGCATCAAGAATCCCGTGGGCATGACGGGCATCCGCCTCGAGGTGGAGGCCCACATCGTCACGGGGCACGTGCAGCATGTGAAGAACATCGAGAAGTGCGTGGATCAGGCCGGCGTGGACATCGACGATCTGGTGCCGGCGACCATCGCCGCGCCCGAAGCGGTGCTGACCAAGCGTCAGAAGGAGTTGGGCGTCGTGGTCATCGACATCGGCGCGGGCTCAACCAGCGTTGCGGTGTTCGAGGAGGGGACGATCCTGTACTCCGTCAGCCTGCCGCTCGGGGGCGAGAGCGTGACGAACGACATCGCCATCGGGCTTCGCACCTCCATTGATACGGCCGAGAAAATCAAGATCGAATTCGGATCGGTTCTGCCGCAAGAGATCGCCGAGCGCGAGATGATCGACCTCTCCTCCGTGAGCAAGGTGGATACGCAGACTGTGAGCAAGCGGTACATGGCCGAGATCATGCAAGCGCGGTACTTCGAGATCTTCTCGCTCGTGAAACAGGAGCTCACGCGCATCGGACGCAGCGGCATGCTGCCCGCGGGGGCACTCCTCACCGGAGCGGCGTCCAAGGCGCCGGGCGTGCTGGATCTGGCCCGCGATGTGCTGGGGCTGCCGGTGCAGATGGGATTCCCCGTGGATATCGGCGGCGTGATCGAGAAGGTGGATGATCCGGCCTATGCCACCGGTCTCGGCACTCTCATCTGGGGCGTGCGCGAGGGCGAGGGTTCGCCGATGGTCGGAACAGCGCAGATGAAACGCGCCGTCCAGCGCGTCGGTTCCTGGTTCAAAAGTCTTCTTCCCTAACCCTACCCCCTAACCCTACCCCTTTCTCCCATGTCCGATACTCTCCGCTCCCTCTTCTCCGGCTCACGCGCATCGACCAATGGCGCGAGCCACGACGACAATCCCTTGGTCTCGCGCGAGGTCCGTCCCGATGCCACACCGGGGGCGCGTCTCATCGTCCTCGGATCCGGGGGCGGCGGCAGCAATGCCGTGAAGCGCATGATCGACTCGAAGGTGCAGGGCGTGGAGTTTGTGGCGCTCAACACCGACATGCAGGCGCTCTACCACAATCCGGCACCGCGCAAGATCACCATCGGCCGCGGGACGACCCGCGGGCTCGGAGCCGGTGCAAATCCCGAAGTGGGCAAGAAAGCCGCGGAGGAGAGCAGTGCCGAGATTCAGGCTGCGCTGGAAGGTGCGGATATGCTCTTCATCACCGCGGGACTGGGCGGCGGCACGGGCAGTGGCAGCGTGCAAGTCATTGCAGAGCTTGCCCGCAGCATGGGGATCCTGACGGTGGCCGTGGTCACCAAACCATTCAGCTTTGAGGGACTCAAGCGCAAACAGCAGGCCGAGGATGCCATTGCGAACCTGAAGGGCAAGGTGGACACGCTCATCACGATTCCGAATGACAAGATTCTGTCGCTCATCGACAAGACGACCCCTCTCACCGAGGCGTTCCAGGTGGTGGATGAAGTGCTCCAGCACGCCATCGAGGGCATTTCGAACTTGATTACGGAGCACGGGCTCATCAACGTGGACTTCGCGGACGTGAAGTCGATCATGCAGGATGCCGGCACTGCCCTGATGGGCATCGGCTACGGCACGGGCGACAGCCGTGCGGCCGAGGCGGCCCGGGCGGCCATCGACAGCCCCTTGCTTGATCTCTCGATCTCGGGGGCCAAGGGCGTGCTCTTCAACATCACGGGCGGCACGGACCTGTCTATGTTCGAGGTGGACGAGGCGGCGCGCATCATTACGGAGGCCGCCGATCCCGAGGCGAACATCATTTTCGGCGCCGTCATCGACGAGAAGTACACGGGTGAAGTGAAAGTCACGGTGATCGCCACGGGCTTCGAAGAGGCGCACCTGGAGGGTCTACCCACCATCGGTGCCGCACGTACCCTCAAGCCCGGCGTCCACACGCCTGCACGCTACACTTCCCCGAACGAAGAGAGGGCGGAGCAGCCGTCCCGCTCATCGTTCCTCGAGCCGGCCAAGACCTCTACGCTTGGCCTGACGGAAGAGGAGCTGGAGGTGCCCGCGTTCATGAGGAAGCCGATTTCGAAGTAGGATTTTTTGCACCGAACCTCCATCCCCCGACCCCTTCCTCCCGAAGAGGAAGGGGAGGACTCTTGGAGTAATCCTACAACTACAAACAACACACATTCCCCCTCTCCTCGGGAGAGGGGGTTAGGGGGAGAGGTTGAGCAGATTAACCCGTCGAGCCGAATCCGCCCCGCGTCTGTGCGCCGTGCCCGTCCACTTCGCTCCACTCTGCTCGGTCCACCCGCACGAACATGCCCTGTGCGATGCGCTCGCCCTTCTCGACGGTCACAGGAGTAGCAGAGATGTTCTGCACCTGCACTTTGATCTCGTCCTCCTGTCCATGGTAATCACAATCGATGACGCCGATCGAGTGCGGGCAGACGAGGGCCTTCTTTCGCGGAAGAGAGGAGCGCGGGAGGATCAGCAGCGCGTAGCCCTCGGGTACTTTCACAATCACGTTGCCCGGCACGAGCGCGATTTTTCCCGGATCAATGATCGTGGTCTCGCGCGTGATCAGGTCAAACCCGACCGCCCCGGCCGATTCGTAGCGGGGGAGGGGAAGGGACGTATCGATACGCTGAATGGCGACCTGCATGCCTGCCGACCGTAGCGCAGCCACAACGTCTGTGCAACATCCATCTCTTCAGCTCTCGCTCCGTCTCTCCATGACAAACAGCTCCCGTTGCGCGAAGGTTGGCGGTCAGGATGCGCGTGTCAGCGAACGGGGGCAAGTCTACTGCCCGATGATCGAACGATAGCGATCTGAGAAATCCTTATAGGTCATCATCTTTGTTCCCTGCTCGTCTTCCACCTGGCTATCGAGGAATTTCTTGCCCTTGTCGAGGTCTCCCCCCTCGAATTGCGCAAGTACCCGCATGAGCATATCCGGATTGGCAACGATCTTCTGCGTAAAGGCATGAATGAACGGCTCTTTCGCTTTGTCGAGCTTGCCGATGAGATCGGGGGAAACCGGTTGCCTGTCTCGAGTCGGGTTACTAAGGAAATCTGTGAGCGTGATGCCCGGGATCCCGAGGTCGCTGTCTTGCATCCCAATGGCATGAGCCAGTTCAAACACGAAATCCCTTGTGCGGTTTCGGTAGTCCGACGTGCGCAGGTTCGGGTTGGCCACCGGACGTTCGATTTCCAGTGCTTCAGAGGAGAGCGAGATTTGTCCCGCCTTGAGATCGGTCGCGCGCATCATCTGGTTATCCATGACGATGTAGGCGCCGATGGACTGTGCCAGGTTCCGGACATCCCCGTCGGTCATCACGGCTTTCTTTTCCTGCGAGAGACGTGCGAGATTCGCGTAGACCTTGAATTTCTCGTTAAATCCGACGTAGGCGTTCTTCCAGCCTTCCTTGGAGACTTTGGATCGGGCGCCGCTCATCACGCCGAGCAGGCTTGTCATCTTCACCCAGTCGATCTCGGTGGCGAGGTACGGAATATCTTCGTGGTCGAGTCCCTCCGCGCCCTTGTCCAGTGCCTTGGAAATACGTTCGAGGGCTTTCTGGTCGCGGAGGATCACGAGGCGCATGAACATCGTCGTCTTGGCGCCGGGCAGGAAGGTTGATTTGCCGTCGGAGCCATACTCCGTGATGCGCGCTGCGATGGAGCGGATTTCGGGGAGGGTGTTGTGCCGCTGGTAGAAGTAGTCCAGGAAAGGAAATTTGAGCAGAACGCCTCCCTTCTCGCCCGCGATGGCACGCAGTCGCTCCAGGGTCAAAAATCCGGAGGCGACACCCTGGATCAGGTAGTAGATCTTCTGTTCCATGCTCATCTTGCCATTGCGCATGGAGTAGACGAGCAGTTCTTCGAAATGGTGTGGGTTCACCTCTTCGGGAAGCGGTTTTTTGGGCTTGGCGGTGGTACACTCGATATAGGTCTTCAGCATGATGTGCAGCTCGTAGGCCGTCTTGCCTGCGATATTGGCGAAGTTATCCGCTTCGTGCGTGTAGGACTGTTTGTGCTTGTCGAAGTTGCCGCTGTTGCCCGTCATCCACTCGTTGAACATGTCTTTGTCGAGCCAGATGTCGCTGATGAGCTTGTGGAGCCACTTATCACGCAGCGTCTCGTCCCGCTCACAGGGGACAATGGGCATTTCGAACTTTGATTTTTGATTGAGCGCCTTCCAGACACGGTGATCCCCCCAGTTCATGCGGCCCTTCTTGACGAGCAGTTCGATACTGGCGCGCAACTGGTCGCGGGTCGGCGTCTCTCCGATGACCTTTAAGAGTTCCTCTGCATCCAGATTGGTGAAGGAATCTTCCCACTTCTTGACGCGCTCCAGCTCCTTGCTGTTGCGGGCGCGTTCCGTGTAGTGCGGCAGACGTTCGGTGTACTTGCCGATGATGGGGATCTTGATGTTGGTGCCTGGGATGTAGACAAGCAGGTTCTTCGTCCATCCCGCCTTGGTATCAGCCGTTTTCTGGTCCTGAATGGAGTGCCAGATGCCCTCGACGTCATCCTTGAATTCCTTGAAGATGCGCATGATATCCAGGATACAGAGCCACCGGATGCCCAGTTTCTCCGAAATCGTCCGCTTCTTCGACATCGGCTCCTCCGCGATCTCCGCGAATTGTTTTTCCATCGCATCCACCTGGTCATGGGTTTGCTTGACGTGATCTCTGAATCGCAGAACGGTCTTCCGGTACTCCGTGTTGTACTGCGGATCCACCGCCTCTCCGGCGCGCGTTTCTCCGTTGGCGTGGATGTGATTCAGTTCGTTGAAGACATCCCGGAACCCGCCGTCCCCCTTCACAATCGCATCTGCCTGCTGCTTCAAACGCGGGTCAAAGTGACGACTCGTTCCGCCAGGGTCGCGAGTGCCGTAGGCGTCCCCGAAGGTCTGGATGGCTTCGACCATCCGTTCGATGGCTTCCAGATCCTCGTGCGCGTCGTAGGCGCCGGTGCTTGCCGGAGCCTGTTTCATGGCTTCCGCGTCCACGTCGATGGGCGGTTCGTCCGTCTCGTGCAGGGTGAATTTCGGAGCGTTCACATCACTGCCTGCCTTCGTGGGCTTGAGCTGATCCAGGATCGCACGATCCGCATGCCCTGCGGCAGCCAGCGCGCCGCTCACCGCAGCCTCGTTTTGGAGCAGGCGGCGGTAATGTGCGTCCGCGCGCGCATTCAGCAGGGCTTCGGGCGTCGTGGGATTTAAGCGGCGGTACTCCGCCCGCACCTCTTCGCGGGACGGAATGCCCCACCGTGCTCGCTGCTCTTCGAGCAGCTGCCACTGTTCATCCGAGAGTTCGCCGAAGGCCGATTCCATGAGCTCGGGCAGCAGGTGCGATTGTTCAGAGAGGATGTCTATGAGAGCGTGTGCTTTCTCATGCTGCACGAGCTGTTCGATTTCCTGAGGCGTCAGTTCCGGCGTCCTGCGGATGAAGATCCGGCCTTCGTCGTAGCAGGCGCGGGAGGAATCCACATGGAATTTGGCTTGGTACTGTGCGTCTTCGAGGAAGATGACGAGTGCATTCCCTTGAGCCGGGATCGGGCTCTGCGTCGCCTGCTCGAGCGCGCGAACACGCTCCAGAGCCGTTCTCCAATGCTGCATTTGTGCCCCAATGCGCAGAGCCATTTCCTGCCGGCGTTCCGCGGGGATCTTCTCATTCATGAGCAGGTCGATGTTCCCGTGGAGGTCGCGTGCATACTCCTGCAGTTGTTCGTTCACGTTGAATTCTGTGCACACCGGGTGCGTGAGCAGCGCCGTCAGGCTGCCTTCCAGCGTCGTCACTTCCCTCTGCCGCTCCTCCGCCCACTGAACCAGGGATGATTGCCCTATCTCCTGATTGACTGTCTGTTCGATGGCGTGCCCTTCGCGCTCCGTTTCGAGGAGCGCACTCTCTCCACGTTGCATCAGGGTTCTGAGCATGTACTCCTCGCGTGCCATTTCCTCTTCACTGAATGATTCGAGGACTTTGGGGTCCTGCAACTCTTCCTGCAATCGTTCGAGCGAATTGCGTGTCTCTTGCGAGAGCTCAAGATCCGTGAGCACCGTTTCGAGCATGGTCAGGCAGCGCCCGGCCCATGTTTGCCGTTCCTGTGCGTCACGCGTTTCATCGTTGAATCCTTCCGGACTCTTCCAACGCGCCAGAAGTTGACCGGCGTCTTTCTGGATGGATTGGAGAGTGGTGAGGTGTTGTTCCGCTTCACGGAGGAATGCGTCCGAGAGAGAGGTGAAGTTTGCATTGTTGGGATCCTGCACGAGGTCGTTCTCGGGATCATCAACCTTTGCGATGAGTTTGAGGGCGCGCATGCCCGGATTCGCCGCGCTCCTCTGAATTTCATCTTCCATGCCTTTTGCCTTTGGCTGCTTCATGGCCGCATCCGCGCCTTCCTCAAGACCCTGCACGGTCTCCTGTGCACCAATCCTCAATTGAATCGAGAGGAGTCGCGAGAGATCGCGTGCCTGCTCTTTGAGATGTGTCAGATACTCCAGTTTCCGTTTTTCGTCCTGCTCCGTCGGGAGCACCTCTGCTGTACCCCAGTACCGGTTGCCGAATTCTCTACTCTTTCGCATCGCCTCACTGACGTTGTCGAGTGTTGTGTAGAGCTCGCGCACCTGATCCATCGTGAGCGGCCGCTTGGCACTGATTTCGTTGACGGCATCGCGGATGGTGGAGATCTGTCCGAGGCTCAAGCGCGATGCCACCGCCATGCCTTCTGTGCCGATCTTTCCGAGCATCTCTTCTTTCTCGAATCGTGTGCGGGCGGTTTCGATGGCTGCCTGCTGCCTTTCGTAGTCTTGGATGCGCGTGACGGTTGATCGCGCGAACGCAGCGGTGATGCCGGGGGATGCGCGCAGGAGCATCTCGATGAATGTCCGCTTCGCTTCGATGGGCAATCCATCTTTCGTGTCGAAGTCGAGGATGGCGGAGAAGACTTCACGCGGGGTTCCCTGCGGAAGGACAGATTCCCGCTCTGACATGGTGATCGCGATGCCTGACCTCGTGGCGATGGAGGAGAGGTCAATGCCTTTCGTCGACTCTTCATGGGTGAACAAACGGTCAAAGACCTCTCCGTTCTTCAATTCTGCGCCCAGACGTTCAAAAATCTCCTGACTGTCCAAGGTGCGGATGATCGAGGAGATCTGTGCACCGGTATCTTTTGTCTCACGTTCTACCAGACGTTCATCGTCGAGCGTACGGTTCGTTTCCGGGTTCCCGTCTTCCTCGTGTTGTTCGTTTTCGGGAACCGGAGGATTCTTCGGGTCATTCGGATCGGGTTTTGCGAACAGGAGTTCGCGCTGCTCCCGGAGGGGAGAGCGGCTGAGGGCAAAGCGCATGAGAGCGTAGAGGCTCAGCATCTCAAAGTTTACAGATACGAATTATGTAGTCAAGTATACTTTCACGTCGATCGAAGATGGGTGGAATGAATTGCGCGAGTGCCGCGGCGATTTCTGAGGGGACGCAGTCTCCCGTTTGCACGATCAATTGCCCCGGTCCCTTGCGATCGATGTGCAGTTCCGCGTAGCCCTGTCCCTGCAACATCCAGAAATTATTGAAATCACTCCATGGATACAGACGTTTGTCCCACTGCAGTCCCTGATTGGAAACCTGCACGGTGTGCTTGATGGGGGGTTTGCCGTGAATGAGGCCGTAGGTGACCGCGAGCAGTACGATCACGATGGCAAATGTCCAGGCTTGCGTGTACAGCGCATAGACGAGAAACAGTACTGCTACGAGTCCGGCGAGCAGGTACCAACGCTTTCCCCGGGTGTGCGGGGGACGCTCGGGAGCCGTCCAGCTGATGAGGATGTGGGTGTCTGTCATAGGTGTGTGTATAAATCCTTCTATTCTAGCGGAAAAACGGCATTCTGCCCATGGAGGGAAGTTGCCGAATCTCTGAACTATGATTAAATAATAATTGTGATTTTATGGCTTACAGAAGCCAAAATATTCTGCATTCCATGCATACCTCCTGTCATGCTTTCGACGAGATCCTTGTCACCTTTGTCCGGCGACAAAGGTGACACCAAAACGCCGGCGCACCGACGCCTCTCCACCCGGCCCTGTGCCTCCTCGTCGGATCCTCCAAGGATTCGGATCCGCCTCGTCGGCGCTTACGCAGACAGGGCCTTCCCCTTCACCCCCCGCGGTGCGCCCCGCCCGATGGGATTGCATCAGACTTTCTTGTTACCAAGCGGTTCTTTTGGCTTGAGAAAAAAGATTATCGGCTATTGCAGTCAACAAAAATAGTTTACGTTATCTCTATGATTACAGATACGAATTGGGAGCAAATCCCTCCACCCCATTGGACCCCCGCACAGAGGATGGCGGCATCTGAACACCAGAGAGGAGTGGCATTGCAGTTGCTGGGTGGTGTGATCCCGGCGAATCGTTCGGAGGCGTTGGCTCGCATTGGAGCGGCATATGACAAAACGCTTCCTGAGAACAGGAAAGACTTTTATCTTTCAGGAGATGTCGTTCTTCGTTCGTGGGCAGAGCTTTCCCCGCAACATATCGATCATGTCCTCATGACCATTGTGCATCAGGCATGTGGTGATTTTCGTACTGCCTTATCCGTCGTCCATGGTATCAAATCAGAAACGAAGTATCTTGATCTGGATGTGTGAAGTCGGTGTGCTCCGAGAGGTGGGCTGTCTTGTGATGGTGGGCAGTACTGGATTCGAACCAGTGACCTCCGCGATGTCAACGCGACGCTCTAACCAACTGAGCTAACTGCCCTTTGTAAGCCGAGAAAGGGTACCAAGAGAGGCGTACGGCCACAAGCAAAGCGGTACAATACTCCTCCTATGTGGCAGCTCTTCCTCGATCTCCTCTTCCCTCGCCCTTCTCTTTTTGGGTGCGGAAGATGCCAAGGTTGACGCGAATGGGTTCCTCGCTACAATCCCATTCCAATGTCTCCCGATACTGTGGAAGAACTGCGCACAGATATTCAGCGGATTGAGGCTGCTCTGGCCGGGGTAGCGCAGATGCGGATCTTCGAAGCAGGGGGGCAACATGTCTTGCAAAAAGGTATTGAGATGATACGTTGGGCTCTCTGCGATGCTCTATCCGTTCATCTCGATGATCCACGACTTGCCCACTTCGACGAATTGGTGGCGCAGTGCGACAAAAAGATAATTCGGGATGATGTTGCGGCACGCATGCGCGCAGTGCTTCTGCGCACGATTGCCCAGGAACGTTTTGGTTTGCCCTTTCAGTTTGATCTGCGAGGAAGCAACTTGCCGGCTTTCTGTGGTGCTTTTCTCTTGGCCCACTCATGTACATTCCGGGATGACCTGCCGTACCAAGGAGATCTGTCCGTCCTCCGCGATTTGCTCGGTTTGTTTCCAAATGTCTCTTTCCCGGGGAGGGTGGTCGCCGCTACTGACGGCAAATCGGTAGTGGAACCAGCACCGTGAAGCTGTACACTTTTTGGCATGTGGCAGCTCTTCCTCGATCTCCTCTTTCCCCGCCGGTCCCTTTCGGGAGCGGAAGGGGAGTGGATCACGGTTGAGGAGCGCCGCAAACTCGTTCCTCATCCGGTGATCGAAGAGACTGCCGATCTCCGTCGTCGCGGTATTCACTCTCTGGATCGCCTCGTCGCCGCGAGCACGTACGCGAATTCTCCGCTCCTCAGGAAAGCCATTCACACGTTCAAGTACGGACATGTTCGATGGTTGGATACAGAGCTTGGCCGACTCATCGTGCAGGCACTTACCGAGATTGATCATTCTTTTCAGATGACAAAAAACAATCACGGCGAAACGCTGGGTGGCTCTGACGGGACCCGGCGTTGGAGCCGTACCTTTGAGGGAAGGGTGGGTTCGCGGGAGGGAAACCGTAGGTTACCATCCCGCGCAATCGTGCTCTGTCCCGTTCCGCTGCACTGGATCCGTCGGTTTCAGCGCGGATTCAACCAGTCTGAGCTTCTCGCCCGTGTCGTTGCCAGAGAGAGGGGACTGACTGTTCTGCCGCTCCTGAAGCGCACGCGCTGGACAGGATCGCAGATGAAGCGCAGCCGCAGAGATCGTCTGACCGCAATGGGCGGCGCGTTCAAATGTATGGTAGATCATCCTCCATCATTCGTTGTCCTCATCGATGACCTCTCGACGACGGGAACGACACTCGATGCCTGCGCGGCCATCCTGAAAGAGGCGGGCGTAGCGCGCGTCGAAGCCTGGGTGGTGGCGCACGATGAATTGATGATGGCAAAAAACAAGCCGAACTGACGTTCATACATTCCGTACTGTTGCTCTGGCAGAGCAAGACGAAGTGAGTGTGGAAAACTTTTCAGTTATCCACCAAGCGTCTAGCATGCTGAACCTGTGACCATGCTTCTCACAGCAGTGGCCTTTGTTGTTCTGTTGACGCTGCTCATCCTCATCCATGAGTTCGGACACTTCATGGCGGCGCGGAGTGCTGGGGTGACGGTCGAGGAATTTGGCTTCGGCTTGCCACCAAAGGCACGCACACTCTTCAGACGAAACGGGACTACTTTCACGCTCAACTGGGTGCCCTTCGGAGGATTTGTGCGTCTCAAGGGCGAGAATGCTCTTGCGGAACATGAGCGCAATAAGCCCGGGAGTTTTCACAGTGCTTCCCTTGCCGCGCGCATCGCAATTCTGTCTGCGGGGGTCTTCATGAATTTTGTGCTCGCTTTCGTGTTGCTCGTCTTCGGATTTTCGGTGGGGCGATGGATTCCCACGTATTTCGAGATGTCCGACATGCAGACGCACGCCGAGCAGGGCATCATTGCGCTCGAGACGGGCGTGGTGATCGAGAAGGTCATGAGCGGTGAGCCGGCAGCGATTGCGGGCGTGCCGGAGAAGAGCGTCCTCCTGAAAGTAAACGATATTCCGATCACGCTCGCCGAACAGGTCGGGCAGATCCAGCAGGGCAAGCGCAGGGTGCTCTACACGGTGCTCGTGGAGGAGGGGGAGAAATCCAAAGAGCAGAAATTCACCGTGACGCTTAAGGACGGCAAGTCCGGTGTGGTCATTTCCACGTTCCCGCGCAAACTCTCGGCTCCTTTGCGTGGGATCGGGACATCGGCTCTTCTTGCGCTGCGTGAAGCCAGGATCATGACGGTGCAAACAGTGCTCGGCATCGGTACGCTCATCGCGTCCCTCGCGCAGAGCGGGCGGGTCCCCGAGGGCATCACCGGCATCGTCGGCATCGCCCAGCTCACGTACTCCTCGGTGCAAGCCGGATTCATGACGTACCTGCGTTTAGTTGCGCTCATCAGCCTGAGCCTCGCTATCTTAAATTTCCTCCCGTTCCCCGCTTTAGACGGTGGCCGGCTCTTGTTCGTGCTCGTCGAGGCGGTGACGCGCCATCCACTCAACCGAAGATTCGAGGCGTACTCAAACGCGCTCGGATTCTCGGTGCTCATTCTGCTCATCCTCCTCATTACCTTCTATGATATCATCCGTCTCTTCTAGTGGCAGCGCCCCCGTCGCCGCCGCTCCGGTGGCGGAACATGTGGATCAGGGACTGTGGATCGCCATTCTGCGCAAATTCGAAGAGAAACTGCAGCGCAGCGCCTTCATCACCTGGTTTCGGGACACGGCGATCCTCGGCAAGGACGGTGGAACGCTCATCGTGGGGTTGCCGCTCCCCATGTCACTCTCGTGGCACATGGAGCACTACCGCGTGATGACGTTCGAGATCGCGCGTTCCCTCGATCCCACGATCGAGAAGATCGTCTACACCGTTGATGGGGGACTCAAAGACAACCGCGAACGATCGGTCGACCTGCTGGAAGTTTTTCCCGAACAGAAGAAGCGGAAATTGCCCAACAAACCCGAGGTCAAGATGGCCGAAGGAGTCATCAGCAAGATCTTGAATCCCCGCTACACGATCGAGCACTTCGTGGTCGGAGCCAACAATCGTCTCGCGCATGCGGCGTGCCAGTCGGTGGCCGCGGCGCCCGGCGGCCGTTATAACCCGCTTTTCCTCTACGGTGGCGTGGGGCTGGGCAAGACGCATCTCCTGCAGGCCACGGGCAACGCCATTCTCCGCAATATGCCCCGGGCGGTTGTGGTGTACACGACCACGGAGGATTTCACGAATCAGGTCATCGAGGCGATCCGGCAGCAGAAAATGGAGCAGTTTAGGCGCCGCTACCGGCAGGTGGACGTGCTCATCATCGACGACGTGCAGTTTCTCGCGAACAAAGAGCGCACGCAGGAGGAGTTCTTCCACACGTTCAACGCCCTCTACGAGGACCGCAAGCAGGTCATCCTGTCGGCCGACCGGCCCCCGCAGGAAATGCAATTGGAGGACAGACTGATTTCGCGCTTCGCGCGCGGCATGATCGCCGATATTTCCGTGCCGGACTACGAGACGCGGCTGGCGATTCTGGTCGAGAAGGCCCGCGAGTATGAATTGATGATCGACATGACGGTGCTGCAGTTCATCGCGGAGCATACGACCCGCAACGTCCGCGAGCTTGAGGGCATCCTGATGCAGGCGGTGGCGCAGTACGAGCTCGAGTCGCGCATGCCTACCGTCAAGAGCATCGCCGAGATCATGCGTAAACTCAGCCGCGATCCGCATGCGGAGGAGGAGCAGGTGGGGTTCGAGACGAAGCCAAAGCGCGCGCCCACGTTTCAGGACGTGCTGGAGTGCGTCAGCCGCTACTACTCGGTTTCGGTGCAGGACATGATCGGCGCCTCGCGCGTGCGCGAGATCCTGATGCCGCGCCAGATCACGATGTTCCTCGGCAAGAAGCATCTGCGCATGAGCTACGTGCGGCTGGGCGAAGTCTTCTCGGGCCGTGACCACACCACCGTGATGAACGCGTGCGGCAAGATCGAGGCGAAGATGCAGAACGATCCGCAATTACTTCGGGAGATCCGCGCCTTGGAGCAGGAGTTGGGGGTGGTATGAGCGCGAGACGATACTTTTCCTCCTTGTGACCGGCGGAACACGCGTGTATCGTCTGCTTGTCATGACGCAGCGCACCACCACCACGACTATCACGACTTCCCGCTGAGGAAGGGGTGCTCTGCTGATCGTTCATCCCACTGCCTTCCTCCGCAAGTGCGAAGGAGGTTTCCTTCTGTTACCCTCCCATCACTATGGCAAAGCACTCCACCGGAAACGCGGTTCCCGAATCCCTGCACAGCATGCGCCACTCGCTGGCACACGTGCTGGCGCAGGCCGTGCAACGCCTCTGGCCCGATACGCAGATCACCATCGGTCCGCCCATCGACACAGGTTGCTACTACGATTTCCTCTTCGCGAAGCCGATTTCCGATGCCGACTTCCCCGCGATCGAGAAGGAGATGCGCAAGATCATCGGCTCCGCGCAGACCTTTGAGGTGGACGAGATGTCGATTCAGGAATCCGTGAAGTACTGGAAGGGCAAAGGGCAGACTTTCAAGGTCGAGCTGGTCGAGGACCTTGCCAAGGGAGGGGAGACAAAAGTGACGCACTACCGCAATGTGGATGGCAGCGGTAAAGAGATGTTCACGGATCTTTGCCGTGGCGGACACGTCACTTCACTCAAGGAGATTCCGCCGGATGGATTCAAGATCACGAGCCTCGCGGGCGCGTACTGGCGCGGCAAAGAAACGAATGCGCAGCTCACGCGCCTCTACGTGGCGGCCTTCGCCAGTAAGCAGGAGCTTTCGGACTACCTCACGATGGTGGAGGAGGCGAAGAAGCGCGATCACCGAAAATTGGGTAAAGAGCTGGATCTCTTCACATTCAGCGACATGGTGGGGCCGGGGCTGCCGCTCTGGACGCCCAAGGGCACGATCATCGCGGATCAGATCGAGACACTGGCGAAAGAGATGGAGGAGAAGGGTGGCTACCTGCGCGTGCGCACGCCGCACATCGCCAAGGGGGCTCTGTACGAGCGCACGGGGCATCTGGCGCACTACAGAACCTCCATGTTCCCGCCGATGGAGCTGGATGGGGAGGAGGAGTACTACCTCAAGCCCATGAACTGTCCGCACCACCACGAAATCTTCGCCTCGCGGCCGCGCAGCTACCGCGATCTGCCCATGCGGCTCGCGGAGTACGGACACTGCTACCGCTACGAGGACAGCGGCGCTCTGTTCGGGCTCATGCGCGTGCGGTCGCTTTCGATGAACGATGCGCACATGTACGTGACGGAGGAGCAGTTTGAAGACGAATTCAACGCGGTGGTCGATCTCTACCTCGCGTACTTCGCGATTTTCGACATCAAGAAGTACGTCATGCGTCTTTCCCTTCATGCATCCGAGGGGCTCGGCAAGAAGTACGTCAACGAACCCGCGCTGTGGCTCAAGACGGAGGAGATGGTCAGAAAGGCGCTCAAGAAGAAGGGGATCGAGTTCGTCGAGGTGCCGGACGAAGCGGCGTTCTACGGTCCCAAGATCGACGTGGAGGTGTGGAGCGCCATCGGCCGCGAGTTCACGCTGGCCACGAACCAGGTGGATTTCGACGTGCCGGGCAAAGTGGGGCTCAAGTACACCGACAAAGACGGCACCGAGAAAGTGCCGCTCTGCATCCACCGCGCCCCGCTCGGCACGCATGAGCGGTTCATCGGGTTCCTCATCGAGCACTTCGCCGGGCACTTCCCGCTGTGGCTGGCCCCCGTGCAGGCCGTGATCATCCCCGTGGCGGAACCGCACGAGGTTCCGGCGCGGCACGTCGAGAAGGCACTGAAGGAGCAGGGGATGCGTTGCGAGGTGCTGCCTTCCACCGATTCATTGGGCAAGCGCATCCGTGCAGGCGAACAGCAGCGCGTTCCGTACCTGCTGGTCGTCGGGGATAAAGAGGTCGCCGATAATTCCGTGGCCGTCCGCAACGTCGTGACCAAGAAACAGGTGTCCGTGCCTCTAAAAGAGTTCATCGAGAAGACGAAGGAGGATTTACGGCTGCGTCGTCTTACCTGTTCCATCGGATGATATGGCACGACTCGGACATCGCGGGCAGTCGGGAGAGACATTCCGCATCGGTCTCGACGTTCGAGAGGGGACGGGAGATGACAAAGAATTGGATGAGCTCATGACTCTATTCGAGTGCCAGATGGGAGTCCTGCAACGAGAGGGTGCTCCTTCGCTCCAGACGGTGGCTACTCTCAGTCGAGTATCGCGGCTGATGCGCTTGCGCTTTTCTCGTTCTCTCACGCGGTATCGCGGTGATTACGAACGTGCGCTACGACTCCTCAGCGAGGCACATGATGCCATGCAGTTTTCTGATCCTGTGGATGTTGAAGTGCGAGAAGCCCGGAAAAACATCGGCGCCCGTTTGGGAGCTCTTGAGCAACAATTGAACCAAGGGTACGTCTCTCTTCCTCGAGAATGAAGAGTGGTGCTGAGAAGATTTCAGTGCGCGATCGGGTGATGGGGTTTTATCCACCCCTCTCCCTGTCCCTCTCTCCCGGGGAGAGGGGAGACCCTGTCTCTGAAGAAGTCCATCCTTGTGAAAAGCAAGACAACAGTATGAGCTTCCCTCCCCCACCGGGGGAGGGTCAGGGAGAGGGGAGTACGCGGGAGGGTTTCGTCAGCAGAAACATTCCCGCTGCAATAGGGATGAGTGCTGCCACCTGAAGGAATGATGGTTGCTCGTGAAGAACGAAGTAGGCTGCCGCGAGCGTAAAGAGTGGCATGATGCTCACCATGGCAACGGCTTTGGTAATGGGAATCCGGTGGATGCCTTCAACCCAGAGGGACACCGAGAGACCGAGGAGAAGTACGCCATTGATACATAAAAACACTAATGATGAGAGGAGTGCATCACGGCTTGGCATCTCTTCAACGGCGAACGCTAACAACAGAAGACATATTCCGCCGATGATGCTTCGGTAAAACATGATGGCATTGGTCGACACGATTTTTCTTGCGCGTTGCGCATGACGGTTTCCGAACGGCGCCAAGGCGGCGCCCATCAGTATAAGCAAATTGCCCCATTGCCATTCTTCGGTCCCTTTGGGGAGGAGAACCAGAAGCGCACCGAAAACCATGCATGCGGCACCGATCATCGTCCGGGGCAGCAGGGGCTCATGGCGCAGGAGAAAACCTAAGATCAGGAATGAGAAAAAGACCTCGGTGAGGTTCAAGATCGAGGCGTTTCCCGCTGTCGTAAATTTAAGACCCAGAAACAAGCAGCCATAGCCGGCAATGCCAATGAAGAACGTTGCGAGCAGAATGTCCTTCCACGCCGCACGTTTTTGCAGGAGAGGCCATTCCTGTTTCACAGTGAGCAGGAAGGCGAAGTACAATCCGGCGAAGAGCGTACTCATTCCTGCGGAGAGGAGTGGAGGAATATATGTGAAACTTAGGATGGTGATGACAGGCAATACGCTGCCGAGCAATGTCGAGAGCAGAACGTTCACTTCGCCCTGTCGTGTGGGGTGCATGGGCATGAAAGAAATGTAAAATGGAGAATGTAGAATTCAGAATGAATCAATGAGCTCGTAGACGGAACTCATTTTACATTCTACATTTTACATTCTACATTGCCGTCATGTTCCAAGCGTTCCCCTTAGGTCCGTTCCTCGTCTGGACCTCCGTCGTCTTCCTGCTCATCGGCATCTGGGTTTCGACGGAGTTCTTCCTCAGGCTCGCCGGCAGCGCGAACCTCTCGCTGCAGCATTTCCAGGATCACGCATGGTGGTATCTGGGTGGGTTCCTCATCAGCGGAAGGGTGATTGCCGTGATCACGCAGTACCGCGTGTACTGGAATGATCTTCCGCGCATCTTCGTTATCTGGGACGGGGGATTCAGTTTCCTCGGCGGCGCCATCGGCATCGGGATCATCCTCTACTGGTCGACCCGCTCCCATCGCGCGACATTTCTGCAGTGGCTGGATGTGCTGTTGCCCGCGGCCGCGCTGGGGTCGGTGTTCAGCTGGCTCGGGCTCTTCTTCGCCGGACATGCGTACGGCAAACCCACGGATGTCTTCTGGGGCGTGACGTACGATTCGATCAACGTTCGCTACGCCGTGCCCATCCACCCCGTGCAGCTCTACTATGCTTTCTTCTCTCTCTTTCTGGCCTTCCTGCTGCTCATTATTCGCAAGTATAGCTCGAGGGCGGGGACCGAGACGCTCATCGGCATCATCTGCGCGAGCGTCGGTACGTTCATCTTCGAGTACTTCCGCGGGGATTTCACCATTCCGGTCTTCGCCACGACCGTGGATTTCATCATCCTGATTTCCCTCTTCGTGAGCCTCGGCGTTTTCGCCGTGATCGAGCTCATGCTCTCGCGCCGCGTGCTGCTTGTGTTCGAAGGTGCGCTGCTCTTCGTGTTCGGCGGGTATGCACTCTTGCGGTCGCAGCTCCCGCTCGAGACGCATGAGCTTCGGTTCAGCCAGTTCCTTGCGGTGTTGGCGCTGCTCGTCACCGTCGTGTATGTTGTTGTCCACCGGCGGCGGTATCCGCACCTGTAACTTTTAACTCTTTACTTTTAACTCTTTACTGTTGACCATTGACTGCAAGAATTGTCTTTTCGTTATTAGCTCCATCGTCGCACAGTTCTTGTGTCAATTGTCAATAGTCCATTGTCAACTGTCATCATGCAGCTCTTCACGTCCCTTCAGTCTTTCTTCGATCCGTTCCTCCTGTTTCTGTCAGCAGATCCGTTGCTCAGGATGATGCAGGGTGGACTGCTCTTCGTCGGATTCGTCGTGATTTTTCTCGTGTTCTTCGTCACGCGTGACATCCTGCTCAGAACGCACTCGTTCTGGTACACGGCATTCTGCATCGTGCTCACTGCCCTGCTCCCGGGAGTCGGATTCCTGCTCTACCTCCTCATCCGTCCCGCGCGCACCATCCGCGAGCGCGAGCAGGAGAAGCTCGTGCAGTCCCTGTCTGCAAAGCTCCTCGGGAGCAAAGCCCGTTCCAGCAAGTAATCCTCCTTGAGGAGGACTGATTTCCCCTCTTTTCCATGGCTTCGCTCAAGTCGCTCTTCATCTACTTGGTCTGGCCGAATCCCGGCAATGCCCACTACAGCAGTTCCAGCATGCAGACACTCCTCATCGCCTGCGCGCTTCTGGTGCTCTTCTCGTTCCTGTTCCGTTTCTGGCGGAGCAGGATGACGAACCCCGTGATGAAGAAGCTCAGCCGCTCGTGGTCAAGTGCCGCCTTCTGGTTCGGGGCCACGGGCTTGGTCTTCGTCGTCTCGCGCGTGGAGAGCATCGGATTCCTCGCCATGCGTCTTCTGTGGGTACTGTGGGGGATCGCCTTCGCGCTGTACCTTGGAGTGCAGATGCGGCTCTTCAAGATGCGGTACTACGAAAAACTCCCCACGGAGGTTTCGGATGATCCGCGGGATCGGTATTTGCCGAAACGGAAGAAGTAAGTTTTTGCCTCCATCCCCCTGCCCCTTCCTCCCCGGGAGGAAGGGGAGTTTGATGTTCGAACATGTTCCCCCTCTCTTGTGGAGAGGGGGATAAAGGGGGAGAGGAAATGAGATGATGGCCAATGGCTGGGGACGTTCTCCTTTGGTGTTCAACAAACTTGACAGTGAGGCTCGTCTTAGAGAGGATCAATCCCTTTTTATGCCTCTCAAGCACGCTACGGAAACCTTTTTAGTCTTCCTCCTCGGCGTCGTCATTCTCCTTACGGGGCTCCTGCTCCCAACGCTTCCCGATCTTCCGGCAGGTGCGGTGCCGTGGGCGATTCTCTTCGCGCTCTCCGTCGTCTACCCGCTCTCGCTCTTCGCGCTCTTCCGCCGTCGCCGTGCCGATCATGCGTTTCGGCTGCTGCACTGGATGCCGGCGCTCATGCTCCTTTTGTGGCTCGGCATCGAAGTCGTTTCGCTGGAAGTTCCGCGCGCCCTGCTTGTCGTGGGCTACTTCACGTGGGGGTGGACGCTGCCCGCCGTCACGATCGCGTTCATCCTGCTCTTAAGCTACTGCCTGCAGGTGGTGCGCCGCCGCGTGTCGCGCGTGACGCTGCTCCTGCTCGCATTCATTCCCTTCGTGGGCGGCGCGCTCGCGAGCCAGCAGACCACGCACTGGGATCGCCAGCTTGCCTCCGTGCTCTGGGGAGGGGAGTGGCTCACACAGCTGGAGGGCAAGCAGATTCTCGGCGTGCGGCTGGCAGGCCGGCTGCCCACGAAACAGAACCTGAGCGCTTCGAGTGATGCCGGAGAAGAGAGTTGGCGAGAGAAGCTCCGGCAGGCCGAACAGCGCCGCAGAGAGGCACGGGAAAAGCGTCTTGCCGATTCCAGCAGTCTTTCCGCCTCTTCACTGATCGCGCTCGTCGCCTCCTCACAATCCAGCGCGGGTACCGGAACGGAACTCAAGGAGGCGAAGACACAGCCTGCGAAGCTGCCCTCTTCGGGTCCGGAGCTGGGGGCATTTGTCTTTCTGATGCTGGCGGGGTACACGGGGGTGCTGCACGATCGGGCGCGACGACGATCGTGAGAGAAAAACCTACGGTTTTTCTCTCACGGGCTCTCTTTTCCCTAAACGGTGTCGCTCCAGCCGCGGGTCTAAGTCAGAGCCACCCACGGCTTCGCGACGAATTTTTTCATTCTCTGCTACCATGCTGTCAATATTCCCACTTGCCTGTGCCGACTATTCAATCTTTCCATGCCAGACAGATCCTCGATTCCCGCGGAACGCCCACCGTCGAGGTGGACTGCACGCTCTCCGATGGTTCTTTTGGACGGGCAGCCGTTCCCTCGGGCGCTTCGACGGGGAAACATGAAGCGGTGGAGCTGCGTGACGGTGACCCCAAACGTTTTTTTGGCAAAGGAGTTTCGAAAGCCGTCTCCCATGCCAATGGAGAAATAGCGAAAGCTGTGAGCGGGAAGACGTTCGATCAGCGGTCGCTCGATCTCTCTCTCATTGCTCTCGACGGGACTCCCAATAAGGGCAAGTTCGGTGCCAATGCGATTCTCGGTGTTTCTCTGGCGTTTGCGCGTGCGATGGCAGTAAGCCAGAAGCAGCCGCTCTACCGCTACTTCAATGGCCTTTCATCCAAAAAGATTGAGATGCTCCTGCCCGTGCCGATGGTGCTCGTCCTCGAGGGTGGCAAACATGCTGATGACAGTGCGGATTTTCAGGAGTTCATGGTCATGCCCGTCGGGGCAAAGAACTTTTCAGAGGCGCTCCGGTGGGGGGACGAGATCTACCAGACAATCGCAAAAATTCTCAAGAAAGAAGGGTTCAATATCAACGTGGGGTTCGAAGGTGCCTACGGGCCGAATCTGGGGAGCAACGGGAAAGTGATGGACGTGATTCTTGCGGGCATCGAAGCGGCGGGATATCGGGCGGGAAAGGATATCGTGATCGCATTGGATGCGGCTGCGAGCGAGTTCTTCGCAGACGAATCGTATCGGCTGGAGCGTGAGAAACGCACGCTCTCCAGCGCGGAACTGATTGATTTCTATGAGCAGTGGACGAAGAAGTACCCCATTGCTTCGATTGAGGACGGTTTGGCCGAGGATGACTGGGAAGGGTGGAAGATCCTGCAGAAGCGGTTGGGTACAAATGTGCAGATCGTCGGTGATGATCTTTTCGTGACGAACGTCACCCGACTGAAGCGCGGGATCGAAGAGAAGGCAGCCAATTCCATCCTGATTAAATTGAATCAGATCGGGACGGTCACGGAGACCGTGGATGCCGTGGAGATGGCGCGCGCGGCCGGGTTCACTGCTGTCATCTCGCATCGTTCGGGTGAGACAGAAGATGCCTCTATCGCGGATCTCGTGGTGGGGCTCGGAACCGGTCAGATCAAAACAGGTGCCACCAGCCGCACCGACCGCGTATGCAAATATAACCAGCTTCTCCGGATCGAGGAGGAACTGGGGAGCAAGGCGGAGTACGTGTCGCCGTTCTGAAATCTGCGGGATTGCTTTGACAAGTATCAATCTGCATTGCAAAGTAATAATGTTCTTTGTCATCGAGGAGCACCCGGGGTGTTCGCACGTCGCGAACGCGAGAGGTGAACCTCACAGTAGGAGGAGTTGTTTCATGTCCAGGTCTAACGTTATGGTATCGGCGGCCGGGTATCTGTGTGGCGTGTGGACCGCGATCGGGAAAGCGCTCGCGAGTCTCGAGCCAAACGAAGAGGTAGCTCTTGAGCGGCTCCATCGACTCAGTCGCGAGGAGATTCAGGATGATTGGGCACGGCAATCCATACGGCAGATAGCCGCCCTCATCCTCGAAAAGGATCTTCCGCCGCCGAAAGTGTTCGTGGGCGTCTCGGAGACGCAGATGCACGCTCTCGAGCGAGTTATTGCACTCTCGCCCGATGCTTCGGATGCGGCCAAGCAAGTGGTGATCTGGCTCCTGCGGCAGAGCGCTATGTTGCACAAGGAAGTGAGCGTAACACTCCCGGATCCCGACGGTGGGATCTTCATGGGCGTCCATGGCATGAATACTGCGGGCGGGAAAGCTCTGCTCCCCAACGTGTTCGATCTTCTCGCGGTTCCCACGATGGTGTTTGCTGTCGAGTCCGGGTGTGCCGAATATCGTACAGCAACTGTCTGGGTGGCTCGCAACCGTCTCTACCCGAAGGGGGAGAGGATACCGTTGGACACGGCTGCCATTGCGCAGATTGATGTTTCGCCAGAAGCGGTCGCAAGGAGCATATGTTGAAAGTGACCATGCCAAAGAACGATGACCGGGAGGGGGGTCTTTTGCCCCTCTCCTGGTTTTTTTTGTTCACCGTTCTGATGTTCAATATCGTCGCATCCACCACCGTTTCACCCACGGCAGCGAAAGGGTGGAGAGCAGGTAGCCCAAGGCAGGGACGGCGGCGTTCAGTCAGAAGCGTTCACTCTCGATGAGCCAGAGGAAGAGAACGGCTATGGCGTACGTGAGCACGGCAATGGTCAGGCGCCGGAAGAGACTCACTTCCCATGCCTTGTCGGCTTCAACGCGGCGGTTGCGTTCCACGATGGCGGCGATCTGAGATTCGGGATTTTCCATAATCTGGTCGGGGCGACAGGACTTGAACCTGCGACCTCTTGCACCCCATGCAAGCGTTCTAGCCAACTGAACTACGCCCCGAAGATAGTGATTGAAACAAAAGAACAGTGATACACGGGAGCCAACTGCTTGCTCACCGAAGCCTTGGCAAAGGTGGGAACTACCCGCCCGAACGTACCGACGTTCGGTACGGGCGGGCGCCCCGATGAACCGGAGTGTAGACAAATCTGCTGGCGAGAGCGAGCGATCATCATCCAATCGCCAATCGAAAAATCCCTTAATCGCCAATAACTGTTTCATTTTGCTCCTCTTGCTTCCAGCTTAGGTCTTATAGCTTCTGTCTTCGTCTGGACAGAAATCGCGTGGAAGACGCCAAAGGGTTGATCCGCATCACCGAATGTGCTTCCATACGCCCCTTATGCCTATGACAGGTCTACAGGGACGGCAGAATGAGGCAGTTGATAAAAACTATAAATTGTGTTACAATATCAAGTTAACATGAGTTTATCCCCCCAAGAGCTGTCGGCTGCCACCAGAGCGATCGAGGAGCACCAGCGCATCCTCATCGTCTGCCACGCCAACGTGGATCCCGATGCCCTCTCGGGGGCGCTGTCGTGCTTTGAGCTCTTTCGCTCGCTCGGCAAAGACGTCACGGTGGTCTGTCCCGATTCGCCTCCCGAATCGCTCCAGTTTCTGCCGGGGTTCGAGCGGCTTTCGGAGGGGCTCGCGGACTCGCAGAATTTCATCATCACGGTGAATCTGGACGAGGGTGTGGAGGTGGATAAATTGCGCTACACCGTGGAGGATCACCGCGTGAACATCATCATCGTGCCCAAGAACGGGCGCATCCGTCCGCAGCAGATTTCCCTCGGGGAGGGGGAGCAGCGCTACGATCTTGTCATCGTGGTGGATACTGCCGATTTGCCGCTCTTGGGGTCCCTCTACCTGCAGCACGTGGACCTGTTCGCGGAGGTACCGGTCCTCAACATCGATCACCACATTTCCAACACGCGGTACGGGCAGCTGCAGCTCATCGACACGACGTCGGCCAGTGTGACGGAGGTGCTCTACCACTGGTTCACGCATGTTCCGAGTTGGCGCGAGAAGATTACGGGGGATCTGGCGACGCTCCTCCTCACGGGGCTCATCACCGATACCCGGAGCTTCCAGAATCCCAACACGACGCCCAGGTCGCTCGAGGTGGCTGCCGAGCTCCTGGACCTCGGAGCGCGCCAGCAGGAGATCATCCAGCACATCTACAAGACCAAGCCTCTCACGACGCTCAAGATCTGGGGCAGGGCACTCAATCGTATTCAGGTGGATGACCGCGCCAAGATCGCCTGGTCCGCCGTCAGCCGCGAGGACCTTGCCGAAATGGGTGCGCAGAGCAAAGAGGTCTCGGGCATTCTGGATGAACTCATCTCCACGATTCCCGATGCCGACGTGCATGTCATTTTCGTGGAGATGGAGGATGGGGAGATCAAGGCGAGCATGCGCTCCTCGCCGGCCATTGATGCCAATGTTCTCGCTGCCCAGCTCTTCAAAGGCGGCGGGCATCCGCGTGCGTCCGGTTTCCGGATCCCGAAGTCAGCCAATTTCCAGCTCGCGGTCATTGAAGCCGTTTCGAAGATCCGGGAGGGTATGGCACGCCAGAAGATGGAGGTTGATCGCCTTCCGGCTTCAGGGCGCGCGCAACCGGTCCAGCCTGCCGCTGTGCAGCCGTCCGCGATCGGGAAGAACGAGTCATCCGAGCAACCGAAAAAGACAGCCTCCTCGTTCGATATTGTGGAGGAGTTGAGCGGCAAGAAGAGACAGAAGAAGCGCCCGGGTGCAAAACCGGAAACGGAGGAGAACGATGTGAAGTGAAGAGAATGAGTTTTCTCTCGCTTTCTTCTGCGCTGGCGCTACACTGAAAGCGGCTATTACTTGTATTTCTTGCTCGAAAGCATGAACTTGATTGTGGATTCTTCGCGCATCCTCACCCCCCGCCCGACCGGACGACTTCGGTCGTTCGGTCGGGTACCCTCTCCCGTACAGGGAGAGGAGATGCGGAAGTGCGACGACGGGATTGTTCGTGATGGGTGGTTCGGCCGTTTATCTGTTGTGTGTTCTCATTAGTATGCGACTTGTACAGGTTGCTAAAGCATTGGGTATGACCGGTCAGCAACTGCGCCATGAGCTGGAGCAGGTGAATTTCGGCGTCAAGCCGACCGACCGCGAGGTATCGGATACCCTCGCGCAGGGCATCATCCGCTTCATCGCGCGCAAGCTTGGCAAGGAGGTGGATCTTTCGGCACTGCAGGGCATGTCGATGGGCGATGAGGATGTGCAGAAGAAAACTCCGGAAGCGTCCGCGGTTCCTTCCGTTGCGGAAACGTCTTCGCCGGAGGTCGGTCATTCGGAACAGGACGGTGCGAACAAGAGCGTGAATGTTCTGCGCAAGCTCACGCTTGACGATGTCTCGCGCGAGGCGATTGCCCGCGAGACGAATGCACTCCAGCAGCGCAGGCCTGCGGCGCATAAGCGTCGGTCCTTCGACAAGCGCAAGCGTTCTACGTTCGAGAAGCGCGACATTGCCTCCTCCCATCAGGAGCAGATCAAGAAGAAGGAGGGTATTGTCTTCCTTCCGGCACACATCACCGTGAAAGAGCTGGCCGAGAAGACCGGCATCCAGGTACCCATGCTGGTGCAGACGCTCATGAAGAACGGCGTGCTCGCCACGATCACGCAGTCCATCGACTACGATACGGCTGCCGTCGTTTCGACAGAGCTCGGCGTCACGGTTGAAAAACTGCAGGAATCAGCATCCGCAGAGGATCTCTTCAGCCGCAATTTGGAGGAGCTTTTGAAGGATGAGCCGGAGAATCTGATCAAGCGTCCTCCCGTGGTGGTGGTGATGGGGCATGTCGATCACGGCAAGACCTCCATTCTCGATGCCATCCGCGAGACCAATGTGGCGGGCGGCGAAGCTGGAGGCATCACGCAGCACATCGGTGCGTACCAGGTGGAACACCCTTCGGCTTCGCTCAGGGCAGGTACGCCAGCTGGGTCCACGGACGTGCACAGGATCACCTTCCTCGACACCCCCGGTCACGAGGCCTTCACGGCCATGCGCGCGCGCGGAGCGAAGGTCACCGATATCGCGGTGATCGTGGTGGCGGCGGATGAGGGCGTGAAGCCCACGACCATCGAGGCGATCGATCACGCCAAGGAGGCGGGCGTGCCCGTGCTCGTGGCGCTCAACAAGATGGATAAAGAGGGAGCCGACGTGAACCGCGTGATGGGCGAGATGGCGGCGCAGGGGATCCAGTCCGAAGAATGGGGCGGGCAGGTGCCGTTTGTCCAGTGCTCGGCCAAGACCAAACTGGGCATCACGGATCTGCTGGATTCGATCATCCTTCTCTCCGAGATCCATTCGTTCACCGCAAATCCCAAGCGCTCCGCCGTGGCCACAGTGATCGAGAGCAAGCTGGATCCATCATTAGGCCCTCTGGCGACGATCATCGTGAATACCGGAACCCTCCATCATGGCGAGAGCTTCGTGTGCGGACGCACGCTCGGCAAAGTGCGTACCATGTCCGATGCCCACGGCAAGAGGTTTGAGGAGGTGGGCCCCTCGGGTGCGGTGCAGGTGGCCGGGTTTCACTCCGTGCCCGAGGTGGGTGACATCTTGCAGGTTGTTTCTTCCGAGAAGCTGGCACGCGACCTTCTGGCTCAAGTGGAAGAGCGGCGCAACTTGAAACAGACGCAGCGGTTCGTGGACCTTGTGAGCAGACTTTCGGAGGGCAAGCTGACCCAGCTCAAGATCGTGCTCAAGGCGGACGCGCAAGGGTCGCTGGAGGCGCTCAAGGAGGCACTCGCCAAGCTCACGACCGAGACGGTCACCGTGAAGATCATCCACGCCTCCGTCGGAGCCGTGACGGACAGTGACGTTTCGATGGCTGCGGCCAGCGAAGGTATTGTGGTGGCGTTCCATGCGCCCGTTCCGAATGGAGCCCGTGCCATTGCCGAGCGTGAAGGAGTGAGCGTGCGCGAGTACGAGGTCATCTATGCCCTGCTCGACGACATCACCGGACTCCTCAAGGGTCTCGTGGAGCCGGTTGACGCCGAAAAGATCGTCGGTCACCTGCAGGTGCTCCAGGTCTTCCTCACGAAGAAGAGCGAGCAGATCGTGGGCGGACGCGTGACGGACGGCGTTTTCAAACGCCTGCCTTTCCGCATTCAACGCGGAGGAGAGCAGGTGGGCACCGGTCGTGTCCTGTCTCTGCGCAAAGGGGATAGCGACATCAAAGAAGCCAAGGAGGGAACCGAATGCGGGATGCGCATCGAATCGACGTGCCCTATCCTCGAGGGGGATTCGCTTGAGGTGTTCCTGAAAGAGTTGAAGCGGAAGGAGGGCTCTGCAACTGCTTGAGATCGGGAGTCACAGTCTCACTGTTCACGTTGTGTTGGACGAAGTCGCGGATGAGCGCATTGGCATCGCGGTCCGTCACGGAGGTCAGGTTCAGGCAGAGCGCGTAGAGCTCCATGGGAGAGAGCGTCTTCAATTTCGCTTCCATCTGCGCATCCGGTCCCTGCGGATTTTCCCCCACGAGGAGCGGAATCAATTCCTTGGGATTCACCTTTTTCTGCTCACGTCCTTTCTTAAGGAGATCCAGCGTCTTCTTTCCATTTTTCCCCTTGTGGGCTTTCTGAATGAAGTCGATGAAATTTACGCCCTCCTGACCCTTGATGGCGAGTTTCTGGGCGAGGTTCTCCCACTCCTTGGTCGGCACGAACGCCAATTGGCTGCGCACGGTTTCAGCTTGCCCCTTGAAGAACCCCACCGACCATCCGGTGAGTCCGAGCCAAGCTAAGGTGTAGGGCGAAATCTTCTTGTTCTTTATATCCAGGAGCCCCGAAATGAGCGCCATGCCCGCCATCGCGAGCACACCCAGCATCTTCAATGCCCCTTTGCCGCGCCGCACGGCATCCGATTCCGGGCGCTTTTGGCTCTCCATTCTTTTTTGGGCCTGTGCCAAGACCGGATCGCCATTCAACACTTCCTGAAAGAACTGTTTGATGCGGATAATCGCCTGTTTCTGTCGCGGCGTGAGGATGTCCCCGTCCTTCCGTTTTCCCGTCGTCGGATCTTTCGAGCCTTCGAGCATCGTGTCGAGCTCCTCGATCCACGCGGCAACGTACCCCACGCGGTTCGACACGCGCCCGTTGTAGACCGTTACCAAGCCCTCTCGTTGCGCCTGATCGAGCATCTCTTCGATCCTGCGCTGAATGCCCTTGCCGTAGTTGCGGGAGGGCAGGCGGAAGTTCTCCTCAGGGAAGCTTGCCCTGAAGTCCTGCTGTAACTGATCAAGGTAGAAGGACACATGGTAGAGTGCTTCCTGCTCTGCGCGAATGAGTTCCGGGTTGTCACAGGCTTTCTTCGCCTTTTCGAGTTGCCGCTGCCGCGGTTTGGTGTTGCG
>Ga0265297_10002528_pt1 | contig 36805 bp, 36 predicted proteins | sample Munlanlwell13791_FD_192502 | JGI IMG/M metagenome (GOLD analysis project Ga0265297, IMG submission 192502) | Leachate microbial communities from a municipal landfill in Southern Ontario, Canada - Leachate well 137-91 | ecosystem: Engineered > Solid waste > Landfill > Unclassified | place... | reverse complement strand
GCTGTGCCAGTTGATCCTGTACAAATCCAGCTCCAGCCGGTTGTGTTTGTTATTGGATTGGTAGCTGTTCCTGAACTGCATAAATCAGTCGTTGGGGCAGAAGTGAAAGAGCTGTTATGCGCTGATCCACAAGCTGGGGTTACGGAAGAAACTGTTCGTTTGGCTGAACAATTTATTGGCGCTGTGCCAGTTGATCCTGTACAAATCCAGCTCCAGCCAGTTTCAGTAGCAACCACAGTTGAGGCAATCGTTGTTTCTGGGGTGCACAAATCAGTTGTTGGTAATTCAGAAAATGATTGATTATTGGCCGAACCGCAAGTGATATTTATTGTTTCCTGATTAGCAGAACAAGCTACCATCCCACCGTTTCCATAGCATTTCCAAACCCATTTTCCAAAATTGTCAAAATGCATATCCAATACCGTTCCAATAGAACATAAATCCGTTGTTGGTTGTTCTAAAAATGATCCATTGTTGGCTGAACCACAAACTCCATAAACCAAACCAGAGTAATTAGCTGGTATGGTTTTAGCAATCGAATTTCCCACCGAATAAGGCACGCTTTGAATGGTTTCATTTTCATTATAATAAAAATAAGAAACTATTCTAAATGTCCAAGATCGACTATAGGGCGCTGTTGAAAGATGATAAGTTCCAATCCATTTTGTTTTTTGTGATCCTTCAACAGGATTCAAAATTATATTTTCAATGTTTGAATAAGTAATAGACGTTGTTGGACGAATTCCAGAAACCATTATTTTTTCAATATTTTCAATTTGACCAAAAGCAGTGGCGTTTACAGTTATTAAAATTTTAGAATCATTGGTTGAATCGCTAAAATATGAATATTCAACACTATCAATATTAAAATTTACATTATCGTTAGCGCTAACATTAATTAAAAAAATCCGGCTTGCTAAAAAACATGCTCCAAAAAATAAAATTGTTGCTAAAAATAATTTTTTAAAATTAAAATTTTTCATATTGGAAAAAGAAAAAATGTTTAAAAATAAAATTTTTTAATAATAAATATTTTTATTATTTTATAAATTAATTATAAAACAAATTATTTTCTCAAGCAAGAAAAAAACATGTTAATTAAACATGTTTTTTAAAAAATATTTAATTTGATAGATAAATTACAAAAATAGTTTAAAAAATTTAATTCTTAAGACAACGCACTGAACACCCGTACGACTTTAAGTCCGTGTGTCGGTTCACTGAAGCTAAATTGAAAGACAATAAACGTAGCCATGCCGAACTTTCGCTCTGCGATGAAGACCACAAATCTGCATACGCCGAACGACCATAAAAGGTGCCAGCAATATTCCAATAGCCAGAAAATAAAATAGTAAAACCACTAGAATTATTGCCATTTAAAGTAAACATAGAAAGTTTGGATCCTTCATTAGTACCGCGCCAATCGATTGTGGTTGTGTCATAAGGAAAATCAGTGGCACAGGTTCCGGATGTACATACGGCTCGTTCTAAAGTTGTCCATTCATCGTGAGTGGGAATATGCCAGCCTGCAGGGCAAATACCTTGAGCTCCAGGAGTGGTGACATAACCCATAGCCTCGTCCCAAGAATAAAGCCCACCGTGAACTGCACAGTCCCCACTTGTTGTGTGGTTATCACCATCAGCGCCATTACACCATTTTTCAATAATTCCATTGTTGGTTGGCGAGGTTGCTGGAGGAAGAATTGTGGTACCAACGTTTAAGTTTTCTTGAAACCAGCACTGGCTACCAATTAAAACAGTGGCATAGCTCTTACCTGAATAAACAACTGAATCACCACAACTCCAGAATCCTGAAGAACTAGTGTAAGAATATGTATTGCCATTGGAAAGCGTGGCTGCGATAGTAAAGCTTCCATCAGCATAGGTATAGGTATAATATCCGCCGTTTGGATCAGTTGGTAAATTAGGTAAATAAGGCTGGAGATCAGTTGCTAGATTAGTGCAAGTAGATCCGATATTACAAGGATAGGTATCAGTGCTTGGATAAGTGTCTCCGTTTTGAACAGAATAAACCATCAAGCTTCTTTGAATTGCTCCTATATCTGATTTTCTTTTTGCGTCTTTTGCAGCATTAGTAGCATTGTTTAAAGACACAATTACAAAACCAGAAAGGATTCCAACAATAGCGATTGCTACCAATAATTCAATCAAAGTAAAAGCTTTGGTTTTGTTTTTTAAATCAATGCTCATAAAATTAATAAATATTTATTATTAAAAATATTATACCAAAGAGAATAAAAATTTACAAAATTAAAAAGCTGCGTTTTTCAGCTTTTTTAAAAAATTAATATTTTTGAACAATTTCCTGAATTGTCCCATCTCGATTGTATTTATCCAAGATAGAATTTATTTCAGGAAGAAGTTCTGCAATCGGCGATTTTTTTGATATGCCAATATAAAATTTCTGCTGGGAAATAACCCCTGATTCGTAGATGTCGGTTAGATTGTTCTCAGCAATCACTCTTTTTCCCGAATAAAGGCTATAAAGGAAATATTCTCCTTCCCCTTTTTCTAAAAGAGCAAAAGCTTGTTCCGGACTATCTACTCTTGTGACTTGGAGCTTTCCATCCAAAATCAAATCATCAATTTCTTGGCCATAACTGTCACCAATGGTGGCAAGACCTTTTTTGCCAAACAGGCTTTCTGGCCCCTGAAGAGAAAATTCATTGCCCTTTTTGGTAAAAACCTCAATGGGGTCAACGGTATATGGCACAGAATAGAAAAGATACTGCTCTCGATCCTTATTTTTATATAAAGCAACGATAGCATCAACTTCTCCTTCTTTTGCTTTTAGCTGAACCATATCCCAAGGCCCAACATATCGGGAATCAACTTTAAACCCAAGCTCTGAAAAAACTTTTTCAACAACTTCGGGCCCGATTCCGACTATTTTTTCTTCCTGCTTCCACATTACCGGTTTCCATTCCGGATGACCAGAAACAACAACCACTTTTTCTTCTTTTGGGCCCTGATTAGTACAGCCGGCAGAAAGAAGAAAAATGGCAAGAAGTGCAACAACAAGTAGTAATTTACCTTTCATTGTTTTTTCTCCTGTCTGTTTTTAAAAAACAGCTTTTTTAAAATAACATAAAAATTAATTTTAGTCAATTTTATACATTAAATACTTGTCTCGATTTCTTCTAATAATTCATTAATTCCTATTTTTTCTTTTGCAGAAAAAGGTATTATTTTATGGCCGCCAGCCAATTCTTTAATTTTTTCAAACTGCTCTTCGTATTTAGATTTTTTCATTTTATCTATTTTGTTAGCAACAATAACTAAACTTTTTCCATAATCTTCTAGGCTAAAAATCATTTCTAAATCGCTTCTAGTCAGTCCTACTTCAGCATCGATTATTAAAAACACTTTTTGCTGTTCACAATCAGAATTAAAAAAATACCAATTGATCAAAGATTGAATTTTTTCTTTTTTCTTTAATGGAACTTTGGCATATCCATATCCAGGCAAATCAACCAAATAAAAAAAATCGTTTATTAAAAATAAATTGATTTGCTGAGTAAACCCGGGAACAATGCTTGTTTTAGCCAAATCTTTTCTATTTGCCAAAGCATTGATTACACTAGATTTGCCAGCATTGGATCGGCCGATAAAAGCAATTTGAGGAATTTTATTTTTAAAAATTTCGTCTGTTCCAATTACGCCCTTGATAAATTTAGCTGATTTTATTTCCATAAAGATAAAAAAATAACATAAAGAATATTTTCTTTTGTTATTTTTTTCAAAAAATTATTTTTTTGCCTTTTTGGGCTTTTTTGTTTCTTTTCTTCGAGAATTATTTCCCTTAGCCATATATTTAATTATTATATTTATAATAAATATTATAACACTACTCTTATTTTTCAACAAACAAAAAACCGACTAAAATAGCCGGCAAATTGATTAAATTTTTTCTATTTCTTTGGCGCTTGGACCTTTTTCTCCATCTACAATTTCAAAATTAAGCTTATCGCCAACCTTTAATTCATTAAAGGTAATGTTTTTTAAATCATGAGCGTGGAAAAAAATATCTTTTTCTTCTCCTTCGCAAGAAATAAATCCAAATCCTTTTTCAATTAATGTTTTAATTGTTCCAATCATTTTTATTTATAATTATTTTTATTCAGAAACCCGACTACGCTTCTTTAATAAAAGGTACTTGAATAAATGGATCGTGTCAATAATTTAAAAATTAATCTTTCAAACAGCGAACAGAAAGACCTTCGGATCGGCCATTAGTTTGATTAATTAGAGTATTATCCCAAGAAGAAAGTTGCCTCGTAAAAACAGGGTCTTCGATTAATTCAGAAGACCAAAGATAAGCAACGCCCCAGCTAGAAAATGTTCCTCCGGACCATCTGATTCCGCCCGGAAGAGCTGAAAATCCCGAACTATTATCTCCGTCCCAGGGTGGCGTATCTGAATTGCTTGATTTTATTTTCAATCCAGTATCTGTTCCTAAAAAATTTTCTAAAATAGTCCATTCAGCATCAGAAGGAATATGCCAATCTTCTGGGCAGATTCCTCGTGAATCGGTTATGGCATACCAATTATAAAGTTTTCCAAAAATTTCATTACTACTATTATTATTCAAATAACACCATTTTCCAACAAGATTATTCCATTCATACCAATTATTTTCAGCATAAATAATAGAATCTCCATTTTTATAGTTAGAAACGTTTAAATTTTTTCCAAGCCAACACTGATCACCAATTTCCACGGTTGGATAAATTTCTCCTTGATATTCTAAATTTTCTCCGCATAAAAATTCTTCTTCTTCTTGATTTTGTTCTGCAAATTCTTGCTCAGTAATATTTAAAAAAATATACCCTCCTTTTTCGTTTGTTGATACAAGCGCAATTCTGGTTTTATTAAGCATTATTTGATAGCCCGCTCCTCCAGCTGCATATACCTGTTCTAAAAAATAAAAAGCTGATAAACCAGGGTCCTGAGGAATAGCTGGTAAATAAACAGGGACTAAAAAAGAAAGATCATAATAACCATCACATTCCCCGGGCAAAACTTCGCTTGGAATTTTACTGCCAGTATTGCAAACCTCAGTCAAAGATGTTGGAAAATCAACTGGCAACAAACCCTTATTATCTATCTGATAAGAGGTGATTGCTTTATCAAGATTATTTAAATCCGATATTCTTTGAGAATTTCTTACTTCTATTAATTGTTTAGTCGGGTTGATAGCCAAAATAACAATTCCCGCCAAAATAGCAATTGCTGCCACAACCAACAGCACCTCCAAAAGCGTAAATCCTTTTCGTTGTTTTTTCATAAAAATTAATTAACGCTTATCTCGCCATTTTTTATCTTACTCCCCTTTAGTGGCAAAGTAAACCAAAAGACAGATCCCTTATTAGCTTCGCTTTCAAACCCTGTTTTTCCTCCCGAAACCTCAACAATTTGTTTAACCAAATAAAGCCCAAGCCCATTTCCATCATTTTCAATATTAATTATATTTGTTGCTCGATAAAATTTTTGAAAAATTTTTGCTTGTTCTGTTTTAGGAATACCGTATCCATTATCAATAACTTTGGAAATAATTTTATTTTTATTAATTTTTATTTCTATCAAAATTCTTCCTTTTTCTTGAGTATATTTAATGGCATTGGTTAAATAATTTTTATAAACCTCTCTAATTAAGCGTGGATCGATATTTACTTTTTTTAATCGAGGATCTATTTTTAATTTTACTATATGTTTTTTCTCTTCGATTTTATTTTTCAATTCATTAATTAGTTCGAAAACTAAATCTTTTAAATCCGTTGGCTTTGGTTCAACCATAATCCGCCCTGATTCAATTCGAGAAATATTTAATAAAGATTTTATCAAACTTCTCATTCTTTCTACCGAAACATAAATATCAGAAACATGACTTTTTTGTTTTTCTTTTAGTTCTTTGTCTTCCAATAAAAGTTCGGCCATCCATTTAATAGAGGAAACTGGGGTTAAAAGCTGGTGCGTAGCTAAAGACAAAAATTCTGTTTTCATTCTGTCTATTTCTTTTTCTTTGTTGGCATTTCGGAAAATAACAATTATGCCATCAACTTTTTCATCAACAATGATTGGTGAAATTGTGCCGACAAAAGAAAATTTTGTTCCGTCTTTTTTTAATAAAAAATTATTATCTATTAAAGAAATAGGAATAATTTTTTTATTTAAAATCGCTTTTATAAAAAGCCTTTTTTCTCGAGCAATCAACTTTCCCTTAGAATCAACCATTTTAAAATAATCAATATATTTTTTACCAAATAGTTCTTTTTTTGAATATCCTATCAAATCAGAAGCCAAATCATTGCTATAGATTATAGTTTCGTTTTTATCGCAAGCAACCAAACCTTCTCCCACTCCTAAAAATAAAGCTTCCACTAAAGATTTTTCTTTTAAAAGCTGCTTTTGCCTGATATAAATAACTGCCCAAAAAAGCATCATTAATCCCGCAACCGCTATTGATATTAAATTATAAAACAATGCTCTTTCGTTAAGCTTAGAAAAATAATTTGGATAAATAACAATTTCCCATTTTTTATCTGCAAAAATTATTGCTTCTCTTGATTCTGTTTCGGAAGGCAAAAATAAATATTTATTTAATTTTAAATCTTTGATTTTTTCTTCTTGAAGATTAATAATTCTCTCCCCGTTTGAGTTATAAATTACTTCTTCATTAAAAGGAACAAAAAGGTTATCTGTTTTCAAATATCCAGCCATTTGATTCATACCGCTTAGGGGCTTAAAAAGATCGGAAAGCCTGATTACGCTGGCAACAACGCCTTGATATTCTTCTTGATTATAAATTGGAGAATATAACAAAATTGCTGGATATCCACGCCCAAGCACAATTGGCTCGGTTACCACCGGTAGTTTTGTTTCTTTTGCTTTTAGAATAGGACTTAAACGATTTAAATATTTATTATAATCATAAACTACTATTTTAGAATTATCGCTATCGCTAGGATAAACATAACGAAGAATATTGTTTTCATCAATCCATTCCATGGTCAAAAAAATTCCCAATGGTTTTCGAACTTCAACAGCCGTCTGGACAAATCTGTTAAATTCATTTTCCGCAATTTTTTCACTACTCAAAAAAAATGCTTTCGTATCTTCATTTGCAGAAAAAGAATTTTGCAATCTTCTTGAAATCAAAGTTGTCATCACTTTAGCTTCGTTTTTAAAAGCATTTTCAAAAGATTTTCTTTCTAAACGATAAAAAATAATATTTAAAAAAACAACCATTAATAAAATCGCTATTCCTGGAATAATAACATATACCCATATCGATGCCTTTTTTTTGGAATCAAAGTCGATTGGTTTATTCATTAAATGATTTTATTTTTAAAATTCAATTTAATTTTTTAAGGTTGAAAAATATCTTCGGGTAAAAAACGAACTTGTTCAACTTCTGGAAACTGCTTGGCTGTTGCTTCTATTTGAAACCAAAGAATTCCTGATCGACAAGATCCTCCGCTTGTTTTTGCATTTGGATCGTCAAACTCCAAAGTTAAAATTTTATTTTTTAAAGAAGCTCCCTTTAAAGAAAAACCTGCTAAAGGATATTCTGTGCTAATTCCCTGACTTTTTTCCTGTTCTGTTATTTTTCCAGAAATCAAAAGATTAATGGAGTCTTGAATCGGAGTTAAAGTTTTTGGTATTTTTCTTTTTATCGCCACCAATCCGTCTCGGCTACATTTAATATTTCCCGATTCATCTTTATCAAGATCAGAATTATAATAATAAAGATTTATCTCTCTTGTTTCCTCGGAAAATAAAACCGGAATTATTAATTCGTCATCATTTTCTATTAATCCAGATGGATTTGATTTTTTTAAAACAATTATTCCTTTTTCTGTTGTTGGTGTTTTAAAGTTTAAAACTGCTTCAAAGGGCACAAAATCATTGGTCATCCAATCACTTTTAGCTTGGGCGTAGTGCTCAGCTAAAACATTTCCTTGTTCATCTAAAATCAAAACTGGAAAAGTTGCTTCAAAATACCAACTACCTCGCGCCGATCCAGTAATTGTTAACGGGCTTTTAATAACTTGATTGGCCAACAAAGAATCAATAATTAATAAATCTTCTTTCGGACAAAGGGAAAATTCGCATTTTGGCGGAATTCTCCCTACTGCCGAACCATCAGAACAAATCTTGGCATCCATAGTACAAAAAACCGGCTCGATTGTTTTAGCCCGATTAACAACTAATTCAAAATAAAACCAGCTTCCAATAATTACAAATAAAATAATTAAAATTATTATTATTTTTTTCATATCTTTATTTTAACAAAAAATATGGATCTTAGCGATAATTTTTAAAAACATCAAATAGAATAAATATATAAAAATTTTTCCCACTCCCCTAAGCATTTCTCTGCTAAATCAATAACATCGATTAGTGTTCCAAATTCTTGAACATCTATCCCAAAACGATTTTCTTTTCGAAAAGGATCGAAATATTTAATAATCGAACCCGAAACCCCCCTTTTTTCACTTAAATGATTTTTCGGTTCATATTGGTCTATCTTTTTGTGTTTTTGCTTATTGGCAATATCCCGGCAAAGGGATAAAGGAACGCTATTATCAATAAAAAGATTTACATCTCTTCGATTATAACGGCTTTCAATTAGCCAATCTTTTAAGTGATAGCATTGGATAAAAAACGAAGTAAAAGCATCGATAGCGCTTTCAAAATTATCTTCTGTGGCTACTGAAAAACGCCTAATATCTTGCTCTAAGCGTTTGATTCTGTTTAATTGTTCTTGGTATGGTAAAAAATTTTTCATTAATTTTGATAAGTTCAATACTTTAATCCGCCATAATTATATCAATCTTTTAAAAAAACCAAAAGCCTATTCAAATATTTTATTTACAATCTTGTTTTTCTATTATAAGATAAAAAAAATTAATAATTAAAAAATATGGAAAAAACTATTTATGTTATTGGGCATAAGTCCCCGGATACAGACACGATTTGTTCGGCCATTGCTTATGCTGAATATTTAAAAACAAAAGGATTTGAAGCTATTCCAGCTAGATTTGGAGATTTAAATCCAGAAACAAAATATATCCTTGATTATTTTGGATTTGAAAATCCAATCAATCTTGATTCATTAAAAGAAAAACAAGTTATTTTGGTTGATCACAATGAAAAAATCCAGAGCCCGGAAGGAATTGAAGAAGCCAAAATAATCGAAGTAATTGATCATCATAAAATAGGATTTTCTGTAAACGAACCAATAAATTTTGAAACAAAGCCTTTTGGCTCTACTGCCACGATTATTGCTCAAAAAATTTTTAATGATCAAAATTTTAAAATAACCAAGCCTTTGGCAGGAATTCTTATTTCCGCGATTTTATCAGATACTGTTGTTTTCAAATCAAATACAACTACGGCTACCGATATCGAAATGGCTGATAAATTAAATAAAATTGCTGAAATAGAAGATTTGCAAAGGTTCGGAATTAAAATGAAAAAGAAAAAATCCAGCTTAGCTGGATTAACTCCTGAACAAATAATTTATTCTGATTTTAAAATTTTTGAAACTAATGACAAAAAATTCGGAATCGGACAAATTGAAACCGTTGATCTTTCCGAAGCAGAAAAAATAGAAATCGATCTTTTAAATAAAATCAATGAAATTGCTGAAAAAGAAGGTTTGAATTTTATAATTTTAATGCTTACCGATATTATCAACGAGGGATCAAAGCTTTTGATGAGCTCAAATGCAAACTGTTTGGAAAAAACCTTTGATAAAGAAATAATTGATAATTCCGTTTATCTAGAAAAAATGATGTCTCGAAAAAAAGATCTTGTTCCTTTAATTTTAAAATCTTTGGAAAATAAATAATTTATTTTTTGCTTTTCTTTATTTGAACTTCCGAAAATTTAGGAATAAATTTTAAAAGAATATTATAAAAAGACTGCATTTGTTTCAAATCAACCCATTCATTTTCGGCATGAATATTGGCACAATTTATTTTAGTTATCAAAACAGGAATTCCTTTTTCAACAAAAAATCTGGCATCAGAAGCGCCTTCTACTTTTGAATATTCTATCTTTGACTTTAATTCTTTTTCCGCTATTTTTCGATAAGTTTCAATAAACTGAACAGGTTTTTGATTACAAGCATTGCCATAAGCAAGCATTTTAAAATTTTTAGTGATTGACTTTAGCCCTTTCATTATTTTTTCCCTTTCAAGATTGTTTATAAAACGAACATCAAAATGGGCTTCAGCATAATGGGGAACTTTATTAACCACCTCTCCTCCGCTTATTTTTCCTAAATTAACGGTATTTTCCCAATCTTCTTTTTTTGATTCCGGGATCAATAATTCTATTTTGCGATAAATTTCGATTATCTTTTCAATGGCATTTTCTCCTAAAAAAGGCCTGGAGCCATGGCAAGATTTTCCCTTGGTCCAAATTTTAAAATGAAGCAATCCTTTTTGACTTAAAACAATATCTTTTAAATTTTTTCCTCCGTCTGGGATTATTACAAATTCTGGCTTAAATTGTTTTGCTAAAACTTTCACGCCATATTCTCCTCCGATTTCCTCGTCATTTGTCAGCATCAAACCAAGAGATGGTTTTTCTTTTTGTTTAGAAAAATATTTCATTATCTCAATCATCACGGCGCACCCAGCTTTCATATCTCCAGCTCCCCGGCCATAAAGCTTATTTCCAATTATTTTGGGAATAAATTGATCTTTTTCTGCCGCCACCACATCTAAATGCCCATTAAGTAAAATCGCTGGAGTTTTTTCTCTTCTTAAAGTTACAACAATTGAAGGAGATATTTTTGATTTTAGTTCTTTAATATAAACTTTATATCCATTGAATTCTTTTTTTATAAAATCAATGATTTTTCTTTTTTCTTCGTAATTCCCCTGAAATGTCTTAAATTTTATTAAATTTTTCGTTAAAGAAACGAGTTGTTTGTTCATATATTCTATTATATTCTAAATAAATTAAAAAAAGAAGCTTAATCTTCTTTTATTTTAATGGGACCGATAACTGCATCGCTGGCTCCATGAATTCTAAGGTTCGGTCGGGCAAGCCAAATTCCTTCTAAACATTCGAATTTTTTAATAATCGGATTGTATCCGAAATAAATTCTATATGTTTTGTATAAATTTCGACCATGCCAAGGCTCGATTAAAGGAGAAATATATTTTTGGACATACATCTCCTGGTAATAATTAAGCGCTTTTTTGATTTGGCTTTTTGTGGAAACTCCTACTCTTTTGTTTTTAAGTTTCGGGTTCCAAACGTGAACGCCTCGACATTTCGAGCCCTTTTTTGGTTTTAAACAAAAACCTTGTTCCCAGGGCAGATTATCGAAGTCATGACAATCAATCATTCTCCAAAAATTCATCTTTTCGCCATAACTTTTATCTCCTTTATTTGTTAAAGAAGATATTGATCGATTTTGAAAAATATGAAAATTATTTTCTTCTGGTTCGGCTCGAATTAAAAGCAAACAATTTTCTTTTTTTGCTTCTTCGATTTCAATCAAAGGAATCCATAAAAAATCATCGCTTTCCTTTCGCTTTGAAGAAACTACGGATTTAAATTCTGGCCATTTTTTCTTCAAAAAATAAAGTTTTGATTCAAAATCCCGATTAAGACAGGAAGCGATTCCAATCCCAGCCGGCCTTTCTTCGATTTCGTAAACCAAAAGAAGATCGTTTTGAAAAATACAATCAAAACGAACAATAAACGAAGGAATCTTGTAGTTTTTCTGAACCCAAGTTTTTTCTTTGGGAAAAACTTTGATCCATTGCTTTAAAAAATTGTCAGCTTGTTCAACTGCTTTTCTTGGCAAAACTTCTTGTTTCAAAGATTGCTCAAATTTCCATTTTAAAGTAGTTATCCTTGAGGCCATTCCTTTTCCCTCCAAATAATAAGTTAAAGAGCTATATTGCCAAATTAACATATACCCTAAAAAAGTCAACAAAAAACTGTTTTTTTTAAAAAACAGTTATTATTCTTGATCTTCCCGATCTTCTTGAGCAGTTTTAAAAGCAATGGCCGCCAGATTGGCATATAAAGACAAGGTTCTTAAATCTTTTGGAGTAAATCTTTTGGCAAAAAATCTGTGCACATAAAGCACGCCGCAAGTTTTTCCGCCAAATTTTATAGGCGCGGCCGCACAAGAAATAATCCCATCTTTAGCCGGAACATCATTTGAAGGATGTTGAATTGTGTTATCGACACAATATTCATTGATGGCATAGGGCTTGCCCCCTTGAACCACCAATCCCCCCAAACCATGGCTTAATGGAAGCCTTACGTCTTTTAAGGATTCGCTTATCTTGCCCACAGAAACAAAATGATGTAAGTTATTATCTTCGATTAAAGAAATATGGCCGGCATCAACATGAAAAATATCAACCATGCTATTTAAAAGAATCTTTAAAGTTTCTTTTAATTCTTTTTTGTCAACAACCCCGATAAGAAAATCGTTTATTTTTAAAATCATTTTTTCAAATCTTTTTTTCTTATAGGCTGAAACAGCGACAGACATCAATTCCGCATATTGAGGCTTTGGGTCGCTTCCTTTTTGCAAATAAAAATCTGCTTTATTATTCAAAGCTTCAATAACTATTTCTGTCCGGCTTCGGCTGGTAAAAAGGACAAACGGCATTTCTTTGAAATCAGAATGACCCCTTATTTTTTTCAAAAACTCTATTCCGTTTGTACCAGGCATATCATTATCAGAAATAATTACATCTATTCTTTCTTTGGATAAAATTTCAAAAGCCTGTTCAACAGAAGAAGCTGTTAAAACCGTAAATTCTGGATCTTTTTCAATAAATATCCGGCTAAGACTTAAGAGTCCTTCTTCGTCGTCAACATAAAGAAACCGATATCTTTCATGAATCGTCATTTTTACTCCTGTCTCTTTTTCAAAGAGCTTGGGCCAAGTATATATTTTCTTGCCTTGTTTTGTCAATTAAAAAACCTGTTTTAATTATAGGCTTCAAAAATACTCCAAACTAAATAAGCAAGGTAAAGAAAAATAAGCCCAACTCCGGCAAAACGGCCAATTTGCCATTTTTTAATAATTAAAAAAAACAAAACAGAAATTACGGTAGCAAAAAGCAAAAGAATAGAACTATTAAGATTTTCAGTAGCCACTGAAATCGTTGGTCCTTGAATCGCAATAAAAATCCAGGGCAAGCCCAAACCAATCAAAATATCAAAAATATTAGAACCAATAGCATTGGATATGGCCATTCCTCCTCTTCCTTGCCGAGCTACAATAATAGACGACATTAAATCTGGAATGCTGGTGCCGGCAGCAAGAACTGTCAATCCAATAATTACAGCTGGGATATGAAGGATATTTGCTATTTGAACTGCGGCCTCTACCAAAATCCAGCTTAATCCCGCAATAACAACAATCGAATCAAAAAAAACCAACCAATATTTTTTTGGATTTGGGAAAAAATAATCCATCCCTTTTTCAAAAAATGATAAAAACGAAAGCCAGGTTTTCTTTTTTTTCTCTTTTTCTATACCTTCTATTAAAACATCAATTGGATCTTTTTTTTCTTCTTTGTAGGGCATTATCTTTCTCCATTTTACTACCGCTAAAACATAAAGCGCGTAAAGCAATAAAAATATAAAAGCTTCCCAAAAAGTTATCTTTCCATCCCAAAATGAATAAATCAATAAAATTATGCTCAAAGAATAAAAAATAACATCTCTTATTACTGGTTGCCAAGCAATAAAAGCTTTTCGCACCAAGGCCGAAGCCCCAATAATAACTAAAATATTAAATATTGCCGAACCAACAATAGTTCCAGCCCCAATTGCTTCATTGCCAGGCCGAAAAAGCGCAATAAAAGAAATAAAAAGCTCTGGGGCGCTGGTTCCAGCAGCCATCAACGTCGCTCCCGCCATATCAGAATTCATTTTTATCCTTTCTGCTATCTTGTCTAATGAAGGCACGAAATAACGATCGCAAACAATTGCTAAAAAATAAAAAGCGGCCAAAAGCACCAAAAAATAAAATATGATAATCATGCTTTCAAATTAATAATATCAAAATTATTATAACAATTTTTTTTATAAATAAAAAGATTTTATAATGATCTTTTTTGTGTTAAAATATAATTGCTTTAATAAATAAAAAACAATATATGATCATAAAATCAATTTACACAATTTTTTTAGCTCTGTTGGTTGTATTGTTCGTTGGATTAGGAATTGATGCTTTTTATCCATCTCCTCAATATCCTGAATATCCAATCGAACTACAAAAAATAGGACCAGCTGACGAAACAGCAGAACAAGAAAAAATAAGAATAGATTTTGAACAAAACCAAAGAAAATACGAACAAGAATCAAAATTTTACAGTCAAAACGTTTCCATTATATCATTATTAGCTTCTATTATTATTTTAATAATTAGTCTTACTCTTTTAAATAAAATAGAAATAATGGCCGATGGAATCCTTTTGGGCGGGGTGCTTACTATTATGTATAGCGTAATTCGAGGAGTAATGACTGAAAATTCTCAATTCAGATTTTTAATAGTAACAATCGGAATTATTATCGCCTTTATTTTGGGATATATAAAATTCATCAAACCCAAAAAACTTAATTAATAATTATTTATTCAAATTAAAAAGCGCTGATAGCGCTTTTTAATTTTAATTGCTTTGTTCGGCACCAAAAGACGGAACCGGCTCAACAAAAATATATTTTCGAACAAGAATCCAATCCGCACTTGCCCATCTATCGTCCCTATAAGACACAATTTCTACCTCCGAATTAAGTAATGGAATATGTATAGAGTTTGTGGCAACAATATTTCCATCTTTTTTAAAAATAACATTGGTTGTGCTGTTTCTCATAATATCCCACACAAACCATTTATTGCTATCGCTCGTCCCTAAGTTTACCCCTTCATAATTAGATGCGCTATATGTATAGGCATTGAGCGTATTAGCTGTAGGATATCCACACAAAAACATTGCTATTGTGTTAAGGCTTCCCGTATCATATCCAAACCCTTCTGCGTCGCTTAAAGATATATTATCAGAAACAATTCCCAAAACACGAATTGCAGTATTTGTTCCAAAAGTAGCCTTTGATTGAATACGCTTATACCCGCTTCCAGTAGTTCCCCCAATACTCACCACTGAACTCCCCTGAGCAGGTGTCCCTACAATATCCCATTTGGTTGTGCTGGGAAGAGTATCAAAATGATCAAAGAACTCAAAGGTATTGTCCCCATTAGAAGCAGTAGTAGCAGAAGCATTGGCATAATACATGTAAATGGTGTTGTCTCCAGAAGCAAGGCTTGGGATTTTAACCCAGATCGTGGCAGTGGTGGAATCTGTTTTTGATTCTAGCCAATAGCTTAGTTCGGTAGTTCCGTCTGATGAAGTGAAGCGGAGATCGTCAAAATCAGGTTGCATGTCAGTATCATAAGCAATGGTTAGTTTGACTTGATAGTCTGTTAAAGCAGAAGCGGAATTGATGGTAATGGGCTGTCTTTTGGCATATCCAGGTAAGCCTTGTTCAGCGTCTGATTCGCTGAATCCGGTTTCAGAGCTATAAGTCAAGACTCGTTCATTGGTTAGGTTTCCAGTGAGCGTATAGCTGGTTCCGTCTGAAGAATACTGATATCGGGTGTTGTTGAAATCAAGAGGAAAGGATTGGATATGGTTAGGAACAAGCTCGTTTAAGCAAGTTCCGTCGCCAATACTGCAAGAAGTTTCTTCAATTGGATAAGCATTGTTCAGGGCATGATAAGTGAGAATTGCTCGAGAGATAGCTGCCAAGTCATTCTTTGTTTTCACGTCTTTGGCAGAATCAGTGGCTGAATTCAAAGAAACCAAGACAAAGCCTGAAAGAATACCAACAATAGCAATAACGACTAAGAGCTCGATTAGAGTAAAAGCAACAAGACGCTTGGATTTCATTTGTTTAAGATTGTTTTTTTCTTAAAGACATTATACCAAGAAAAATAAAAAACAAAAAGAATTTTGATAAAGAATTAAAATAAAAATGTTTGGGAGTTTAACTCCCAAACATTCAATCAATCCCCCAAACATTCTATTAAATATCTTTTTTGCTTAATTACTTAATTGTTTAATTTTTTATTAATTATTAAAAAATTTAAGTAGACTATTGAATTTGCTGCTGATTTTAAACCATTGGCTTGTTAGCTTGAGTTGCATCAACATTATTACTTAAAACAAAAAACATTAATAAATATATTTTTTCGTATTTAAAAAAATAAATCGTTATTTATTTTGCTATTTATTTATTTTAATAGCCTTGCCTTTAATAATTGCTTCGGCTATTTTTTTCCGAGCTGAACTTAATATTCTTTGAAGCGTGCTTTGAGATATATTTATTTTTTTTGCCGCTTCCTTCTGTTCAAAGCCTTCATAATCACAAAGCTTTAAAACTTCAAGTTCGTCCAATTTCAGTTCCACTTCTTCTAAAGAAGAAAGCGGAATAGCCCTTGGTTTGAAATAAGTGACGCCTGGATTAAAATTTAATTTTCTCGGTTTAACTGGTCTGACCATTTTTAATTATCTTTATATTTATTAATCACTTCTAGTAATTTTTCTTTTTCAACTTCTCCACTTAAACGCAATATTTCATTACCCTCATTTGATAAAAAAATAAACGAAGGCATAGCTGTGATATTATATTTATCTACTATTTCCTTACTTTTGTCAAAATCATAATACTCTGTTTCAAGTCCCGGATTTTCGGCTTCTATTTCTTTCCATCTTGGCCCCATAATTTTACATCCTGTACACCAAGTGGCGCCAATTTTTAATATTTTCATTTATAGTTTTTTATCTTAATAAAATACCCCGCTTTTTTAAAAAGCGGGATATCAAATTATTTCCGATTTTCGATCTCGCTAATTCTTTCTTTAATAGCTTCTAATTCCTCTGTTAAGGCAACAGCCTCTTCCTTCAACAACTCAGATTCTTCTTTCTTGGTAAAAAATCTTCTCATTCCCATTCCCCAACCATAGCCTCGGCCAATTCTTCCACAGCAAGGACCCATTCCTCTTCCTGTGCCTGGACCCATTCCTGTCGGACCTGTTTTATCTAAATTTGGCATATGTTTTTTAATTATTGATTCTTATATAAAGATGTGACGAGCATCTTTATCTATTATGAGTATATATTCATAACAATCTTTTGTCAAGCAGATTATCAACAATTATTAATAACAAATCTTTCTATTTTGCTATTTCTTTTAAAATTTCTTTTTGAATAGATTCATTAAATCCAGAAAAAACTCTATCTTTGATAAAAATTATCGGATAGTATCCAAATAATGGATGAATCCCCTCGCTACTATTAAAATGTGATTTTACGCTTTGTAATTTTTCTTGAAAACCAGATTCATGATCAAGATATTGCTCTATAGGATAATCAATTGTTTTGATAAATTCAAGCATTTCCAAGCACATTGGCCCATTACCGTTATGAAAAATCATAATTTTATTTCCAATATCATATTTTTCTTCCTTGATCGGTGATTCAATTATTTCACTTACGTCTTTACCAATATTTTCTACTAAACAAGGATTGTAAGCTTTTTCTATGTCGCCATAAGAAACTGCTGGCCTTATTTTCTCTGGAGTATAAGGATTGTTTTTGTTTACCGGAATCTGCCACAAGGGCAATGTCCAGTCTTCGTCGGCCATAAATTCATCTAAACCAACCCATTGAATTTTTTCATAATTTGTATCCCAAAAATCAGTCCACATGTCCATCCAAGGTTTTAAATATCCTCCGATATTAGTATGTGTCGTTGGAGTTATTTTATGTTTAGTACCATATCGGGCTTGTTCTTTTGCGCTCAATGGTTCAAGCGCTCTTGTTAATTCTGCCATCATATCATTGGGCAAACCATTTCTTTCATAATAAGAATAATCGCAAAGTGATCCATATTTATATTGAACGCTTGGAATATTAGAAACTGATAATATTTTTACGTCCGAATAATCTTCTACTTTATAAATAGTAGCTTTTGTGTCGGTCGTTCCCCTGGCTGTCACATAAGGAATCCCTAATTCCTGAGCAACTTTAATGGTTGTCGCATCAGAAGCCATATAGGTTGAAGAAATTATCCTAATCGGAATCCCAGTACAAGCTTCGATTCCACTTTTCATTTCAATAATTCTTTGTTTTTGCTCTTCATAAGAAATGTCCCAAAATGGGGCACCAATATTAGAAGCAACTAGTTCCACATTATGTTTTGTTATTTCTTTAATAGCTTCGCAATTATTTTGAACAAATTCCGGAGTCACCATTAGAAGGCCGTGAATATTTCTTTTTTCCATTTCATTTACAAAATTAGCCAACCCAACCGTATCTTTATATTCAATTAAAAGCATTATGCCTTTAACCTTTTGTTCTGCTACTTCACTAATTGGGGTTGATTTTTGAAAACCAACTTTAAAATAACTAACACCTATTAGCCCGATAAGTAAAAAAATCAAAATTGTAATTAAGATAGTTAGTCTAGAGGTTATTTTCATATTATTTTTTAAATTATTTTTTATTTAATTATAAAAACAAAAAATATATTTGTTCCTTATTATGATTATATATTCATAATAATAATTGTCAATATTTTTGTTCCCAAAAAAATAAGAATGTTTAGGAGGTTCCTTCGTGTCGGTTTCTGGTGAAACCGCACTCAGGTCCCGGCTCAGCGCCTCCGCCAACTGGCGGAGCGCTTCCGCCCTTGATTGATTACAATTAATCCCCCGAGTATTCAATTATTTGCTTTATTGGGTTACTTGGCAGCGTTTTTGATTTAAGTCTTTTTTTTCTAGACTATCAAGGTTAAGCATTTGATATGATTCTATTACCGTGCCAAGCCCATTGGCTAAATTTTTTTCAAAATAAAGACAATTTTCTTTAGTTGCCTTTTCTTCGCTTAAAGCCCAATAAGAAATAGTATTATTTTTAATTATTATCGGCTTAGAATAATAATCTTCATATATTTTTTGTTTTTCAATCAAATCATAAACAAATAATCGACGATAAGATGGGCTGGTGCCAACATCTAAAATCAAAAAGTTGTTTTCAAAAGCTAAAAAGAATTTCGCCAAACCATCAATTTCAAAATCGTTTTCTTGAACAATATATTCACAAGCTATTTTTTGATCTTGGTTTTGTTTAGTTTTAATTAAAATATTCTGGCCATTAGAAACAAAAAAATATTTATCGCTTTCAAAACACTCTAAAGCGATTGAATTATTTTTAGATTCGCTAATTTTAAAAGTTTTTATAATTTCTTGGGCTTCGTCTTGTCCCAAACAATCAGTAAAACCAATCCAGCGCGGAGGCAAAGCAAAAACATAATTCTGGTTTTCGCCTATTTTCTGGGGCCCAATTGGAGCCGCACTTACGCTTAAATTCTCTTGTTCAATCAAAACCCATTCTGGTTTGGTAAAAATTAAAATCGGTAAATTCTGCCAGCATTGATCATCTGTGTTTTTAGGATTTTCAATAATAATCTTGGGGCCTTGAATCTGTTTTTGAGACCCATCTAATAATTGGCCTGTCCAAAAATCAGCAACAATTGAATAGCCCTTCCAAGAATCAAGCAAATTTAATTCAAACCCATATTCTTCATTTTTATATATATTTGAATTAATTTTCTGGCTCAAATCTTCAATCTCAAAATTATCTTGTTTTTTAATTGAAGAATAAATAGAGCAACCAGCTAAAATAATGCCGGCTAGGGCAATTCCGATAATTAAAATGCTAACAATTTTATTTGGCATAATTTTTTTATTTAAAGTAATTCAATTGCCCATATAGTAGGTAAAAATATCACTATCAAGGCAATAATTAAATGTTCAAAATTATTCAATATTAAAACGATACATTACTTCTGTTTGCTCTCCCCCATTTTTAATATAAAAACTGTGCGCTTCCAAATTATTATTAGTATCAAGCTTGATAACTTTAATATCGTTTTCTTTGCAAAAATCTTTAATCGCATCAAACAGCTTAGTGCCAATACCTTGACCTCTTTTATTTTTATTAACAATAAAATCTTCTACATGCCCTCGATGCATTCCATGCCTGATATTCGGCAATATATAAAAAGTAGCCAGTCCGATAATCTCTTCATTTTCTATGGCAATAAAAATATATGTATCTTTACGATTAATAATTTCTCGAAAAATTGGCCCTCCCTTTTTTTGGGCTTCAGTATTGTAATCTGAATATCCGATTTTATCATTCAATTCTTCTCCTAATTCATCTAACAGCCTTAAAACATTTTTTTCGTCTTTGGCTTTTGCAAAACGAATTTCCATAATTATTCTTTTTAAATTTTTTCTAATTAATCTTATCTTTTTTAAACTCCCAAAGACCATGAATATTGCAATAAGCCCGAGCCCCGATTATATTCATCCGAGTATAAAAATTAGATTCTGGTTTATCTCCTGGTTTCAAAAACTTTTTGCCTGATTTTCCATCTGCAGTAATAATTTCAATCCATTCAATATAATGATCTTCTGTCATTGGATGCTCCTGTGATCCAATTTTTATTTTACAACCATCTTTAACTTGGCACATATTGGGGGGAAGGTCTTCAATCACGGGCAAATGCTTTTCTATTCCCTCTTCTTTATTTTTAGAAACCATCAACTCCATTGGCTGACCGCAACACACAAGCTCGCCTGCTCCAATATGTAAAACCTCCACAATATTTCCGCAAATTAAACATTTATAAATTTGTTTTAATTGGGTCATTTTTTTATTAATTTATTTTATTAATTTTATTATATCACAAATAAAAAACCGCCTAAAGGCGATTTTTTAATTTTATTTTAATCTATTTCTTTATATTTTTTAAATTCTTTTTTAGCGTTTTTTAAAAATTTTCCAAAACTTCTATCTTTTTCTCTTTTTTCGAAATCAGACATTTCATAAAACTCAGATTCCTTTTTTAAATTTAAATAATTATTATACTTATCTTTATCTAATTTTCCTTGTTCCACTGCTTTTAATACTTCGCAGCCTGGTTCGTTAATGTGGGTACAATCACGATATTTACATTTTTTACCAAGTTCAAAAATCTCATTAAACGAATCGTCTATACCCGTACTGACATCCGCCAAGCCTACTTCTCTTATTCCCGGATTATCAATCACAATACTTCCATTTTCTAAAAAATACATTTCTCGTCTTGTTGTAACATGTTTGCCCCTATCGCTGTATTTACTGATATCGCCAGTCTTAATAGTATCGTTTCCGATTAATTTGTTGATTAAAGATGATTTTCCTACCCCAGAAGATCCAAGAAAACAATATGTTTTTCCTTTTTCAAGATAAGCTCTTAGGTCATCTAATCCTTTTTTATTTAAAGCACTGGTTAAAATAATATCAAGGTCATTAAATCTTTCTTTGATTTGAAATACCATTAAATCAAGGTCTTGTTTAGAAATTAAATCAATTTTGTTAAGAATAACCACTGGCCTAATTCCTTGGTCTTTGGTAATTGCAAAATACCTTTCTAAGCGGTTCAAATTATAATCGCGATTAATTGATTCAACTATAAAAGCAACGTCAATATTTGTTCCAATAACTTGAATTTCGGCTCTATCGCCAATTTTATCTTTATCTCCTCGTTTTCTTTTTATAATTGTTTTTCTGGGAAGTATTTTTTGGATCACAGCCTGCTCTTGATTTAGTTCGGTTATCAAAACCCAATCCCCTACGGCTGGATAATCTTCTCTTGAGCAAGCGTCTAAGATCTGCTTTCCAGTTATTTTTGCTAAAAACCTGCCATTTTGATTTATCAACTCATAGGACCCCCTATTTTCAGACACAACTCTGGCAACTGAAAAATCCTCCAAGCCCAGTTCTTTTCGTTTGGATTCAAAAAAATCATCATATCCTAAATTTTCAATTTTAAATTTAAAAGACATATAAAAAATATATCATAAATTAAAAACCGGCACAAAGCCGGTTTTTATTTATTTAAGATATTTCCCTTCGTAAAATTGCGGAAGCTGGCATTGAACAAAATTAACACAATCATTAGGTTTTTTAATTTCAACAGTGTTTATACATTTAATCATATCTTTTGGCCAGGTCGCACATTCTTCCATGCAAGAATTATATGCATTGTTTAAATCCGCTGAAGTGACATCTTCAGTAAAAGCAGCACAAGCCTTGTGTCTTTGGCAGGCATCGCTACATTTATCAGAAACAGATTTTTTAGCCGATTCTTCGTCTTGGCACAATGCTTTTAGTTGTTGTAAAATATTATTTATTTTTTGTTCACAATCTTGCATTTGAAAAATTTTTTCATTTGGATCAATTATATCTATTTCAATATCTGGTAAGGGTGGCACGTCTGGCGTTAATTCCGGCACTTCAGAACCTGGACGGCCAGTATTAATTTCTGGTAATTCTGGAATGTAATCGGTTGGATTAATCACATCAATATTAATTTCTGGTAAAGGTGGCACATCTGAGGTAAGTTCTGGCACTTCGGATCCAAGAATATTTATGGATTCCATATCTATTTCCGGCAAGGGCGGATAATCAGGGGTTAAATCAGGAGTTTGCGAACCAGGTATTTCTTCAATAGTTATATCAGGCAAAGGTGGCACATCTGAGGTAAGTTCTGGCACTTCGGATCCCGGACGTCCCTGCTCTAATACTTCAGGTTCTACATCTGGTAATTTTGGAACGCTTTCCAACCATTGTTTTTTTCTTTCAGTCAAATCTGCTAATTTTTTTTCTAAAGATTCTATTTTTTTATTAATAACATTTTTATTATCGCAATTATTGCCAGCCGATGTTTTCAATTGTTCGGCTTCGGCCAATAAATCTTTATAATCCGAAACAATCTTTTCCGGAGTATCTAAAGAATTATTTTGTTTTGAAAAATTATCTGAAAGAAAAAAAACAGAAACACCTAAAGCAACAACACTCAAGGCGCCAATTAATATTTTTTGAATTATCCCCATATGGCCTTAATTTAATATTATTTAATTTTTCCGATAATCACAGTATAATTCTTGCCATATTTTTTAGCACATTTCGGGCAAGTGGTATACCACATATAATATTTTTCAATTTCTAATTCTTTGTTTTTAGCTGAATTTTCAAAATCTTTGCACCATTCGCCCGTTTCTTTAAAATCTCCTTCATATACTTTACTAAAAAATTTACCACTTAAACTGATATTTTCGGCATCAGAAACTTCTTTCTCCACAGAAAGATATATATCCATATTCCATTTAGAAGTATGATCGGAAAGACAAAGATTGTCTGGCGTTTTTGTTCCAGCTTTTTCTGCCTTAGTTATCAAGTTGGTTATTACTTGGCCAAAATTAATCGGCATGAAAAACAAAGTAAAAACTTTTCCTTTGATAAATTTTTTATTATCCCACTCAATGATTTTATTGTCCCAAGGCGCAGGATTAAACCTAGGGCAACATTCTTGATTTTGATTCATAAATTTTTATATTTTATTTATTATTTTAATAATCTAATTATACCACAATCAAAAACCGACACAAAGCCAGTCTCTCAATACTTTTTCATATGGCTCGGTAGGTGGTACGAACTCGGGATATTTTTAGATTCAATAACTATTTTATACGGTTTTATTGTTTGACATTTATTTAAAATTATGTTATAAATAAAACCAGCTTCTTGATAATCTAATCAAGGACAACAACTTTGTGAAGGTAAAACATGAACTGGACAACATGGATGATATTATGGTTTATCGCCGCTTTGCCGCTTGGCAAGGTAGTCGTTCTTCTTGCCAAAATAAAGGCAAAAGAAATGGCGATATCGGCATTAAAAGGTGTGATCATCTTCCTCTTTGGTTTTCTCCTTATCGTGCTTAATATAAGCGATTCTGGTATGTGGTGGTTTTGGCTAATCCTAATAGCGCTTTCCGTCACTGTAGACCTGATAACCGAAGAACATCTTGCGCGTTTCTTTACACTAGCCGCAACTATCATCTTAGTGATAGCTGCGATTATTGTTCTCGTGCTTTCGGGAGTAAACAACGCTGCCTATTTCGATAGTTTTATTTCCAAATCGGATGGATTCCCCATTCAAAACGAAATACCGGATAACATGATCCGGTTAACCACGCAAGAATTGGCGGAATCAATCGCTCATCAGCATATGGGAGAATTTGGATCAGCGTCTGAGATTGTCAGTTCTCATATAGCTCTGCTTAATGATAACAGGCTTTATTGGCTGGAAACAATAGCCAATAAAGAAAGTTGGGGGCTTACGTACAGAACCGCGGGCATGATAGCCATCGACGCCAACGATCCGGATCGGCCGGTAAAAGTGATAAAAGAAAGATTCAACGTTGCCGAAGGACTTAGCTTTATGCCTCTTCTTGGCGCCAATGGCAATTCTTTTGCCAAAGGATACTATGGCATAAACACAGCTAATAACTACGGAGATGCCTATGCTGTAACCGGACCGAATAACACATGGTCCCTTGTTCTCACGGCCTACCATCCTGACATGAACTTTGTGCGACGATACGACGGCGTATACCAAATCGACCAGCACGGAGAGGTCGTTGACCATCTTAAAAAAGATATCCCGAGCTGGATGATTAAACCGTATGACGAGCAGGCATTTTTAGAGCAAGGCATCCAAGACTGGGGTTCGCATAAGCGGGGCGATTCGTTTGATTTCTGGGCCGGAGGATTTCTTTCAATCCCACCAAGCAATGACCGGCTGGAAATGAACGAAGACACCCGGTTCATCTATGACCCGGACACCAACCAGATCGTAGCCATGGTAATGGTCAACCCGATACGCGACAGCGGAAGCCTATCCCTAGCCGGGGCCTTTAAGGCCACTTCCGAAGGTATTACTTATTATGACCTGCGAAATTACGATTTAATGAGTGGCGTTACAGCCAGCGGAGTCGTAAAAAGCAAAATCACGGCTCGTTCCGGATCTAACTACTATACTGCCTGCGAACTGTTGTATCCTATCAAAGTGAACAACGAAACAAAGTATGCCTGGTTCGTCCCCATTTACTACCAGAACGCTGCCAATAACCAGATTGGATTGGCGGGACTCGGTATAGTTGACGCCCAATCAGCCGATAAAGTCGTTGTGGAGTACACTGGAGAAGGTATCAGCGGAGAAGGCTTTATTAAAAAGACCAAAGAAAGCTTCCAAGCACTTTACGGGCAAAACGAAAACACGGTCAGCTACACCGGCGCGATAGACATAACTTTCCTTTCCAGGTATGACCCGTATGTTACTAACGGCAACACCCGGGAATGGATTATTGTCAGCACTGTTTCTGGAGAGAGAACATTTCTCGTTCAGAGCGAGCTGCTATCGGATCAGACCATGCTGAAAATTCAGCAAGCTAAGCCGGGAGACGTTTTTGCTCTTGAAATTGACGGCAATGTCGTCAAAAAAATAACTTAATTTTTGGACTGTCTTATGGACGGTCCTTTAAATTTGAAAATTATAAAAACCGGCTAAAAGCTGGTTTTGCAATTACTGGTAAGTGGGACGAACTTGAAACATTTTTAATTAAATAAAAACCGCCATTCAAGAATTATCTTAAAGACGGATAGAAAATTAATGAACTATTTCTCCTTGAATAATTGGCGGAGCTAGTGGCGGATTGAAAACATCATCGGGAATTTCGAATTCTACCGTAACAACTGCCCTATCTTTCGGACGAGAAAGATAATCCTCTCCGTGATAATCTCTGTTGTGTTCTTCGGTTTCAATCCTTAATTGATCTAGCCACTGCGAAGCAGCTAGAGCTAAACCATATCCTTTTGAAACAACAAGATGTGCCTTAACCTTCATTATTATTTTCCTCGGGAAAGAATCTTTCCTCCCTAGAATAGATATATAGTTTTATGTGAATAAAGTCAATCAAAAAAAATTAGTCAAAAGTCAGTTATAACTATTAACTGTAGGTCGAATTAAAACTAAAATATTGAATTAAGATATAGCTTTTATCTATTTGCTCGCCCTTCTCAATGACTTTCGACATTTTGACTATGCGACCGAGTACAAATATCCGACGGTAGTTTTAGACCAAATGAAAGGATTGCTGGCCAAGTACGAGAACTTATAACCCGTTCTTGCCCCGTGTTTGCCCTTGGGGCGAGCGGTTCGGTCGAAGTAAGAGATTTGCACCAATTCAGAAACCGGAAACGACCGTGAACGAATTTTGCGACTTTAAAACGATTTGCTTAACTTAAGCAAAGTTAAGCAAATATGACTCACAGCTAGACTTGTTCCGAGTGCAAGCGTATGTTCTTGCTTGTATGGAGGACGATGACATTGAAGCGATCCTTCGGGACGCTAAAAACATAAGAATGCCACATCGACGCGGATCATTTAATCTGCTATCCTCGCTTCCAGAACCTAAAGCTAAAATAAAACAAGCAATCAAGGAACGAATCCGGCTCTTGGCCGGTGCTTATATCTCACTGGCTGGATTTGTGGACGATGACGACATCCGGTTTGCCGAGGACAATCCGAAGTCAAAGAAAACTCGAGCAATTTATCTCAAAGTGCTCGAGGATATGGAAATGGCTCAAAAGGAAATGCGGGAGTTTAAAATACTAGATTGATTTGACTTGAATTTTTTCTGGATAAAAATCAACTGTTATATTTTCAATCTCCAAACTTGCATCCTTATCATTTAGGGCATTAAACAAATCGTCTTCTCGTGCCTTTCCTGTATATTCAATTTTTACATCCAAATCTGACTTCTTGTTTGAAAGACCAGTAACTCTACTTCCAAATGGGACAATGGCTTTAATTGAGAAATCTAAATCTTCAAAATGGAAACTTCCTCTCAAATGATCAATATGTGATAGAACGATAGCCTGTATATCCTTTAAACAATAATCTTCTAATCCTTGAATCTTCATCATATCTTGTCACATATTTTGATTATTGCTCAAATTGTCTACGAGAATTCCAATAAGCACAATGGTCACAGTCGTGGCCGGATTGAGGTATCGCACCGTCTAAACATTTCTTTATTTCAAATAAGGTTTTTTCTACCCACAAATCATTTCCTTTGTGTTCTATTAAGTTAACATCAAAATCAATTCGCTTATCAAAAGCCTGCCGGTCCATTTTTCCAGTGCAATAAACAAAATAGCCGGTATCGGAAACTTTCAAGCCATTTTGCCTTAGTAACCACTGATAGACTTCCATTTGTCGTTTGTAGCCGTCCTGCCATTCTTTATCTAATGCTTTTACCGCCTCGTCTTTTGCCGTTGCTTTATAATCAACGACAATATATTCGTCTTTCCCGTTGATCCATAGATCGTCAATCGCACCGGTTACCAAAAGCCCCGTTGGTTCATGTAAATATTTAATACCGCCAAAATTTCTCCTCCATTCGTTAAGTTCGGTATGTGACATTGGTCGTGCGTCTATACCGTATTCCTTTTGCAAAGGGTGTTGCTCATTTTTTACACGAAAAGAATCGAACTCTTGTTTAAGGAGATAGTCCACTGCACTGTTTATAGAAAAAGGAAATCCGGGTACTCGTTTTACGCCGAGTTTATTGTCCAGATAAAAACATCTCGGGCATTCCAAAAATAGATCGATCTTCGAGCGACTTAATTTCCAGTTTTTCCCTCCGTAATTCCATGAGGCGTCTCTGTTTGGATTGTAATATTCAGACATATTTATTTGATTAGTTTTAACTGTTCCTTAAAAATAAAGTTTTTCTTATTTACACTGCACAGAAAACTTATATTGCCGGCCAGTTTTCTTAAATATCTGTCTTTATCAAATGGCGAATTGTGTGCTTTCAAAAAATTATTAACACCAAACTTTTGACATAAAAATAACTCTTTTCGAACCTTGTCCTTTAACCCTTTCTCTGGATTCAACTCCTGATTAATGATTAGGCCGGTGCATGTTTGCCGATGTTTTGAGTCGGTAATTCTTGCCTTCTTTGGATCATCATGCAAAGAAAATCCTTCTTGTTTAAAAATTTTATAAAATAATTTTTGAAATTTCTTTATAGGACGATTACCGGATACCGTTAAATCATCAATCCAGAAAGTATGAACCAAGTCATAAGGTTTAAGTAGCGTTTCAATTCTAAAATTTGAACTGTATAGAACCAAGCCGGACACTTTTGGACTCGTGGCAAATCCTTGCGGTAAACATCCGTCCGCAGTGGTAAATCGAGTCAACATTCGACAAACTTCTGGCGTACATTTTTGTTTTTCAAATGATCTGTAAACTATTTTATAATTCACGCTTGGAAAAAAGTTTTTTATATCGTAATTTGCAACATACTTTTTACCAACATGAATAGAGGCATTAGTGACAATTGATCTTCCTGCAATTCCACCTTGAATATTAATTGGATAGTCTAATGCATCTAACAATTTATTAATTTTTTGATGGACTTTCTTTAAATTATCATTGGCTACATAAAATGTTCGTTCTTTCCCTTTTTTATCTTTGTCGGTAAATTTCCTATAACAGTTTTCAATATTATTTGCAGTGCTTATTAAAAAAGCCTCGGGGAGGCCTAACTGATAGCTAAGTTCTTTAACAGTGTTTATTTTTAAGAATTGCCTCTTTTTCATTTTTTTACACCTAGTGCTCTTTGAGCAAATAACTGCTGGGCATCGCCGAGCATTTTTTCTAGCTGAGTAGTAATCTTTTTCTCGGAATCAGTTTTACCTTTCGGCAAATCCATTTTTTCCCATATCAAAAGAATGACGGGTATATCAAGTAATTTTGAAACCCCTCTTAAAAAGTTTATGCTCGGATCTTTCTTATTGTTTTCAACCAGAGAAATATAATTCTTTGTCACCTTTAACTCAGAGGCGACATCCTCTTGGCTTAAATCCTTATTGATCCGGCCAATTTTTATCAATTGTCCGATAGATAACATAATATTTTTCATGCCATTGCTGGCGTTAAATTGTAACGGAAGAGCCACTTGCTGACTATTTCTTTCACAAAAACGGAAATTATAGCGAATATCTGCCTCACAAATTCTAAGCTGATTTTATTATCTTTGATTAAAGACAACATTTGCTTATTAATTTGCATGGCTTCAGCAAGCAGGCCGAGAGCCTGCTTATCTTTAATTTTTAACCTTAAGACCTTGTGAGTCATTCGGTTAAAGGTAATGAGCAGGGCGATTACCCTATCTTTCTTATTTTTCGAACTATGTTGTTTATTCATATTATTGAATTTGATCGTTAAGTTTGTAATTCATCCGTAAACGGTATTTAACGATTCCACAACCTTGTTCATTGCAAGCCAATATCTGACTCTCGGCTCTTTGGCAGTACATTGGCCTGCAACTACTAAAAGTAGCAGAACCGTTAAATAACCTATGTAGGAATTACATAAATTATTATTGCCTTATCCAGAAAATTATTTATTAATTACTATTTGCTGAAATAAGCGAAATAATAAACTGCTAAACAGTATAGTGAATAGCTTGCATTGTATACGATGTTTAATCGTTCACAATATATGCTGAACACTTTCCTGATTTACAAGCAAAACAAATACTTGTCCGGGGCATAATGCCTTCTCTGTCCGAGAAGTAAGAGGCCGAAACCTCTTTTCAATTTGGGTTATAAAACCCGTGAGAGTCTGGCTTTAACTTATTGGGTAATCTCTCTTCTTTATACTGTCAATGAGCGTAGAGGATGAATCATCCTCATTTGGGAGTATAGCAAAGGTCATAATATAAGTCAAGCTAGTTAAACTAATAGTTATACACATATAATAAAACCCCTGAAAAACAGAGGTTTTATTATAAACTTGATACAATTTTATTCTTCTTAAACTTCAGCCATTATTTCATTAATTTGGTCATTGACCACTTCAATCAATTGCTCGTTGGCTTCTATCGCTACTTGCTCTTTCGAGAGCATGCTTATGATTTTTTGTTGTATATCCTTTGGTGGTGTTGGAATTTTTAACTTTCGGATAATATTTTGCGATATATTTGGCTGAGCACCTCCACTGCTTAAACCGATCATCTTTTGTGTTTGTGATCTAAGGTAAAAATAAAGAAATTCTGGGATAAATTTATCGTTAGGTAATATTCCGCAAATCGCCTGATTGGTAGACGCTTCGAATTTCAACAAGCCAACCTTGCCGGCGGTTGCACCATACATTGCAACCAAGATGGTATCACTAGGAAACATTTTGGCTGATGAATTTTTTAGTCCTTTTTCTGTTATCATCTCTTCTGACTTGTACACCAACCCTTGATCAACCTCACCGCTTTTCAACCAAGGTATATTCCCATTTTCGTAATATTCTAGCTTACTTTTTAATGGTGTTCCTCCAGAAGTGGTGTCACATACCTCTCCAAGCTCAACCCAATCACACTTTAACCTTTCAAAAATTTGTCCAGAATCTGCTCTCTCTCTCTCTACTTTCGAGATAAGCTCTTTGGCGTTTTCAATAATAGCCTGCTTACCCTCAATTTCTTTAAGTATCTGTTTTTGTATATTAAGTGGCGGAAGCGGGATTCTTATTTTTGAATATTCCGAAATCCAATAACGCTTATGCTCATTAACTGGAAAAGAAATCTTTTGCATTGAATAAAACAGAAACTTGATATCTGCTTTTGTTTTATCTGCACGTAAGATTTTCATCGCCGATGATTTTACTTTAAACGGAAAATCAACAAATTTGATGGCCGTTGTAAAATCATCAAAAATTATGACTGGCAGATCAGATTTAAAAATTCCTTCTGTTTCGTTGGTATATCCCAAAATAAAGGTTTTCCCTGCAGTTAGCACCGGCGTTGTATACTCATCACTATAATTAACCGAATCGACAATATATTTTGTTGGCTGTTCGTAATCAAAGACTTCACCCAATTCAACCATTGGCCATTTCTGATTTTTCTTTTTACCATCTTCCTGATAAAAATCACCTGATAATCTATAGTCTCCACTTTCTGCAATCTTTTCTTTTTTTACTACCCATGCAAAAAGACTATTTTCTTTAATAAGATTATTTTTGCTACCAGTTTCAATTGAATTTTTGTATGCTCGCAAGACATCAAGCGCACCACCCTTATCAAACAGATCGTTTGGCAAATCTGGTCGTGGTCGGCGTTGAGAACCGAGATCATAACCATCATTTAAAACTTTAACGAAAAGAATTTCATCTGTTTTCTTTGCGAGTGTCTCATTGAAAAATAAAATGCTTGTTTTTACATTAGAGTATGGATTAAAAATACCGGACGGTAAGGATAATACTGCATACAATCCATCTTCAATTAGAATTTTTCTTAGTTGCTTGTACGCCCCGTCTGATTTAAAGATGATGCCCTCTGGCACGATAATACCAGCTCGGCCGTTCGGTCTTAAATGTTCTTTGATGTAATCAACGAAAAGCACTTCGGCTCGATTGGCCTGAACGCTAAATCGTTTATGCGGTCTGATTCCGCCTTTTGGAGTCATAAATGGCGGATTGGCCATTATTACGTCATATGTCTCGTCCCATTTCTCCTCGCTAGAAAGCGTGTCGTATTCGTAGATTTTTGGCTCGGCGAAACCGTGTAAATACATATTCACTTTTGAAAGCCGAACCATATCTGGCGAAATATCGTAGCCGACCAAGTTTTTCATCAGTTTACTTTTTTCGTCTGGATTGAGCGGTTTGTTTTTATGCTCTTTGAGAATATGCTTATAAGCCGAGATTAAGAAACCGGCCGTACCACAAGCTGGGTCCAAAACAGACTCGTCTTTTTTAGGATCGACAACTTCAACGATAAAATCAATAATGTGACGAGGTGTGCGAAATTGCCCGGCATCGCCCTGAGAACCAAGAACCGAAAGCAGGTACTCAAAAGAATCACCGAGATCTTCGCTGTGATCATAACTAAAACCGTTTATTTCTTTCAAAAATAAGCTAAGAGTTTCCGGACTGCGGTATGGGAGAAAAGCGTCTTTGAACACATCTCGAAACAATTGCGGAATATGCTTATTCTCGGACATTCTGGTTATAGCTTCAGCATACAATTCCAATCTTTCATGACCACCAAGCTTTGGATCAAGAATCTTTGACCAAGCATATTTCTCGTAGCCATTGGTGAAAAATTGAGCTTTACCGCCCGGAAGTTCCTGCGATTGCTTATCCATATCATCCATAAACTTATAGATGAGGGCGAAAGTAATCTGCTCAACTTGAGCCTTCGGATCAGGCACTTTGCCGACCAGAATATCTCGAGCGTTCTTTATTTTTTGCTTGGTGTCTTGATTGAGCATATTTTTTAATTCATGAATGTATTAAGAGAAACATAATCCTTAACATATTCCGGAACGACCTTGATCCAGCCGTTAAGCTCTCTTAAGTCTTGTAATGTTAACTTGGCATTGGTAGCTAAGCGAGGGTATTCTCCACTTTCAATAATGTCACGTATTTCTCCGTCCGTAATATAAGCCTTGATATAGTTTTTGATCGGCATAGCATATTTGCTTTCCGGTTTATAGATAGACACGAATTTGTCATATTCTTCATCGAGCAGTTCGTCTTTATTTTTGAAGTTATCTAAACGACCAAAGATTTTATCGATAATTTCTCGCAAGGAAAGACGGCGATCAACTTTGACTGACTTGCGGAGTTTATCCAAGCTAAAGTAATCTTGCGGTTTATCAAAAATTTCAGTCTTAACATAATCCTCAACCGCTTGAATGTCGCCCTGCTCGTATTTTTCTTTGATAAACGAATCGGCTTTAATTGCTTCCTCAAATTTATCAAATAGTTTGCGGTCAACTTTCATTCCTTGCGGTCCAATGGCTTGCTCTTGAAAGGTTTTGAGTGGATCAGGAATAGCACTGATGACCTCATCAATATTTATTGGTTCCGGTCCATCTCCACCAGGGCCAGTCACAATATGAGGCAGTTTTAGAATTTCGTCATAGTCGTACTTCTCTTCGAAATATTCACAGTTGGCAAAGAAATCAAACAATTTAAACTTGTCCTTGGCTTCTTTGGTGATTTCTGTCTCACCATTTTCTTGAGTTTGGTTAGTAAAGGTATATTTGCGAGTACCACGGCCTTTAATCTGAATAAAATCAGTCGGTGAGAAAATTGGCCTCATTAAACAAAGATTGAGAATGTCTTGACAGTCATAACCGGTGGTCATCATACCAACAGTGACGCAAACTCTGGTCTTGCTGGATTTATAACCATCAAGCCACTTGGTGTAGCCATTAAGATTATTATTGGCGAAGCTAGTGGTGAAAGTTTGAGCGTCTGGAATATTAGAAGTTACCTGAACAGCAAAATCAGAATTATATTTGCCCGGCCAATGCTGATCAGCCAATTGATTTAAAAGCTGGGTTACTTTACCAGCGTGTTTTTGACTGACACAAAAAATAATACCTTTGCCAACCTCTTTGCTTATTGGATCAAGCAAGGCATTTTTTAGAAAGGTCTCGCAAAAAATAGCATTAGTCTTGTCCGAGAAAAACTTCTTTTCAAAATCAGCTTGATAAAAGGTCTGCTCCTCTTTACCTTCTTCGGTATCGATAAGCATCGAGTATCCCTCATCAGACAAAAGCTGGGTAGTGATTTCTGTTCTAGCGTCGGCCACAATCGGATTGATAAGATAGCCGTCTTTTACGCCATCAAGCAAACTATAACGAAATGTTGGCTCACCAGTTTCGCAACCAAAGGTTTTATAAGTATCGAAAAGCTGACGACGTTCCCATGCTCGAGGATCACGGTCGCCAAGTTTAGCCGGATCAATGCCTTTGAGATAATTCTTGGGAGTAGCGGTTAAACCAAGTTTGTAGCCAACAAAATATTCAAAGACTGCTCGACTATTGCCACCGATAGAACGATGGGCTTCGTCGGAAATTATCAAATCAAAATCTGTGGGAGTAAAAAGCTTTTGATATTTATTACCGGCTGACAAACTTTGTACGGTAGAAACGACAATCTCAGCCTTTCGCCAGTCGTCACGATTTTCTTTGTAAATAACAGTAGTAAAATCGTTAGCCAACCATTTTTTAAGATTCTTAGCGGCCTGATCTTCAAGCTCAATACGATCAACTAAAAATAAAACTCTTTTGGCATTGCCGGTCTTCAAAAATAATTTGATAACGCCAGCACAAGTCAGTGTTTTACCGGTCCCTGTAGCCATTTCAAACAAATAACGATCCTTGCCAGCCTTAGCCCAGTCTTGCAAAGCCTCAATAGCCTTAAGCTGGTATGGTCTTAAAAATTTGAGATCGTACTCCTTAACCATTTCTTGCTTTAAATTCTCGTCAGTCCAACGAGGATCTCGCATATAGGCCGGATTCTGAGTTAAAGCAATATAGTCATCGGAAATTTTCTCATCTACTAATTTTGTAGTGTCTGGTTTAAATGCTTCAAAATGTTTGAGCGATTCGGCTGTCGGAAAAACAGTAATGATTGTTGGATTACCTCGTTCCAAATCCCAAAAATAATGCATGTTGCCATTAGACAAAATAACAAAACGAACATTTTGCGATTGGGCATAATGACGAGCCTGTTCTTTACCATCTAACGGATCTTTATCTTCAGACTTAGCTTCAAGAACTACATAAGGAAAACCTTTGTCGTCCAGCAAAAGAAAATCAATAAAGCCGTTTTTGGTTTTATCAAAATCATTGCCTAATTCGTCAACGGCTTTTTTGGTAAGCTTTACATTGTTCTCTAAAACAATATTTGCCGAACCTTTTTCATCATCGAAAAATCTCCAGCCAGATTCTTGGAGTATGTTATTTATTTTGATTCGAGCTTTGGCTTCTTTTTGCATAATTTGTAAATTTGTTAAATTTGTCATTTTCTGGCCGGCCGGCAAATGGCATATGGCACTTTTTGCCCATTTTTAGAGGATAGATTGATCATGTTTTTTGCCATTTTCAACACCCCCTGCAAATGCGGTATCTACTTTTTTAGGGATATCAACGCCGACTTTCTTGTAATAAACTAACCCTTTAAAACCGCTGTCTATTTTTTGCAACAACCCCTTATCTGTCCAAACTTTAAAATATCGAGACATCTTTATAGTATCGGTAATTCCCGTAATATCTCGAGCTTGTTTATTGTTAATTCGGTAATTATTATCAAGGTATTTACTTACGGTATCCCAATATTCAATCCTTTGTAGGTTTAATAAAACAAGCAAAACAGAATTTGGTCTTATTGTCGGTGGCACGAATAACGGTTCATAAAGATTTTGTTCTTTCATTACTTTATACATACGATCAACTCCTTCGCCAATATCAAGATTAGGTGCCGATTGAAAACGATTGAGTGTTCTCAAAATAATTGGATTACGAGCAAATCTTTCTGATCGTATATTTGTAGTTGTAATATGACCAGGATATGTACCAGGACTCTCAATTTCTACACGATCATCAAATAAACGCACTTGAATATCATCTTGCACAAAATAATTACGATGAATGACAGCATTTGTTATTGCTTCTTGGTAAGCCCATTCTGGAACCATAAAAGTCGGATTAAATGATGCACCTGATAACTTAGGAGGTGATTTTTTTACAATTTCTTCTCTAAAATAAGCCACTGCTTTTTCAATTTGCTTCAAGAGAGGGCCTTCAATAGTAAAGGGTCGTGATACAAAATTTGGCTTCCCAGAGAAAGATGGGCTCGTTCCGTAATAATGAGAAATCTTTATTCCACATTTATTTTTTAACAAAACGGATGGATTTTTACTAAACAACAGAGCCCCTGCTTTTGTTAATTCATATTTGCCAGACTGTTGTAATGCCAAGCCGTTATCTTTTAAAAATTGCCAATTATCAACACCTTCACTTGATGTATCTTTTTTATATTGATTTAATAATTCGTTATCAAGATCGTCTAATTCATAAACCCCAGATTTTTCATTCTCAAATTTTATAGAACCTTTTTCATACTTAAGACGCATTATTTCTGTTGATCCAATTTTTGTATTTTGGCGTCCTTTTCTTACAAAAGTATCTCCTCTTTTTAAGGAATGAACATCATCTCCTTTTTTAATATTAATAACCATTAACTTATCAGCTTGTCCGGACACATTGATAATGTCTAACTCGAATTTACTCCAAAGCATTAATGGTGGATCTATCTCCTTATCAATAAGTCTTAAAAAGTCAGAAACATTGTCAGGTTTTTCGCTTATACCAATTAATCTTTTTTCACCCTGAGCCTTTGCAGGATCTTCCAAGCCAATTACAATAAAACCACCTTCGGTATTCGCAAAAGCTATGGCTGTTTCTAATAGTTTGGAGGGATCAATGGCGGCTCTTTTGCATTCAAAAGATTGCCATTCTTGCATCTCTAAAAATAATTTTACAATTTCTTTATCTTCCATATAGTTATTTTTTAGTTTTAGATTTTGATTTTGTAATATTGCTCGACTCGTCCAAAAATGCGTTCAGATCGGATTGCCTAATCCGCCAAGTACCAAGTTTGGATGCCTTAAGCCGTCCGGATTCAATATAACGGTTTACGGTCCGGGTATGTACTCTTAATATTTTGGCGATTTCGGTTATTGTAAAAAGTTTTTCAATGTCATTCATAAAATATTATTTAACTTTTAGACCTTAATACCATTTTACTCTTTATGATTTGTATTGTCAAAATTACGCAATTTTGTCATAATACCCGTATGGACACGAAATACTCCAAAATGGAAAAACTCGATAGGCCAAAGCTGATCAATCGGCCGAGATGCAAAACCTACACGCCTGTGGGCGGTTGTTGGGACTGTGGCAATC
>Ga0265297_10002527_pt1 | contig 36811 bp, 41 predicted proteins | sample Munlanlwell13791_FD_192502 | JGI IMG/M metagenome (GOLD analysis project Ga0265297, IMG submission 192502) | Leachate microbial communities from a municipal landfill in Southern Ontario, Canada - Leachate well 137-91 | ecosystem: Engineered > Solid waste > Landfill > Unclassified | place... | reverse complement strand
TGGGCCCTGATCTTCACCTACATGTGGGCCGGCCCCCACCATCTGCACTACACCGCGTTGCCCGACTGGACGCAGTCGGTCGGCATGATCTTTTCGCTGATCCTGCTGGCACCGTCGTGGGGCGGCATGATCAACGGCATCATGACGCTGTCGGGCGCCTGGCACAAATTGCGTGACGATCCGATCCTCAAATTCATGATCACCTCGCTGTCCTTCTACGGCATGTCGACCTTCGAAGGCCCGATGATGTCGATCAAGACGGTTAACGCGCTGTCGCACTACACCGACTGGACCGTCGGCCACGTGCATTCCGGCGCGCTGGGCTGGGTGGCGATGATTTCCATCGGCTCGATCTACTACCTGCTGCCGCGCCTGTTCGGCAAGCCCGAAATGCACTCGAAGAAACTCATCGAGGCGCACTTCTGGATCGCCACCATCGGTGTGGTGCTCTACATCGCCTCGATGTGGATTGCCGGCGTGATGCAGGGCCTGATGTGGCGCGCCACCAACCCCGATGGCACGCTGACATATTCCTTCGTCGAATCCGTCAAGGCGACCTACCCGTTCTGGACCATACGCCTGCTGGGTGGCCTGCTGTTCCTCTCCGGCATGTTCATCATGGCCTACAACATGTTCCTGACCATGGCTGGCGGCAAGGCTGTCGATGCGCCGGTACTCGCACCCGCAGCGGCCCACTAAGCCCGATTGCACAGATTAAGGAGCCATAAATCATGTTGACGCATGACAAAATCGAACGGAACGTGGGGCTGATGATTGTCCTCACCATCCTCACCATCAGTGTGGGTGGTTTGCTGGAAATCGTCCCGCTGTTCTTCCAGAAATCCACCACCACGCCGACCAATGAACTGGTCAAGCCTTACGACCCCTTGCGCCTGGCCGGGCGCGACATCTACATCCGCGAAGGCTGCTACAACTGCCACTCGCAGATGATTCGTCCGTTCCGCGCCGAAACCGAGCGCTATGGTCACTATTCGGTCGCCGGCGAGTTCGTCTATGACCATCCGTTCCAGTGGGGTTCCAAGCGTACGGGCCCGGATCTGGCGCGCGTTGGCGGTCGCTATTCCGACCAGTGGCATCGTACGCACCTGCTGAACCCGCGTGACGTGGTGCCGGAGTCGAACATGCCTGCCTATTATTGGCTGGATCGTCCGCTCAAGGACGATGCCATCGAAGCCAAGATGAAGGCGCTGCGTGCAGTTGGCGTGCCCTATACCGATGCCGAAATCGCCGGAGCGAAGAAGGCCATCGAGGGCGCCAGCGAACTCGACTCATTGATCGCTTACCTCCAGGGCATGGGCACCGCGCTCAAGCAAACGAGGTAATCGAGTGGACATCAACGACCTGCGGTCCATCTTTACGGTTCTGGCGTTCATCGCGTTCGTCGGCATCGTGTGGTGGGCCTATTCGGACCGGCGCAAGCAGACGTACGACGAGGCGGCCATGCTGCCCCTCGACGGTGACAGCCCGCTTGTGCCGCCGGCGCCGCAGGTTTCGGAGAATCAGGAAAGGAAATCATCATGAGTGATTTTGTCAGCGGCTTCTGGAATATCTATGTAGTGGGCATTGTGCTCGTCAGTGTCATCGGCTGTGGCGTCTTTCTCTGGATGCAGAGTTCGGCGGTGCATGTGGAGGGCGAGACTACCGGGCACGTCTGGGACGAGGATCTGCAGGAGTTCAGCAACCCCCTGCCGAGCTGGTGGCGCTGGTTGTTCTACATCACGATCGTCTTCTCGCTGTTCTATCTGGCGATGTATCCGGGCCTGGGCACGTACAAGGGCCAGTTCAACTGGTCTTCCACCGGGCAGTATGACGGTGAGATGAAGAAGGCCGATGATCAGTACGGGCCGATCTTCAAGAAGTTCCAGAGCCAGGACATCATGGCCGTTGCCGCCAACAGCGAGGCGAAGGAAATGGGCCAGCGCCTGTTCCTGACCTACTGTTCGCAGTGCCATGGGTCGGATGCCAAAGGCGCTCGCGGCTTCCCCAATCTGACCGACAACGACTGGCTGTTTGGCGGCGCGCCGGAGCAGATCAAGGAATCCATCAACAAGGGTCGCGACGCCATGATGCCGGCCAAAGGCGTCAAGCCCGACCTGAATGGTGACCAGATCAAGGATCTTGCCAACTATGTGCGTTCGCTGTCCGGCCTTGCCGCCGACTCCATTCGCGTCCAGCGCGGCAAGGAACTGTTCGCTCCTGCCTGCGCCGCCTGTCATGGCCCGGATGGCAAGGGCACGCTCGGCCTGGCGCCGAACCTGACGGACAAGGTCTGGCTCTACAGCAGTTCCGAGGACACCATTGTCGAGACGATTACCAAGGGCCGTACCAACCGCATGCCGGCCTTCGGTGAATTCCTTGGCGATGCCAAGGTGCACTTGCTGACCGCGTATGTCTATGGCCTCGGCGGCGGCGAGAAGGCCGCGCCTGCAGCAGCAGCGGCGCCCGCAGAAAAGAAGTAAACTGCCTTCAAGTCCCCGGCGCCATTGATGGTGCCGGGGAATTTTCGGTCAGCTCCATCAGAATATCGTAATACGATAATCATGGCATCAGCACCTTCCAGCCAATCTGCCGAGCGCAAGCCCAACTTCGTCGAAGAGAGTCTTTACGAAGTTCACAGAAAGGTGCATCCGCGCGCTGTCAGCGGCACCTTCGCCACTTGGCGCTGGGCACTGGTCTGGTTCACTCAACTGGTTTACTACGGCCTGTGCTGGCTGCCATGGAACGGGCGACAAGCGGTGCTGTTCGACCTCGTCGAGCGGAAGTTCTACATCTTCGGCATGATCTTCTGGCCGCAGGACGTGATCTTCCTCTCCATCCTTTTGATCATATCGGCCTATTCGCTGTTCCTCTTTACCGCGGTGGGAGGGCGGTTGTGGTGCGGCTATGCCTGTCCGCAGACGGTCTATACTGAAATATTTACCTGGATCGAGCAGAAGATCGAGGGCGAGCGCAATGCGCGCATCAAGCTCGACGCGGCGCCCATGAGCGGACGCAAGCTCTGGCTGCGTTCCGCGAAATACGGCTCGTGGGCACTGCTGGCGTTCTGGACCGGCTTCACTTTCGTCGGCTATTTCACGCCGATCAAGACCCTGTGGAGCTCGGTATGGAGTTTTTCACTGGGACCGTGGGAAGCCTTCTGGATGTTCTTCTACGGCACATTCACTTACCTGTTTGCGGGCCACATGCGCGAACAGGTATGCAAGCACATGTGCCCCTACGCCCGCTTTCAGGGCGTCATGTTCGATCCCGATACGCTGACCATCACCTACGATACCGAACGCGGCGAACCGCGCGGCGCCCGGAAGAAAGGCGTCGATCCGCAATCGATCGGAAAGGGCGAATGCGTCGACTGCGGCATCTGCGTGCAGGTCTGCCCGACCGGCATCGATATCCGCGCCGGCCTGCAATACGAATGCATCGGTTGCGCCGCGTGCATCGATGCCTGCGATCAGGTCATGGAAAAGATGGACTATCCGAAGGGCCTGATCCGCTATTCCACCGAACATGCGATCGAGAAGCACTGGGGCTGGAAGGAGATCATCGGCCACATCGTGAGGCCGCGGGTGGTCATTTACTCAGCGATTCTCGCCGCGATCTGCATCGCCTTTGTTTGGGGCATCGCCACCAAGGCGACTCTACGCGTGGATGTGATCCGCGACCGAGCAACTCTGGCGCGCGAGGTCGAGGGCGGCTTGATCGAAAATGTGTATCGACTGCACGTGCTCAATATCTCCGAAGCTCCGCACCGCTATGCGGTCAGCGTATCCGGTCTGCCGGGAATTGACATGGTTGGCGATCGCATCATTGAAGTTCCTCCCGCGGGGAACAAGTCCTTTACCGTCCAGGTTCGCGTGCCGCCGGAGTCGGGCAAGAAGGGCTCGAATCAGATCTTCTTCGACGTGAAGTCTCTCGCCGACGAAAAGGTGGCGGTGCATGAAAAGGCCAGCTTCCTGCAACCATGAAGGACAACAACATGCATGCCGCCGCCCGTCCCTGGTACCGCGAACCCTGGCCGTGGATTCTGGCGGCGGGACCCTCGATCGTCGTCATCGCTGCGTTCTATACGGCATGGCTGGCCGTGAAGAGCAACGACGGCCTGGTTACCGACGACTATTACCGGAAGGGGCTTTCCGCGAACCAGACAATTGCGCGCAGCGAACAGGCAATCAAGATGGGCCTGGTTGCAGGCGTGCGGATCGCCGAAGGGGCTCTGTCGGTGCGTCTGCGGGCGGACGACAAGGGCTTCGTGGCGCCGCCGATCTTGGTAGTGACCGTTTCGCATCCCACCCGTGCGGGGCTGGATCAATCCCGCGTGCTGGTGCGCAGCGGCGAACTCTACTCGGGCGAGGTACGTCTGCCTGCCGCCGGGCACTGGCTGGTATTGCTCGAGGACGAGCGCAAGACCTGGCGCCTTATGGGCAACGTGGTTCTGCCCGCGAATGGCGAGACTCTGATTGGCAGTCCGGCAGCGCCTGGATCTGCTCCCCGGCCCGCCGACATCCGCAATTGAGTCGAAGCAACTTCAGGAGGGATCATCATGGAAGCTTGGAAACTCTTGGTTGGCAGTGACATCGGCCTTCTCAGCCTGTTCACGATCGTTTTCATCATTGTCATGGCGTTTTTCATGGTAGGGTTCTACAAAAAGAAAGTTGAAGAGGACGCCCGCAACGCAAAGTAGGCGTTTCCTTCCACCCCACCGAGGAGAGAGAAATGCTGAGGATCATATGGGTGCTGTGGCCTTCCTTTTTGGTCGCGGGAATCGCCGAAGGCATCTTCTTCACCGTGATCGATCCGCAAGAGCTGTATCTCATGGGCGAGCCGGTACATGTCTCGCGGATCGCGACCTACTCGATAGGCTTCATTGGCTTCTGGGCCACTTGCGCTGCGTCGAGTCTGCTGACATGCTTCCTGCAGCGAAGCGCTGCAGACGTGAACAAGGGCGTGGGCGCCGCCTCATCCCCGGAACAGGCTTGCGGGAAATAACCGGTCCGCAATGTGGGGGGGTGCTTCTATTTCGTTCTGGCGGCGCCCACCCCGATTGGGGGCGGTGCAAGATTGACGATCCAGCTGAAGAGATCACGACATTCGTGATCGGTGTCGGCGTCGAAGCGCGGGTCACCGTTTTCGCTGAAGGCGGCTCCGATTTCGCGCCAGTCTTCTGCGGTGAGATACTGCTTGGCCAAGGGGAACACTGTGCTTTCCTCGAGCGCCATGTGCTTCAAGGTCTCCTCCCCGAACTTCTCCACGGCTGCAGCGAACCTCTCCAGTCCGTCGGGCATTCCGGCTTCGTAATGCCCCAGCGCGAGTTCCAGATCGCGAGTGTGCCGGGCACCGTCCGTGTGCTGCCGTTCGAGTTCCGCGACTACCGTATCGGCCTCCCGGGTACGCTGGCGCAGCTTGGCAAAGAGGTAGGCATTCTCCTTGGGGCGGTGCATCTTTTCAGGAAACTCGTCCAGATAGAACATCATTGCCCAAAGCAACCTGAAATTCGGCGCAGCATTCCGCTGGCGCATGTCGCGAACAAGATAGCGCAGCCCGTGTATGACTGCGGCCAGAGAGCGATGTTCGTCGCGAATGATCGCCAGAGCGGAGTTCAGCATGGCTCGTTCCGGAGGCGCAGCCGCGGTTCAGCGATAGACCAGTACGGGTATCTTCGAGTGGGTCAAAACCTTTTGCGTTTCTGAACCGAGCAGCAGGCCGCTGATGCCGCGCCGTCCGTGCGATGCCATGAAAATCAGGTCCGCGCCGGACTCTTCGGCTGCCGCGATGATGGCCTCGTAGGGGATATCGCTGACGGAACTTACGGTGGCGCTGACCACGCCTTCCGCCTTGGCCGCTGCTTCGTGCCCGGCCAGAATTTCCTTGGCCTGTTGCTCCGCCATTTCCGCGAACTTGTCCGGCGTGGTCGGGTCAATCAGTGCGCCTTCACCATAAAAGGCAACGGGGTAATCGGGTTTGGCGAAGAAAAAGGTGATTTTCGCGCCGGTTTCCTTGGCGAAGGCGATCGCACGCTTCACCGTGTCGGACGACAGTTGCGATCCGTCAGTCGGGACCAGTATGTGTTTGAACATGGCATTTCATCCTCAAATTAATAAACCTAGCCTAGCGTACTAAAGAATGGCAACGTTGATCAAGATCAATAGCAACCCGAACTATACGCGACGGGCATCGGGCACAATGGTGTTGTGGCGGCTGCAGGAGCTTGCGCTGCCCTTGTGAAGCGGAGGGAATTGTCATGAGCACGACCAAACAAGCCAAATCACCGGCAACCCCGCAAGCCGCATGGCGAGCAGTGAATCAGGCAGTCGAGGCGAAGGTCGATCCGATCGGCATGGCAACGCCCTTGCTGCACGCGCAACTGGCCTGGCTGTCCCATCCGCAGGAGATGTCCGAGGCCTTGGCCGAGCTTTCGACCAAGCTTTGGGACTTGCAGACGCATTCCTGGCACCGCGCACTCGGGATGCCGAGCAAGGATGTTGTGTCCCCGAATCCTGGCGACACACGCTTCGCCGATCCGATATGGAGCGAGTCGGCGACGTGGGATATCGTCAAGGAATGGTATCTGGCGATGACCCACCAGGTGCAGGACATGCTCTATGACACGCCGGGACTTTCGAGTCGCGACCGGCGTCGTGCCGCGTTCTGGTGGCGGAAGTGGCTCAATGCCGTGGCGCCCACCAACTTCCTGCTGACCAACCCGGCAGCGATGCAGAAGGCCATGGAGACTCGTGGCGAAAGCTTGCTCAAGGGCTTCAACAACTTCGTGACCGACTTTCAGGCTGGCGACGTGCAGATGGCGCGGCCCACCGATTTCACCGTCGGCAGGGACCTGGGAACCACCCCCGGCAAGGTGGTGTTGCGCAACCGCTTGCTGGAGGTCCTGCACTACACGCCGACGCGGGAAAAGGTTTACCAGACGCCCATCGTCATCATCACGCCGTGGATCAACAAGTTCTACATTCTCGACCTAAACGCGAAGAAGAGCATGGTCAAGTTCCTGGTCGATCAGGGCTTCGACGTCTATATCACCAGCTGGAAAAATCCTACGGCAGACATGCGTGATGTCACTTTCGACGACTATCTGATGGAAGGCATCGGGCAGATCATCGAAACGGCGCGCGGCATCGCCGGTTCGGCCAAGGTGCATGCGGTCGGCTATTGCATAGGCGGTGCGGCGCTGGCGACCTGGATGGCGTGGGCCAATGCGCATTATCAGAAGAAGGACGTGCCGGTCGAGACGGCCACTCTCCTGACCACGCTGGTGGACTACCACAAGCCGGGCGACATCGAAGTGTTCCTCGACGAGAGCAGCATCAAGTGGCTGGAAAAATCCATGGCGGAAAAGGGCTATCTCGACGGCAAGGAAATGGCGTCCGCATTCCGCCTGTTGCGTTCAAACAGCCTGGTCTGGCATTACGTGGTACGCGGCTACCTGTTCGGCGAGCCACCGCCGCCTTTCGATGTCCTGTTCTGGAACATGGATGCGACCCGCATGCCGGCAGCGATGCACAGCTGGTACTTGCGCAATTTCTACCTGGAGAACCTGTTGATCAAGAAGGACGCGCTGAATCTGGCCGGCGAGAACATCGATCTCGGGCGGATTTCGCAGCCACTCTATTCAGTGTCGGCCGAGGATGATCACATTGCGCCGTGGCGGCAAACGTTCCGCATCAACAACGTCGTCGCCAGTCCGCGTCGCTATGTGCTATCGACCTCGGGTCATATTCTGGGCATCGTGAATCCGGTGGTGAGTCCGCCCAAGCGCGACTACCGCGTCGGTGCCGTCGAAAGACACGACACCGCGGATGAGTGGCGCGAACGGGCAGAACTGCATCATGGCAGTTGGTGGGAGGACTGGATGGCCTGGCTCAAGCCCAAGTCGGGCAACCTGGTCCCGTCCCCGCCCGTCGCGACGGAGAAGTTTCCTGCCTTGGGCGATGCGCCGGGTTCCTATGTGCTTGAGCCGTGACCCGCAGCTGACGGTATCCGACATGCCTGCCGTCCGGCGTGTCGGCGACCGGATATCCAGACAAGGTATAGGGGTACTGAATCCCTGAATAAGCGGCGCTCTTGACGGCGGTCAATGTTGTTGGGTGAAGCGATGTTCAGAATCAGCCAACATCCAAGGGAGTTTGCAGTCATGTCCGTTACCGCGCCACTTTTCAAGCATCACAAGCACTGTGACGAACTCTTCGCCCAGGCAGAAGATGCTTGCGCCGGCGGCGACTGGGCAGAAGGTGAAAAGGCCTTTGAGCTGCTGCTGGATCAGCTTGAAACTCATTTCACCAGCGAAGAGGAATTGCTGTTCCCCGCTTTCGAGACGGCGACGGGAATGACCTCCGGCCCGACCGAAGTCATGCGCGGCGAGCATCGCCAGATGCGCGACCTTCTGGGGCAGATGAAGGGCGCTCTGGCTTCGAAGGACAGAGATGCTTTCGGCGGTGCCGCCGATACCCTGCTCATCCTCATGCAGCAGCACAACATGAAGGAAGAAAACATCCTGTATCCGATGTGCGACAACGCACTGGGTTCGTCGGATGTCGGCGCCTCCCTTGTCGAGCGTCTGAAGGTGTCATGAACACGATAATCGACGGACGCGACATGCAACCGCCGGAGCCGATGGAGCGGACTCTGGAGGCACTGGATACGCTTGGCGAGGGCGATGAGGTGCTGCTGCTGCTGTATTGCCAGCCGCATCCGCTGTTCAGCATCCTGAGACAGAACGGCTACACCTGGAGCGAAGAATCCCGCGCCGACGGAACGCGCGAGATCAGGATTCGCAAGCAACTCGGCTGAAGCCGCCGATCGGATGCACGCCAGCCTTTCATTCGATCAGGCGCCTCCCATCTCGGTGCCGTATCGTTTTTTTCTGGTGGCGCCGTGGTTCGGCGTGATGGCCGGAATTCTTCTGGCGTGGTCGGGTAGTGACGCGTTCGCCTCAAGGTGGACTGCAGAGGCCTTGGCGCTGACCCACCTGATCGCGTTGGGCTTCATGCTCCAGGCCATGTGCGGGGCGCTGTTTCAGTTCATACCGGTTGCGGTGGGCGGCAATGTCTGGCGACCGAAACTGGTCGCCAATACGGTGCAGCCGCTGTTGCTGCTGGCCACGCTGTTGCTGGTTGCGGGCTTTCTGTTCAGCCGCCCCGTCTTGTTGTCTGCCGCCGTCCCGTTTTTTTTGCTGGCGCTGGGCGGCTTCGTGGTGGTGGTTGCCTTGGCGCTGTGGCGGACGCCGGCAACCGGCATGACCTTGTGGGCGATGCGCATGGCGATCGGGGGCCTGGCGGTCACCGTACTGCTCGGCTCGCTGTTGGCCGAGGCGCTGCGCTACGGCCTTGCCGTGCCGATTGTCGAACTGACCAATGTTCATCTGGCCTGGGGCCTCGGCGGCTGGGCGCTGATGTTGCTGGCGGGCGTGTCCTACCATGTCGTGCCGATGTTCCAACTGACCAAACCCTATCCGCTCTGGTTCACGCGCTGGTTCGGGCCCTTGTTGCTGCTTTTGCTGCTCGCCTGGTCGTCGCGACTTTTTCTGGATCTTTCACGGTGGTCGCTGCTGGTTACGCTGCCCCTGCTGCTGATGGTTTCCGTCTATGCGGGTTTGACCTTGTGGTTGCAGTACACGCGCCGCAGAAAAATCCACGACGTGACCTCGCTGTACTTTCGCACGGCAATGCTGTCGATGCTGGCCTTGGCCATGTCAGGCGCGGCGTTTGTGCTGTGGCCCGTCCTGGGTGCCGACCCGCGGGCAGTCGTTTGGCTGGGCATACTGGCCTTCGCCGGCGTCTTCGTTTCCGCCATCAGCGGCATGATGTACAAGATCGTACCCTTCCTCAACTGGCTGCATCTGCAGCGGTTGGGCGGCCCCATATCGGCGGTGCCCAACATGAAGAAGATGATTCCCGCCGAGGCCATGACCGGCCAGCTGCGCCTGCATGTGCTCGCCGTCGTGTTGCTGCTGGCTGCTGTCTGGCAACCCGAGCTGACCCGGCTGGCCGGTCTGGCCCTGGCCGCTTCGTTTGCCTGGCTGGGATGGAACCTGGTCGGGTCAGTCAGGCGCTTCCAGACCTTCAGAGATCAAATTCGCGCAGCCGCTTTACATCGTTGATGGTGATTTGTTTGCCGCTGACGCTGATCAGCCCGTTGGCGGAGAGATCGTGAAAAATTCGCGAGAGGGTTTCGGGCGTCAGATTCAGGCGCGAGGCGATGACCTGCTTCGAGGTCGGCAGCGATATTTCGAACGAGCCCTCACAGGGCCCGTCCACCTGCGGGCAATGCTGCAGCAGATAGCCGACCACGCGCTGTGCAGAGGAACGCAAGGAATATGTTTCGACATCCTCCACCAGCGAGTGCAGCCGCATCGAAAGTCCTGCCAGCATGCGCCGGGCGAACAGCGGGTCCCGTTCCAGGAGTTCGAATACGGTGCTACTGGCGATGTGCAGCAGCAGGCTGTCGACCAGGCCTTCGGCGAAAACCGGGTAGGGGCGATCCATGAACATCACGGCCTCGCCAAAGCTTTGGCGAGGCCCGAGTATCTGCACCACCTTTTCATTGCCTTGCGAGGACGGAAATGCCAGCTTGATCTGGCCGAACACGACGACGAAAAACCCCTTCGCCGGGTCGCCTTTCTGAAACAGCATTTCGCCCTTGGCAAGTCGGCGCTCGCGACACGCCGTTTCGAGGGCGGCAATCTGCTCCGGGGCGAGTTCCTGGAACAGCGGCAGGCGGGAAAGAATTTGCGGGATGTCGAGTCGGGTTTCGTGCATGGGAATACTCTCGGTTGGTCGGTAGAACCTTACCATGCCTCGCGTCGGCGGCGATACCCATAACGTTATTCCTGTATTATTTACCGCACCCCACCGGGTCATGTTTCTGTCCGGCGTCTTCCAGGCGCTGGCGGTCATGGCGTTCTGGTCGATCGAACTGGGCGGACGTTACGCAGGGCTCTGGCTGGTGCCGGGTTGGCCGCTGTTGACGCTGTTTCCTGCGCCGGCGTTGCACGCGTTGCTGATTGCTTGCGGAGTGTTTCCATTCTTCATCTTCGGTTTCATTTTTACCGCGGGACCGCGCTGGCAGGGTGCCGGCGAATTGTCGCAACGCGACTACGTGCCTGCATTCGGCTTGCTGGCCTGCGGCTGGCTGCTGGTCTGGGCGGCGTTGCTGCTGCCGCAACTGCTGGTCGCCGGTCTGGCGCTGGCACTGGGCGGCTGGATCGCCGTCGCCTTGACGCTAACCCGCCTTGCCCGACATCGAGCAACGGAGCGGGAGCATATCGTCTGCGTCGCAACCGCTGCCTGGCTTGGTGCGGCAGGGCTCGGTGCCTTTGCAGTCTTCGCCGCGGGCGGCGGGATGGCGTGGGTTCGCCTCGGAATTGCGCTGGACGTTTGGGGTTTCCTGCTGCCGGTGTTCCTGACCGTGACGCATCGGATGCTGCCATTCTTCACCTCGTCCGCCGTACGGGGTTATGTCGTTCACCGCCCGGCATGGGCATTACGTGCCCTGCTTGGCGCCAGCCTGGCCCATGGCGCGTTGACGTTTCTGGAACTGCCGACATGGCCTGCAGATTTGCCGGCCATGTGCGTCGCCGGTCGTTTGACCTGGCTGTGGTGGAGCCGCGGGGCAATGGCGAACCGCATGCTGTCGGTGCTGCATGTTGCCTTCGCCTGGCTGGCGCCGGCGTTCGGCTTGTCGGCCTTGCAGAGTCTGTTGCGCGACGCGATACCGGGGTTTCTCGGCCAGGCGCCGCTGCATGCGCTGACCCTCGGTTTCTTCGCCTCTATGATGCTCGGCATGGTCTCCCGGGTAACACTCGGGCATTCCGGCCGGCCGGTGGCCGCCGACGGTGTCATGTGGCGGGCGTTTCTCATGATGCAGGCGGCGGCAGTGCTGCGGGTGGTCAGCGAACTGCCGGTGCTGCCCGGCCGGTACCCGTTGATGTGGCTGTCGTCGCTGTTGTGGTTGGGCGCGTTCGCGCTGTGGGCATGGCGCTATGCGCCGGCCTTCTGGCGTCCGCGTGAGGATGGTCAGGGGGGCTAGTGGCGATGTATATCCTGGTCAAGTACGTGCATGTGACGACCGTGGTTCTGAGCCTGACCGGGTTCTTCCTGCGCGGCATCCTGATGATGCGAGGATCGCCATTGCTCGGCGCGCGCTGGATCAAGGTGCTGCCCCACATCAACGACACCGTGCTGCTGGCGGCCGCCTTGTCGCTGGCTTTCATGTCGGAGCAGTATCCCTTCGTTGCCGGCTGGGTTACCGCCAAGGTGCTGGGGGTGATCGCCTATATCATTCTTGGCGCGTTGGCGCTGCGCGACGCGAGTACGCGGAAAATGCGCATCGCCTGCTTTCTGGCGTCGATGACGGTGTTCGGCTGGATCGTGTCGGTGGCGCTGAGCCGGAACCCGGCAGGCTTTTTCGCCCCGCTCCTGCAGGTGCTCGGGACTTAAGCGATACGACCGTCGGGCGGGGCCAGCAGCGCCTTCATCCGTGGAATATCGAGTATCCGGACGTGCTTTTGCTGCACCGAGATCAGGCCTTCGTCCTGAAAGCGGGAGAAGGCCCGGCTGACGGTTTCCAGCTTGAGGCCGAGATAGGATCCGATTTCTTCACGCGTCATGCGCAGGTGAAACTCGGCCGGCGAGTAGCCGCGAGCGGTAAAGCGTTGCGAGAGGTTGAGCAGGAAGGCGGCGAGGCGTTCTTCCGCGCGCATGGTGCCAAGCAGCATCATGACGCCGTGGTCACGCACGATCTCGCGGCTCATGACCTTGTGCAGGTGATGCTGCAAGGAGCGGATCTCGCTGGAAAGCACTTCAAGTTCGGTGAAGGGGATCAGGCATACCTCGCTGTCTTCCAGCGCCACGGCATTGCAGGTGTGGACCTCGGTACTGATGCCGTCCATGCCGAGAATCTCCCCGGCCATCTGGAAGCCGGTGACCTGGTCGCGGCCATCCTCGGTCAGCACATCGGTCTTGAAAAAGCCCGCCTTCACGGCAAAGATCGACTCGAAGGAATCGCCGGCCCGATACAGATGCTGGCCGCGCTTGAGTTTGCGCCCGCCGCCGATCAGGTTGTCGAGGCGGCCCATGTCGCTCTCCGAAAGGCCGAACGGCAGGCACAACTCGCGCAAGTTGCACTGCGAACAGGCTACCTTGAGTCCAGGAGCGGTGATCGGGATTACATTCTGCTTGACGTTTGCATGCACGCTGCTTGAATTACCCGGCGAGGGGTACCCCTTTGATCTGTGTCAACCCGACTTCCGGGCGATTGCGGCATTCTGCAGGCTTGCGCAAATATGCACCGCGCGCCGCACCTCTTGAACCTTCTGCCAATGGACTATCAGGAACTGATCTTCGACCCCCAGGTCATTCGTCGCTTCGATGTAAACGGGCCAAGATATACATCCTATCCAACTGCCGATCGCTTTGTCGAAGCCTTCGGTGCCGATGACTATGTGCGCTGGCTCGGGCAGAGGACGGTGGGCGGCATAGGTCGACCTCTTTCATTATACGTCCACATCCCTTTCTGCAACACCATCTGCTACTACTGCGCCTGCAACAAGATCATCACCAAGGACCATGGGCGTTCTGCCAAGTACATCAAATACTTGGGCAAGGAAATCGCGATGCAGGAAGCGGCGCTGGACGGCAGCCGCGACGTGGTCCAGCTGCACTTCGGCGGCGGCACGCCGACCTTCCTCTCGCACGACGAAATGCGCCGGCTGATGGACATCATCCGCCAGCATTTCCGCTTGTTGCCCGGCGGCGAGTACTCGATCGAGGTCGATCCGCGCAAGGTCGATCGCGAGACGGTGAAACTGCTCGGCGAACTGGGCTTCAACCGCATGAGCGTGGGCGTGCAGGATTTTTCGCCCGAAGTTCAGGTGGCCGTCAATCGGGTGCAAAGCCTCGAAGAAACCAAGCTGGTGATCGACGCGGCGCGCGAATTCGGTTTCAAGGGCATCTCGGTCGACCTCATCTACGGTCTGCCGAAGCAGAACGTGATCAGTTTCAACCATACGCTGGACGAGGTTCTCAAGCTCGACCCGGATCGCCTGTCGATCTACAACTACGCCCACCTGCCGAGCCTGGCGAAGCCGCAGCGGCGCATCAACGAGGCCGATCTGCCGTCGCCGGATGCACGCCTGCAGATTCTGCAACTGGCGATCCGCCGCCTGACCGAGGCGGGTTACGTTTTCATCGGCATGGATCACTTCGCCAAGCCGAACGACGAGCTCGCCGTGGCACAGCGCCAAGGCCGTTTGCATCGCAATTTCCAGGGCTATTCGACGCACGCCGAAGCCGACCTGATGGCCTTCGGCGTTTCCGCGATCGGCAAGGTGGGGCCCAGCTACTGCCAGAACGTGCGGACGCTCGACGAGTATTACGACCGGCTCGACCAGGGCGTGCTGCCGGTGTTCCGCGGCATCGAGCTCAACGCCGACGACCTGTTGCGGCGCAGTATCATCCAGGCGCTGATGTGCCACTTCGAGCTCTCCATCGAATCCATCGAGATCGCCCATCTGATCGACTTCAAGTCCTATTTCGCCGACGAACTGCTTGACCTCAAGCAAATGGAGGAGGGCGGCCTGCTCACCATCGACGACCAGTGGCTCAGCGTCCTGCCGCGCGGGCGCTTGCTGGTGCGTGCCATCGCCATGGCGTTCGACCGCTATCTGCGTACCGACCGCGAGCGCGTCCGCTATTCCAAAGTCATCTGATCCGGCGCAGTGCCTGACAGCGGCTTTCTCGCAGTTTTTCTGATCGGCCTGCTGGGCGGCGTGCATTGCGCCGGAATGTGCGGCGGCATTGTTTCCGCGCTTACCCTGCAGATCCCCGGAAAGGGCGATGCCACGGGCCCGGCCTGGACCATTCATCTCGCCTACAACCTCGGCCGCATAGGCAGCTATGCCATTGCCGGCGCCCTGATGGGCGCGCTCGGCAGCCTGGGTCTGTTGCTTGACAAGGCCTTGCCGGTGCAGATGGTCCTGTATGTCGCGGCCAACCTGATGATGGTGGCGCTCGGCCTTTATCTCACCGGATTGACGCAGGCGCTGGCGTTTACCGAGCGTGCCGGGCAATGGCTGTGGCGCCGCGTGCAACCGGCGACGAAGCGCTTCCTGCCGGTGCGCGGTGTGGCCCAGGCCTTTCCGCTGGGCATGCTCTGGGGCTGGCTGCCCTGCGGTCTGGTCTATAGCGTGCTGACGATGGCGATACTGTCCGGCAGCGCCGCCCGTGGCGCCTCGATCATGCTGGCCTTCGGCCTCGGCACGCTGCCCAACCTGATGCTCGCCGGGCTGCTGCTGGTTCGCTTCCGCGACGTTATCCAAGGCCGTGCGCTGCGCCTGGGTTCGGGCCTGATCGTGCTGGGCTTCGGCCTCTGGGGCCTGTTCAATGCCGCGGCGCTGGGCGGCAGGCTGTGGCAGGGCCTTGTCTCCCCTGCCTGAAAAGTTGGCGCTGGCGGTACGGCGCGGGAGCCCCTTCAGTTCACGCCGGCGATCGGAATCAGGAGGCCAGCGCCATGCGAATGATGGGGCAGGGCATGTCCTGCCCGCCGCATTCGCATTCGCGGACCAGGTGGCGCAGGGCGTCGGCAACCTTGCCCAATTGCTCGATGCGCGCTTCGATGCTCTGGATTTTCTCCGATGCCAGGCTGCGGGCCAGGCGATGGTCGCGGGTGTCGTTGAGCGTCAACAGTTCGCCGATTTCCTCCAGGGTGAAGCCGACTCCCTGGGCGCGCCGGATGAAGCTCAGTCGCTCCAGATGAATCGCGTCGTAGCGGCGGTAGCCGGCGACCGCCGGCGGTTCGGCGAGCAGGCCGCGGCGCTGGTAGTAGCGCACGGTTTCGACCCCGACTCCGGCGTTTTTCGCCAGTTTGCCGATCGTGAATGTCTGTGCTGAAATCTTCATCGAAAATCCCTTGACTCCGTACCTTGGTACGGAGTTTAGACTTCGGTTCATGAAACTTCCAGCCGCATGTGCGGCTCGAATGGAGAGGCCGAGATGAATGCAAGCACGAAGGACGAAAAACAGGCGCTGGAATTGCCCCTGGCGGGCATGACCTGTGCCGCCTGCGCGGCGCGCATCGAGAAGCAGCTGAACAAATTGCCGGGTGTCGAAGCGACGGTGAACTTCGCCACCGAGCGCGCGACCGTGCGTTATGCGATGGCCGAAACTACCGCGGTGAAGCTGGTCGAGACGATACGCAAGACCGGCTTCGAGGTGCCGCCGGCGACCCTCGAACTCGCCATCGGCGGCATGACCTGCGCGGCCTGCGCGGCGCGCATCGAGAAGCAGTTGAACAAGCTGCCTGGGGTCGAGGCGACCGTGAATTTCGCCAGCGAAAAGGCCCATGTTCGATATGTGCCCGGGCTCGCCGATGCCGAGCGGCTGGTGGCGACCGTGGTCAAGACCGGCTATACGGCGACCGTCTCCGACAACGATACGCGGGCGGAGGAGAAGGCGCGCAAGCTTGCTGTGTATCACGAGGAGTTGCGGCGTTTCTGGATTTCCGCCGCGCTGACCCTGCCGCTGGTGGCGCAGATGGCCTTCATGTTCGGCTCCGCGGGTTACACAAATTCGCATGACGATGTGCTGTCGCGCTGGCTGCAGCTGCTGCTGGCCACACCCGTGCAGTTCTGGATCGGCTGGCGTTTCTACGTCGGCGGCTTCAACGCGATCCGTGGCGGTGCCGGCAACATGGATGTGCTGGTGGCGCTGGGTACGACCATGGCCTGGGCCTACAGCTTTGTCGTCACGGCGTGGGATCTGCATCACCAGCACGTCTATTTCGAGGCCTCGGCGACGGTCATCACACTGGTGCTGCTGGGCAAGATCCTCGAAGCGCGGGCCAAGGCCAAGACCTCGGCGGCGATCGAGGCGCTGGCCAAACTGCAGCCGCAGACGGCGCGCATCGAGCGTCGCAGTGGCGAGACCGTCGAGCTGGTCGATGTCGCGGTGGCGACGCTGATTCCCGGTGATGTCTTTGTGGTGCGCGCCGGCGAGGCGATGCCGGTCGATGGCGAGGTCATCAACGGCGCATCATCGGCCAACGAATCCATGCTGACCGGCGAGAGCCTGCCGGTGACCAAAGCGGCGGGTGACCGCGTCTTCGCCGCGACCATCAACGGCGACGGCCTGCTGCGCTGCCGCGCCACGGGCGTCGGCAGCCACACGCTGCTGGCCGGAATCATCCGCCTGGTGGAAGAGGCGCAGGGTTCGAAGGCGCCGGTGCAGCGCCTGGCCGATCAGGTCGCGGCGATCTTCGTGCCGGTGGTAGTGGTCATCGCGCTGCTGACCTTCGTCGCGTGGTGGGCGCTGGCCGGTGACTTCACCCAGGCACTGGTCAATGCGGTGGCGGTGCTGGTGATCGCCTGCCCCTGCGCGCTGGGCCTGGCGACGCCGACCGCGATCATGGTCGGCACCGGGCAGGGCGCCCGCGCTGGCGTGCTGATCCGCAATGCGGTGGCGCTGGAACTGGCGGAGAAACTCAAGGTGCTGGTGGTGGACAAGACCGGGACCCTGACCGAGGGGCGGCCCGTTGTGACTGATGTCGTGAAAGTCGGCGCTGGCGATACGGCAGTCTTGCTGCAACTGGCGGCCAGTCTGGAACAGGGTTCGACCCATCCGCTCGCCGCGGCGATCGTGGCGCGGGCGAAGGCGGACGGACTGTCCTTGGCGACACCGCAGAACGTCGTGACGACGGCGGGCCGCGGCCTTGCCGGTGAAGTCGAGGGCCGTCGTGTGCAGCTCGGTTCCGCGACGTGGATCAAGGAGCAGGGCTGGTCCGCGCCACAGGCGGACGAACTGGCGCATGCCGGCCGCAGCGTGGTCGCGGTGGTGGCGGATGACAGCCTGCTCGGCTTTATCGGCATCGCCGACCCGCTGCGTGCCACATCGCGTGCGGCAGTGGCGCGCCTGAACCGGCTTGGCATCGAGGTGGTGATGCTCACCGGCGACAATGCCGGCACGGCCAGTGCTGTCGCTCGGGAAGCCGGCATCACTCACTTCGAGGCGGAGGTGCTGCCCGGTGACAAGGCGGCAGCGGTGAACAAACTCAAGGGCGCGGGTCGCCTCGTCGGCATGGCCGGCGACGGTATCAACGACGCGCCGGCACTGGCCGCGGCCGACGTCAGCTTCGCCATGGCCGCCGGTTCCGACGTGGCGATGCAGGCGGCGGATATCACCCTGATGCGCGACGACCTCAGCGGCGTTGCCGACGCGATTTCGCTGTCGCGGGCGACTCTGGCGAAGATACGGCAGAATCTGTTCTTCGCCTTCATCTACAACGTTCTCGGCATTCCGCTGGCTGCGCTGGGCATGCTGAATCCGGTGATCGCCGGTGCGGCGATGGCGGCAAGTTCGGTCTCGGTGGTGAGCAACTCCCTGCTCCTGAGAAACTGGCAATCAAACAAGGACTGATATGGAAACGACGACAATCAAGGTAGGCGGCATGTCTTGCGGCGGCTGCGTGAAAAGCATCACCGGCGTGTTGACGGCGCTCGACGGCGTGGCGAAGGCGGAGGTATCGCTGGAGCAGAAGCAGGCAGTCGTCGAGTTCGACGCAGGAAAAGTAACGCGCGACCAGCTCAAGGCCGCTATCGAAGACGCAGGATTCGACGCCGAGTAGGCGCGCGTTCAGCCCAGCGTCGTATCGAGCACCATCATCAAGGCGAAGCCGGCCATCAGCCCGAGCGTCGCCGGCGTCTGATGGCCGTTGCGGTGCGTTTCGGGGATGACTTCGTGCGAGACGACGAAGATCATCGCGCCGGCGGCCAAGCCAAGCCCGACCGGATAGGCGACCGCGAGTCCGCTTGAGAGTCCGACGCCGAGTAGCGCGCCGAGCGGCTCGAGCAGGCCGCTGGCGGCCGCGACCAGCACCGCGAGCGAGGGCGCGAACCCGGCGCCGCGCAGTGCCAGCGCCACGGCAAGTCCTTCGGGAATGTCCTGCAAGGCAATCGCGGTGGTCAGCGGTAGGCCGACGCTCATGTCGCCCTGCGAGAAGCTGACGCCGATCGCCATGCCCTCGGGCAAGTTGTGCAGGGCGATGGCGAAGACGAACAGCCAGACGCGTCCACATTTTTCGTAGCCGGGACCGCAGGGCCCGGTCTTGTCATGTTCGTGCGGCGTAAATTCGTCGAGGCCCAACATCAGCAGCACGCCGAGGAACATGCCAATCACCACCACGCCGGCGCCCAGCGGCTTGCTGCCGAGTATTTCCGCTCCGGCCGCGAGCCCCGGCAGCAGCAGTGAAAACGCGCTGGCCGCCAGCATCATGCCGGCGGCGAAGCCGAGCAGGCTGTCTTCCAGTCGCTGCGGAATGCTGCGCAATGCCAGTGCCGGCAGCGCGCCCAGCGCCGTGGTGAGGAAGCCCGCCGCGCCGCCGATCATTGCGTAGCGCAGGCCGGCCGGCGCCTCGCCCATCATTGCCAGGTAGAGACTCTGCACCAGCAGCGCGAGGACGGTGAGCAGGCCGATGCCCAGTCCCAGCGCCGCGAGCCGGTGTTCCCGGGCGTGGCTGCGCAACGTGTCGGGCCAGCCTGGCGTGGGGTTGGCTACTGTCGCGAGTTCCGTGTTCATGGCATCAAGAGTCGGCGCTGGCGGGACGGCGCATGACACTGCGCCGCCCGCGTGCCTTCACTTCACGTCGAACCGATCGAGGTTCATGACCTTGTTCCAGGCCGCCACGAAGTCACGCACGAATTTCTCCTTCGCGTCGGCCTGCGCATAGACCTCGGCCAGCGCTCGCAACTGCGAGTTGGAGCCAAAGACGAGATCGACGCGCGTCGCCGTCCACTTGGGTTTGCCGGTAGCGCGGTCGCGGCCTTCGAACACTTCCCCGGCTTCCGAGGTCGGCGTCCACACCGTGCTCATGTCGAGCACATTGGTGAAGAAGTCGTTGCTGAGCAAGCCGGGCCGCGTAGTGAAGACGCCGTGAGCTGACTGGCCGACATTGGCATTCACCGTGCGCAGGCCACCGATCAGCACCGTCATTTCCGGTGCGGTCAGCGTCAGGAGTTGCGCCTTGTCGAGCAGGCGTTCCTCGGCCGGTACGCCGGCGACCCGGAGGTAGTTGCGGAAGCCGTCGGCGACGGGTTCGAGCACCGCGAAGGACGTGACGTCGGTCTGTTCCTGCGAGGCATCGGTGCGGCCGGGGGTGAAGGGCACGGTGACTTCATGTCCGCCTGCCTTGGCGGCATGTTCGACGGCGGCGCAGCCGCCCAGCACGATCAGGTCGGCCATCGACACTTTTTTGCCGAAGGCTTTCTGCACGCCTTCGAGCGTGGTCAGCACCTTGGCCAACTGCGCGGGTTGGTTGGCTTCCCAGTCCTTCTGCGGCGCGAGGCGGATGCGCGCGCCGTTGGCGCCGCCGCGCTTGTCGGAGCCGCGGAAAGTGGACGCGGACGCCCATGCGGTAGCCACCAGTTCGGAGACCGACAGGCCGGTGGCGAGGATCTTCGCCTTCAAATCGGCGATGTCCTTCGCGCCGATCAGCGGGTGGTCGACGGCGGGCACCGGGTCCTGCCAGACCAGCACTTCCTTCGGTACCTCCGCGCCGAGATAGCGCGAGCGGGGCCCCAGGTCGCGGTGGGTCAGCTTGAACCAGGCGCGCGCAAAGGCGTCGGCGAAGGCCTGCGGGTCCTTGTGGAAGCGGCGCGAGATCGGCCCGTAGATCGGGTCCATGCGCAGCGCGAGGTCCGCCGTGGTCATGATGGTCGTGACTTTCTTCGACGGGTCGTGCGCGGCCGGTGCGAGGTCCTTGTCGGTCACGTTGGCCGGTACCCACTGCCAGGCGCCGGACGGGCTCTTGACCAGGTTCCAGTCGTAGCCGAACAGCATGTCGAAGTAGCCGTTGTCCCATTGCGTCGGATTCGGCGTCCAGGCGCCTTCGATGCCGCTGCTGGTGGTGTCGCCGCCGCGGCCGGAGCCGAAGGCGTTCTTCCAGCCCAAGCCCATTTCCTCCAGCGATGCTGCCTCGGGTTCAGGGCCGACCAGTTTCGGATCACCCGCGCCATGGCACTTGCCGAAGGTGTGGCCGCCGGCGACCAGCGCCACGGTCTCCTCGTCGTCCATCGCCATGCGGCGGAAGGTCTCGCGGATATCGCGGCCGGAGGCGAGCGCGTCCGGCTGGCCGTTGGGGCCTTCAGGATTCACGTAGATCAGGCCCATCTGCACGGCGGCCAGCGGGTTTTCGAGTTCGCGCTCGCCGCCGCCTTTGCCTTCATGGCGCTTATCGCCCAGCCACTCGGCCTCGCCGCCCCAATAGACGTCCTCTTCGGGTTCCCAGATGTCATCGCGTCCGCCGGCGAAGCCGAAGGTCTTGAAGCCCATCGATTCGAGCGCGACGTTGCCGGCGAGGATGAAGAGGTCGGCCCAGGATAGCTTGTTGCCGTACTTCTGCTTGATCGGCCACAGCAGGCGGCGCGCCTTGTCGAGGTTGACGTTGTCGGGCCAGCTATTGACCGGCGCGAAGCGCTGGTTGCCGTGTCCTGCGCCGCCGCGCCCGTCGGAGATGCGATAGGTGCCGGCGCTGTGCCAGGCCATGCGGATGAACAGGCCGCCGTAGTGGCCCCAGTCGGCCGGCCACCAGTCCTGCGAATCGGTCATCAGTGCGGTGAGGTCTTGCTTGACCGCGGCCAGGTCGAGCTTCTTGAACTCCTCGGCGTAATTGAAGTCCTTGCCCAGTGGGTTGGATTTGGATGAGTGCTGGTGCAGGATCTTGAGGTTCAACTGGTTCGGCCACCAGTCGGCGTTCGACTGGGCGGCGGCCGTGGTGCGCGCGCCGTGTTGCGCGGCGAATGGGCATTTGGCTTCGTTGGTCATGACTTGTTCTCCTTACTCTTCAAGCAGGCTGCGCAACATCCACGCCGTTTTCTCGTGGACTTCGATGCGCTGGGTCAGCAGGTCGGCGGTCGGCTGGTCGTTGGCCTTGTCCACCAGCGGGAACAGCTTCCGCGCGGTGCGCGCCGTGGCTTCCTGCGCGGCGACCAGGTGGCGCACCATGTCCAGCGCCTTCGGTTGGCCTTCGACTTCCTTGATGGTCGCCAGTTTGACGAACTCCTTGTAGGTGCCGGGGGCGGGGTGGCCCAGCGCGCGGATGCGTTCGGCGATCAGGTCGAGCGCATTCCACTGTTCGGTGTATTGGCCCATGAACATCAGGTGCAGGCTGTTGAACTGCGGTCCGGTGACGTTCCAGTGGAAGTTGTGCGTCATCAGGTAGAGCGTGTAGCTGTCGGCCAGCAGGCCGGAGAGGCCTTGCGCGATGGCGGCGCGGTCCTTGTCGGAAATGCCGATGTCGAGTTTGGCAAGCTTCACGGGGTTTTTCGCTTTCATGATGTTTCCTCCTTCGTCGATTGAGGTGGGTCGGTGATGCGAAAAGAATACTCCGGTGGGACTCAGGCGGGCTGACCCAGATCAAGGGTCGGCGATGCCGCCTTGACGGCCGGACTGCGGATCAGGTGATCGAAGGCGCTGAGGCTGGCCTTCGCGCCGTCGCCCATGGCGATGATGATCTGCTTGTAGGGCGAGGTCGTCGCGTCGCCGGCGGCGAAGACGCCGGGCAGCGAGGTCTGGCCGCGCGCATCGACTTCGATCTCGCCGCGCGGCGAGAGATTGAGCGTGCCTTTCAGCCAGTCGGTGTTGGGCAGCAAGCCGATCTGGACGAAGATACCTTCGAGTTCAACACGCTTGAGCTGGCCGCTGTTGCGGTCCTGGTAGGCGATGCCGTTGACCTTCTCGCCGTCGCCGGTGACTTCGGTGGTCAGCGCGCTGGTGACGATGGTGACATTCGGCAGGCTGCCGAGCTTGGCCTGCAACACGGCGTCGGCGCGCAACTTGCTGTCGAATTCGAGCAGCGTGACATGGCTGACGATGCCGGCGAGGTCGATCGCCGCCTCGACCCCCGAGTTGCCGCCGCCGATCACGGCGACGCGCTTGCCCTTGAACAGCGGGCCGTCGCAGTGCGGGCAGAAGCACACGCCCTTGGCCTTGTATTCCTTTTCGCCGGGCACGTTCATCTCGCGCCAGCGCGCGCCGGTGGCGAGGATCACGCTTTTCGCTCTGAGCGTGGCGCCGTTGGCGAGTTTGACCTGGGCCAGGCCATCCTCACCGGCCGGGATCAAGGCCTCGGCGCGTTGCAGGTTCATGATGTCGACCTCGTATTGCTTGACGTGCTGCTCCAGCGCCATGGCGAGCTTGGGGCCTTCGGTATGCGGTACCGAGATCAGGTTCTCGATCGAAAGAGTGTCGAGCACCTGGCCGCCGAAACGCTCGGCCACCACGCCGGTACGGATGCCCTTGCGCGCGGCGTAGATCGCCGCCGCCGAGCCGGCCGGGCCGCCGCCGACGACGAGCACGTCGTAGGCATCTTTCGCGTTCAGTTTTTCCGCGTCGCGCGCGGCGCCGCCGGTGTCGACCTTTGCAAGAATTTCTTCGATCGTCATGCGGCCTTGGCCGAAGGGCTCGCCATTGAGCATCACCGTCGGCACGGCCATGATCTGGCGTGTACTCACTTCGTCCTGGTACAAGGCGCCGTCGATCATTACGCTCTCGACGCCGGGGTTGAGCACGGCCATCAGGTTGAGCGCCTGCACCACGTCCGGGCAGTTGTGGCAGGAGAGCGAGATGTAGGTTTCGAAACGGAAGGAGCCGGGCAGCGACTTGATCTGCTCGATCACGGCGGCATCGACCTTGGGTGGGTGGCCGCCGGACTGCAACAGGGCCAGCACCAGCGAGGTGAATTCGTGGCCCATCGGAATGCCGGCGAAGCGGATGCGGGCCGGCTCACCGGCGCGGCCAATGGAGAACGACGGTTTGCGCGCGTCGCTGCCATCTTCGCGCACGCTCACCTTGGGCGAGAGCGCGGCGATGTCGGCGAGCAGTTCGCGCATCTGGCGTGCGGCGTCGCTGGCGTCGAGCGAAGCGACGAGTTCGATTGGGGTCTGGAGCTTTTCGAGATAGGCGGAAAGCTGGGTCTTGATGGCGCTGTCGAGCATGATTTTCTCCTCCGTAGGGATTGCACTGGCAAGCGGCTGGAGCTTGTGGCCCGGCGCCGCTTGGCGCTGCAATCCCGCCCCGCGCAGTTTGGATGCGGGGCGGGTTGAAGGCTGTTTAGATCTTGCCGACCAGGTCCAGCGACGGTGCCAGGGTGGCTTCGCCTTCCTTCCACTTGGCGGGGCAGACTTCGCCCGGGTGGCTGGCGACGTACTGCGCGGCCTGCACCCTGCGCAGCAGCTCCATCGCGTCGCGGCCGATGCCGCCGGCGTTGATCTCGATGATCTGGATCTTGCCCGCCGGGTCCATGACGAAGGTGCCGCGCTCGGCCAGGCCGGCTTCCTCGATCATCACGCCGAAGTTGCGGGTGATGGCGCCGGTCGGATCGCCGATCATCGGGTACTTGATCTTGCCGATGGTCTCGGACGAGTCGTGCCAGGCCTTGTGCGTGAAGTGGGTGTCGGTCGATACGGCGTAGATCTCGACGCCCAGCGACTTGAAGGTGGCGTAGTGGTCGGCCATGTCGCCCAGTTCGGTCGGGCAGACGAAGGTGAAGTCGGCCGGATAGAAGAAGACCACGGACCATTTGCCCTTGAGGTCGTCCTGGGTGACGGGAACGAACTTGCCGTTGTGGAAGGCGGTGGCCTTGAAGGGAAGGATTTCGGTGTTGATGAGGCTGGCGTTCATGGTGTGGCTCCTTGAGGGGGTTGAGATGTTTTGCTGCGATGGAGTGAATATTAAATATCCCAATCGCTATCGTCTAATTGATTGTTGAAATCGATTGGATAGGCGCGGGCTATCACGGCCTTGATCAACGTCTTGACCGAGCTATCCCGGCGAGCGGGCGCCGTGGCACCGTGGCGCCGGCGCCGACTTCTGGCGACCAAGCAGAGGCGTTCAGGCCTCGTCCAGCAGCACCCAGTGGTTGTCCAGCGCCATCGGCTTTGGCCAGGGGATTGCCACCGGCCCGGCCGTCGGATGGGCGCGCACCAGGCCGAGCGCGGTGGCGACCAGCACGCCGCCGCCCTTGCCGGGGCCGTTCCAGGAGGCGAGCGCGTAGGCCTCTTCCATCCTGACGAGGGCGGCCATCTTTTCGGGTGCACCGGGATGCCAGAGTTGCGCGAGGCCGGCCTGGTTGCTGGAAAGCGCGAAGCCGCCGTTGTAGGCCGCCGCGATGTCGCCGGCGTAGCCGATGCCGTCGTTGGCGCGGGTCGGGACGAGCAGTTGCTCGCCATCGAGGACGGCGAGTATCGGCGCGGCGGCGCGCTTGGCGGCATCGTCGTGTTCGGCCTGGATGGCGATGCCGAGGATGGCGTCGGCATCGCCCATGCCGCGGTTCCAGGCCAGGTGGCGCAGGCTCAGGCGCGGATCGTCGAGCCGCCACTGGCGCAGCAGCGTGCCGTTCCCGGCATCGAGCCGGACCAGTGAGGAGTCCATCCGCTGCAGGTCATATTTCTTGTCCGCCGGGGTGCGCGGCACGCCGCCGTTGGCAACGATCAGATGGCCTTCGCGATCGAGCAGCAACTGGTGCGGGTCGATGCCGTGGGTGTCGAATTCCGCCAGCTTGCGCAGCGTCCGGCGGTCACGCACGCCGATTTTGCCGCGCCCGGTTTTCTGGTCGGTCTCGGTGGTGTAGAGCACATCGCCGCTTGCCGCGACCACGGCATGGCCGTTGAGCCGGGCGGTCGTGCCTTCTTCGTCGACGCGCAGCTGCTGCGTCACTTCGCCCTTGCCGTCGCAGCGCAGCAGCCAGGTGCCGGGGCGCACGCCGACGACCAGCAGCCCGCCGTCGGCTTCGGCCAGCAGGCCATGCGGGCGGGTCGGTAGCGGCACGGCGTAGCGGATCTCCAGCGTGCGGGTTTCCCAGTCGGCGACCAGCGCGCCGGCAAAATACGGGTCGCTCTTGTTCGGCCCGCGCCAGGCGGCGCCGATGATCGCCCGGCGGGCATCGGCGGCGGCCAGTGCGAGCCTGGGCAGGGCGGCGAGGGCGCCCGCCGCGAGCAGAAATTGTCGGCGCTTCATGTCGATATCTCCAAAGCTCAGAACTTGAATTCGCCGGTCAGGACCACGGCGCGTCTGGTGCCCGGTATCGAGAAGCCGCCGTTGTCGTAGACCGAATCCCAGTAGAGCTTGTCGAACAGGTTCTTGACGTTGAGCCGCAAGGTCCAGTCCTTTTGCTCCCAGGCCACCATGGCGTCCCAGCGTGCGTATGACGGTGCGGTATTCGGGTAATAGACGCCGTTGAGCGTCGGCACCGCGCCGGCGCCGCTGGGATTCACCGCCTGCCGGTCGCCCTTGGCCTCGACGCCGCCGCCGATTTTCCACTGCGGCGTCAGCTTGTAGGTGGTCCAAAGATTGAAGGTGTAGCGCGGCGTATTGCGCGCGCGCTTGCCGACGTATTCCGGGTTGCCGTAGGTGATGACGCCGGTGGTGGCGTTGATGTTCTCCGCCACCTCGAGAATCGTCGCGTCCATCAGCGCAAGGCCGGAGAACAGCTCCCAATGCTCGCTGACTCGTCCGGCCGCCTCCAGTTCGATGCCCTTGGTGCGACGCTTCTTGGTCAGGATCGCCGCGGTCGATTCGAGGTCGCCGTTGCGTTCCCAATGCTTGGTCGCCTGGTACAGGGCGGCGCGCAAAGCCAGGTCGCCCTCGAACAGCAGCCACTTGGCGCCGAGTTCGATCACGTCGCTGCGTTCCGGCGGCTGCGGCGTCACCGTCAACTGGTAGAGGTCGGCGGTGGGGCTGAAGGAATCGCTCCAGCCGAGGTAATAGTGCGTATCGTCGGTCGGATGGTAGGACAGCGCGCTGCGATAGCTGTTCTCACCGTAGCTGAGCTTGGGCGACGTAGCGCTGCTGAACTTGGCATCCATCTGGTCGCGGCGTAGCCCGAGCGTGGCCTTCCATTTGGGAATGAACTCGATCGTGTCCTGACCATAGACCGCGTAGGAGTCCGAGGTGAAGCGGGTCGCCGTGCCCGTGGTCGCCGCGAGGTAGGGCAGGTAGCGCGGCGGATTGCCGGCCGTGGTGCCGCCCAGGTTCTGCAGGCCATGGCGGTAGCTGTTCTCCTTGAGGTACTCGACGCCGGCCAGCAGCTCGTGCTTCATGGTTCCGGTCTTGAATTTCGTGCTGTAGTCGGATTGCAGGGTGATGGTTTCGTAGTCTGAAATGCGCGTCGGGCCGCCGTTGGCCACCGCGCCGTTGAGCACCAGCGCCTGCGCATTGGGCGCCTGCGTCAGGCTCGGCGTGCGCGCCCAGTAGCTGCGTTCGTAATAGGCCGCGCGCAACTGGCTGCGCAACTGGCTGTCGGCGGAAATGCGGTATTCGTTGACCAGTGTGGTGATGCGCGTGTCGCTCTTGTCGAAGGTGCGGTCGGTGCCCCAGAACGTGCCCGGCGAAAACAGCGAGCTGGCGCCGGGAGCCCTGGTCGCGTTGTCGAAGGAAACGCCGTAGTCGGGGTTGTCGTCGGTCTTCAGCCAGTAGTGGTTGAGCCAGAACTGGTTGTCGGTGTACAGGTTGAGGCCGAGGCTGATGCCGATGCCCTTGCGATGGATCTCGGGCTCGCTGTCGGTAGCCGGGTTGCTGCGCCAGCTGCCTTCGTCGCGCTGCATCACGTTGATGCGCAGCGCGGTGTTCGGGTTGATCGGCTTGTTGAGGTCGGCGGTGACTTCCTGGTAGCCGTAGCTGCCGATGCTGGCCGTCAGCTTGTGCTGCTCGATGCGCAGCGGCGTCTTGCTCACCTGGTTGATCACGCCGCCGGCCTGGCCGCGGCCGAAGAGCATGGCGCCGGCACCGCGCAGCACGTCGATCTGCTCGTAGTTGAAGGTCTCTCGGTTGTATTGCGCGGTGTCGCGGATGCCATCGAGATACATGTCGCCGAAGGTGTAGAAGCCGCGCAGATTCATGTTGTCGCCGGAACGGCCGCCCTCGGCGGCGTTGAAGCTGAGGCCCGACACATTGCGCAGGGCTTCGCGCAGGCTGCCGACCTGCTGCTCTTCCATCAGCGTGTTGGTGATGGTGGTCACCGCCTGCGGAATGTCATGCGGGTCCTGCAGTACCTTGCCGACGCGGGTGGTGGTGGCGCGGTAGCCGTCGGGTTTGTCGGAGTCGGCCTGGACGCTGACGGTTGGCAGCTCTTTCGCGGCTTCCTGGGCGATGGCGGGCAGCGACGCGGCGCCGACCAGCAGCAGTGTGTGCGATAGCAGGCATCGCGTGGTTTTCGGGTTCATGGGTGTCCTCGTGGGCTGTGTTCTGGCTGGCTGGCATGAGGACGGGCTGGCTGGCTAAGGGGTTGGGAAAATGTCGGCGTCTAGTGCGCCTTCGGTTCGGTGGCCGGGTTTGTCACGAAGCCAATACGGGTCAGCCCTTCGCGTGCGGCGGCGGACATGACTTCGGCGACTTTTTCGTAGGGCGTGCTGCGCTCGGCCCGCAGGTGCAACTCGGGTTGGGGCGACACCGAGGCGGCGGCCCGCAGTCTTTCGGACAGGGCGGCCGCGGCGACCACTTCGCCGTTCCAATACACCTGGCCGGCGCCGTCGATGGCGACTTGCACGTTGTCGGGTTTGGTCAGGTTGGGCGAGGAACTGGCCTTGGGCAGATCGACCTTGACGGCGTGGGTCAAGAGCGGCGCGGTGACGATGAAGATCACCAGCAGCACCAGCATGACGTCGATCAGCGGGATCATGTTGATCTCGGCGAGCGCTTCGTTGCCGTCGTCGTCGTTGAGGGAGGCGAAACTCACGATGCGCTCCTCAGGCGGCGGCGCGCGCCGCCTCCTTGGTGATGGAGCGGGCGATGATGCGGTCCGAAGTCGCGGCAACGTCGCCTTGCTGAGGCGCGCTCTTGAGCCCGGTGGCGAGGAAGGTGAATACGTCGTGGGCGAAGGAGCTCAGTTCGGCCAGGGTGTTGCGGTTGGCCCGGGCGAAGGCGTTGTAGGCCACGGCGGCGGGGATCGCCACGGCCAGGCCGATGGCGGTCATGATCAGGGCCTCGCCGACCGGGCCGGCGACCTTGTCCAGCGTGCCCTGGCCGCTCATGCCGATGGCCATCAGCGCGTGGTAGATGCCCCAGACGGTGCCGAAGAGGCCGACGAAGGGCGCCGAGGATGCCACGGTGGCGAGGAAAGTCTGGCCGTATTCGAGCCGCGATTTGTCCTGGTTGATGGCGCGCTTCAGGGCCCGGGTGAGGAATTCATCCGGCGTGCCGGCATCCACCAGTCCGCGCGTCTCGCGCCCGAAGCGGTGCTGCTCGACGGCGGTGAAGCCGTGGTGCACGAGGTGCGAGAAAGGCTCGGTGACGCCGGTCTGGCGCAGGTGGCGGGCCACGGCGTCGAGGCTGTCGGCCGCCCAGAAGGCCTTGAGGAAGGCGCCGCTGCGGCGCTGCGAGCGGATCGACTGGAGGCCCTTGGTGACGATCAGGTACCAGGTGCCGATCGACATGATCAGCATCAGGAAGAGGATGAAGCGCGCGATGCCGTCGGCATTGTCGAGGAAGTGGGCGAAGCCAAGCGGGTTTTCCATGGTCAGTCTTTCAGTGAGAAGGCAATCGGGACAAGCACGGTGGCGGCGACGGCTTCGTTGCCGAGCCGCGCCGGGACGAATTTCCAGCGGCGCACGGTTTGCAGCGCGGAGGCGTCGAGACGTTCGGAGCCACTCGAGGCATGGAGCTGGACGTCGGTCGGCAACCCCTGCGCATCGACCCGCACGCGCAGCACGACGCGGCCCTGTTCGCCGATCTTGCGGGAGAGCCCGGGATAGGGCGGCTTGGGGTTGTCGAGGTAGTCGGCGTCGAAGCGCGGCAGGGTCGCGGTCGAAGCCGGCGCAACGGCGGCGGGCGCGGCGGCAAAAGTCGGCGCTGGCGATACGGCGATCTGCGTTGGGGCCGGCGCCTCAGCGGGCGCGGCGAGCTGCGTCGGCTGCGGTGTCGGCTGAGGTGTCGGGATTGGCCGTCGTTCCACGGGCTTCGGTTTGGGCGGCACGATTTCGGGATCGGGCTTGGTCACTTCGGCCGGCGGCAGCAGGCTGACGCTGAGCACCGCGAGCGGCGCCGGCAGGCTCACGACGTTCATCCGCAGCAGCAGCCAGAACGCCACCACATGCAGTGCCGCGACCACGCCGAGCCATCCTGGCGACAGGCGGTTCGGAGCGGCGTGGGGCGAGAGGATGTTCATGAGTCTTCGGTGCGGGCGGAAAGTCGGCGCTGGCGATACGGCGATCAAGTCACAGGGTGGCGGCGCGAAACATGGTCTTGCGCTCCGGCGCAAGTGCCGATGTCGTGGCCGGCGTCAGCGAATCGCGTTCGAGGATCTCGACCAGCTCGCGGGCGTGGTTGCGTAGATGGCTGTCGGCGTCGGGGTCGGCCGCGACGCGCTCCAGCAGCATCGCGGCAAGCCAGGCCGCGCGCGGGCAGCCGGTCTCCATGTGGACGGCGAGATGGGCCAGAGCGCCGGCGACGGTGCGGGCCGGCGTTTGTTCGTTGGCGTAGTCGGCGAGAAGTGGATGCTTGATGTTCATGCGAGGCAGTCTCCAAACGGATGGTTGGCTGGCTGCCTCTGGCTCGCATGCGAGAGCCTGGGTGGCTGGCTGATTTAAAAAAGTCGGGTTCAGCGGATGATGATCTGCGCTCCGCTTACCAGACGTAGAACACTAGGACCCAGGTGGCGCCGACGGCGGCCAGCGGCGCCAGCCAGACCACGAAAGCCGCGACGAGGCGCGCACGGCTCGGGGCGGTGCTGCGCAACAAGCGCAACCCTAGCCAGGCCGACCAGAGCAGGCCCAACGCCAACAGGGCGCCACGCAGCGCGCCCAGCGCGGGCACGGCGATGCTTTCGGCACGCAGTTGGCTCAAGGTCATCATCGACAGCCCGAGAAACAGCCCGATGCCGCCCAGCGGCACCAGGCCCAGCGCCATGCGCCGCCAGTCGACGCCGGCCAGCCGCGCCGCGCCGCGCACGGCGAGCAGAGTGGTGGTGCCGAGGACCAGTGCGACGCTGCCGATGTAGGCCAGGATGGCGATGCCGTCGAGCCAGGTGAATACGTCGTTGGCCTCGGGGTAGCTGGTCAGCAGCCACCAGGCCGGGCTGTCGGCCAGCGGCCAGAGGATGTCGTGGTTCACCAGCCATTCGGCGGCGCCCTGTTTGGCACGGACGAACCAGGGATTGACAGTCCATTGGAAGGCGCCGATGGCTACGCCGAGCACGCCGAAGGCCAGCAGCAGCACTTCGTTGGTTGCCGGCGGTGGGCCAGCGAGGATCTCGGCATTGGGCGAACGCGGCACCAGCGTGACCGCCTCGCGATGATCGCTGCAGCGGCCGCAGGCGTGGCATTGCGACATGCCCGGCAGGTGCTTGACGTCGAGCAGCGGCGGGCAATCGACGGCGGCACGCTTTTCCGGGTGGCGGTCCCACGCGGCGCGATCGACGCGAAACGCGAACGGCGCCAGCCTTGCCAGCAGGGCGAAGACGCCGGACACGGGGCACAGGTAGCGACACCAGACGCGCTTGCCCTTGCCCCACAGATAACCGGCGACCATGGCCGCCACGGTGGAGCCGCCGAGGATCAGCAACACGGCCTTGGGATATTCGTAGACGCTGATGAGCTGGCCGTAGATCGTGGTCAGCGCGAAGGCGACCACCGGCCAGCCGCTCCAGCGCACCCATTTCGGGATTGCGCCGCCGCGGCCATGGCGGCTGACGAACTCGGTCAGCGCACCTTCGGGACAAAACACGCCGCACCAGACGCGGCCCATCAGCATCATCGAGAGGATGACGAAGGGCCACCAGACGCCCCAGAAGGCGAACTGCGCGAAGAGCACGAGCTTGTCATGCCATGGAGTCAGGGTCGGCGTCTTCTCCTGCAGGACCGGCTCGCCCGATGCCAGGCAGACGTTCGGGTCGATGAAGGAACTGGCGCCGAAATTGCCCGAGAACAATCGCGATTCCGGCAGGGGATGGGGCAGAAACGCCGGCAGCGCGACCAGCACGGTGTAGAAGATCACGATGACCCACTGCAGCCCGATGATGCTGCGCCGATGGCGCGCCATCCAGTCGCCCACACGGGCCAGGCGCGTGCGGCCATCGCGACCATTGCGGCGCGCCGCCGGCGACACGAACTTCAGGATGTGGGTGCTTGCTGCGGCGTTTTCCATGGCATCAGCGTGCGGGGGCTGTGTTGCGGCCGAGCCGCCACAGCGTATAGGCCCAGAAGGCGGCATAGGCGATCAGCAGGCTGGCCGAGGGCCGCGCCCGGTAGCCGACGAAGTCCGCCAGCAGGCGGCCGGCGCCGCTGCCGTCGTCGAGCAGGCCTGAGGTGTCCCACACCGGATCGAGCAGCGGCGGCAGCCAGTCGAGCCCGATCATGCGGTCGATGCCGGCTGCCAGCAGCGCGCCGGCAATCAGCAGCAGCAGGATCTCGCTGGCGCCGAACAGCACGCGGTAGCTCAGAAAGCGCGCGCCGCGCGTCACCAGCCATCCGGTGGCCGCAGCGAGCGCAAGCCCGGCTGCCGCGGCGCCGAGCAGCGCGAGCAGATCGCCGCCATCGCGTTCGAGGCCCATGCCGTAGAGGAAGACCACGGTTTCGGCGCCTTCGCGCGCCACCGCGAGTGCCGCCACGATGCCGATACCTGCGGCACCGGATACGCGGCTGGCATGCGCTTCGAGTTCCCGCTTCATGTGCCGGCCATGGTTGCGCATCCAGAGCACCATCTGCATGATCAGCGCCGCGGCGAACAGCACCATGCCGACGCGGAAGGCTTCAAGCGCATTGCCTTCCAACTGGCTTTGCGCGGCGAAGGCAGCGAAACCGAGAACGACTGCGAGGCCGACTCCGGCCACCGCGCCGGCCCAGAGCCCGCGCCGCAGCGTCGCGGGATCGGATTGGCGGGCGATCCAGGCCGAGAGCACGCCGAGCACCAGCATGGCTTCGAGGCTTTCGCGAAAGACGACGATCAGGGCGTTCAGCATGTCAGCTCCTCATTGGGCGACCAGCAGCATTTCCGAAGTGACCGGGTGGAATTCGTCGATGAAACGATACGTGCCCGGTGGCAGCGGATGGATCACGACGAAGGAACTGGCCCCCGGCGACAGGACCTTCTCGACCCGCAGGCCGATGTTCTCGAACTCGCAGGCGCCGGGCCCCTCGTTTTTAATGGCGAGCTTGATCTTCCGGCCGGCGGGCACTTCCAGTCGGGCCGGCAGGATGCGCCCATCCTTGATGACGACCGAGAACATCGGAAGTTCTGTCGACGCCGTCTTGGCCGGAGCCTCCACTGCCCAGCCGAGGCCGAACCAGAGTGCCGCGACAAAGGCGCCATGGGCGAAAGGGGCGCGCGGCATGCTCAGAACCCCACCTTCGCCCGCAGGCCCACCACCTTTACCGTCGGCGCACTGCTGTTGCCGCCGGGCTGGCGGATCCATTGGAAGTCCGGTGTCAGTTCGACCTTGCTGTTGAGCTTGAAGCGGTAGTAGATCTCCATCTGTCTTTCGGTGCCCGCGGCCTGATAGCCGAAGTCCGGCGTCCCGTCGGCATCGGCATCCAGCGTCAGCGAGTCGTTGCGGAAGTCGGCGCTGGTGCGCAGCGCGCCGAAGGCGACGCCGAAACCGTCGGCTGCCCGCGCCCACGAGCTGCCGGCGAGTTCTGCACCGAGCGTCAGGGCGCGGTCGAAACGCACCTGGCCCTTGAGTTGATGTCCGTAACGGGCAAACAGCGTCACTTCGTCCGCCACTTTCTGGTCGGCCGAGAAGCCGATGCCGGCGTGCTTGCGCTCGACGTTGTCATATCCGGCACCGCGGCCATTGCGCCACAGGTAGGCGCGGTAGTGACCGGTCAGGTAGTTGAAGCGCGCGGCGGTCTCGGCCTGGGCGATGACGAAGGGGCCGGCCATCGAGCCGGTGAAGTTGGCTCCCGGTCCGGAACCGAAGACGCCCAGCGACAGGCTCCATTCCGCGCCTTTCTGCCGCTCGTTCACGTACTGGGCAGTGACGCCGGGCGCGAAGCCGTAGGCGTCGGCGCGGGTGTCGCCGCCGGAATCCAGCAGCGGGTTGTGCACGAAGACGTTGTTCATGAACTTCGCCGACTCGTCGTCGGCCGCCATGTTCTGGTCGAAGAAGACGAAGGGATCGATCTTGCCCGCGGTCAGGTGCAGGTGTTCCCGCGCATTGGCTTTCCGGCCGTCGTCCATCAACGGAATCTTGAGTTGGTACCAGGCCTGCGCCAGGATGGCGAAGGAATCGTCGGCCGGCGTGCTCGAGACTTCGAAGGCCGTGGTGTTGGCAGTGCTGGTGTAGGCGGGGCGCAAGCCGATGCCGGTGCCCTGGCCGAAGCGAACGTGGGCGAAGATCTTGCCCTCCGTATTGCCCAATTCGCCGCCGGGCAGGGTGACCGAAATGTCGCCGCGGTAGTTGCCGCGGGTTTCGTCGGCGCCGCTCGCCGTGCCGCCAGCGCCGACTTTCTGCACAACGCCGGTGAGGCTGGCACCGACCGTGATGCCTTCCAGCGCTTCGATCTGGCGTGCCTGCTTCTGCATCGAGAGGGTCTGGAACTCAACGGCCTTGAGGCGGGTGGCGATTTCCGGCTCCTTCTCGGACAAGCGTTCGCTGGACAATGATTTCTCCAGCGCCTTGTTCTGCTGTTCCAGCATTTCGACGCGCGCGGCGAGACGTTTTATTTCGGCCAGCACGGCGGCCATGTCGTTGGCCAGGACGGGCGCGGCGAAGCCCGCCGCCAGTAGGGCGGCTATGAGTTTGCGCTTCATGATCAGTAGCCGCCCTTCTTGCCGATGCCGGCGTAGACGAACTCCCACTCCAGCTCCACGGGCTTGAACCAGGGACGCACACCGGTGGCGCGGTCGGTGTGGCGGCCGAAGTGATTGCCGTGCGGGTTCTCCTTGGCGTTGGGCGGGTAGATGATGAACTTGACCTTGTACTTGCCGGGGCCCTTGAGCTTTACGTTGTCGCCGTAATGCGGGCCGTCGCTGGCGACCATCGGCATCATGTCGCCCTTGACCACCTCGCCGCCAGGCAGCTTGGTCAGTTCATACTTGACCAGCAGGTGAGGAATCCAGAAGCCTTCCTGGAAACCGTTGGCATTGTTGGCCAGGGCGTGGATGTCGGCTTCAAGGTGGATGTCCGCCGCCGATGCCTTGGTCATATGGCCTTCCGGTTCCATTTCGACGGCCTGCAAATACACGGCGCCGACTTCCATGCCGGCCACGTTTTGCGGCGCGCCAATGGGATATTCGAGAGCGGCGGCGGAGAAGGACGCCGCGGCGAGGGCGATGACAGCGAGGGACCGCAGGGGAAACAGCATGGCAAACCTCCAAAGGATAAAGACATGTCTTTGGCTGGCTTGCCGCCATTCGTTGAATGACCGGCTGGCTGGCTATATGCTGCGGCAGTGCCTGGTGCACTGCCGCGGGGTGGGGACTTACGAACTGGACGGTGCGCCCATTTGCGTTTGCAGGTAGTTGTGGATGCCGACCTTCTCGATCAGTTCGAGCTGGGTTTCGAGGTAGTCGATGTGCTCTTCGGTGTCATCCAGAATCTCTTGCAGGATGTCGCGCGAAACATAATCCGCCACGCTTTCGCAGTGCGTCATGGCGGCCTTGGTGTCGGCGTGCGCGCCGTGTTCCAGCTTGAGGTCGCCGGCGATGCATTCGGGCACGTTCTCGCCGATGATCAGCTTGTTCAGCGCCTGCAGGTTGGGCAGGCCTTCGAGGAACAGCACACGCTCGATCAGCTTGTCGGCGTGGTGCATTTCCTCGATGGATTCCTCATATTCGTGCTTGCCCAGTGCGGCAAAGCCCCAGTTCTTGTACATGCGGGCATGCAGGAAATACTGATTGATTGCGGTCAGCTCATTGACGAGGCACTTGTTGAGGAGCTGGATGACTTTCTTGTCGCCTTTCATGTCGATCTCCTGATCAGGCCGCCGCCAGTTGCGGCCCGGCGGAGGTGAGTCGATGAGGCGCGTGGGTATGCAGGGAATTTTTCAGCACATCGCGCGCGCAACCCGTACAGCGGCCGCAGCAGGCGCCGACGCCGAGTTGCTCGCGCAATTCTCGCAGAGAGCAGCAGCCTTCGGCGACGGCGCTGCTTATATCGCGTTCAGTCACCGCATTGCAGATGCAGACGTACATGATGACTCCGATCTATTTGGTGAGAATCAGCTTGCCCTGCCGGGTGCGGCGCAGGCGGTAGGTTTCGCCCTGATGGGTGATCTCGACTTCGCCTTTGGTACCGAGCAGGGTGACGCTATCCAGAGGACGCGGGCGTCCGGCCGGGATGGGCGGGATTTCGGGCTTTGCAGTCGGCGACCGGGAGTCGTTCTTCATGGCAAATGGCTTCTTAATGCGAAACGGAATGAGAATGATTCTCAATGATGTGAGCCATATTGTCAACAGGGAATTGCATTTCCTTGGGTCGGACCTGCGATGCTCGTCCTTCGCGTTCGTCAGGAAGGCGAAATCTTCGGGGCGCTATAATTCGCGTTTTCGCAATTAGGAGCAGCCGTGGGCCTCGACCGCGTTCCCTCCGGCAAGGATTTGCCGAACGATTTCAATGTGGTGATCGAGATTTCGATGCACTCCGAGCCGATCAAGTATGAAGTGGACAAGGAATCGGGCGCCATCTTCGTCGATCGCTTCATGTCGACGGCCATGCACTATCCCTGCAACTACGGCTACATCCCGCACACCATCGCCGGTGACGGCGACCCCGTGGATGTCCTCGTGCTCTCCCAGTTCGCCTTGCCACCAGGGGTGGTGGTCCGCTGCCGTCCGATCGGCATGCTGAAGATGACCGACGAGGCCGGCCA
>Ga0265297_10002526_pt1 | contig 36837 bp, 33 predicted proteins | sample Munlanlwell13791_FD_192502 | JGI IMG/M metagenome (GOLD analysis project Ga0265297, IMG submission 192502) | Leachate microbial communities from a municipal landfill in Southern Ontario, Canada - Leachate well 137-91 | ecosystem: Engineered > Solid waste > Landfill > Unclassified | place... | reverse complement strand
ACGCATGGTAAAGGATGTATTTTCAGTAGACAGGGTTGCCGATTACTATAATGAGAATTTCATATGTCTCAGTATGAACCTTGGCACAGTTCATACCAACCTTGCAGAGAAATATGGTACAAAAGCTTACCCTACATATCTTTTCATAAGTGCCGACGAAAAACTAATATATTCAGCTTCAGGTTATAGTGAAGCTAATGAGTTCATTTCATACGGGAAAAGTGCCCTCAACAAGAGCTCTATACAGTTCGAAAAAGGTACATGGAAAGATATTGTCATAAAGGCTAAGCGGGAGAACAAACCGATTTTTCTAGACTGCTACACCACATGGTGTGGCCCTTGCAAGCAGATGAACAACACAGTCTTTACCCGCCCGGAGGTGGCTGAATACTTCAACACAAATTTCATCAATGCAAAATTCGACATGGAGAAGGGTGAAGGTCTCAAACTTAAAGAGATATTCGGCATCAATGCATTTCCCACATATGTATACATAGATGTCAATGAGGCTGTTTTAAACAAGATTGTAGGCAGCATGCCTGCGGAGGAATTTTTAAGAAAGAGCCAAGAAGGATTGAGCGAAAATGGCCTCTCTGCTATGCAAAAAAGGTATTCTTCAGGTGAAAGGGATGATAGCTTCATATTACAATACCTCAGAACCCTTGAGATGGCTAATATGATCAAGGATGCCCAGAAAGTTGCTGATGGTCTCTTTAAATCTACCGACCTAAATAATTTCAAAAACAAAGAGTATTTTAAGCACTTCCTCTCATATATGGAAGATCCGGACTCAGATCTTTTCAAGTATGTCTATAAGAATCGTACCGATTTCTATAATATATATCCGCAAGATGTTGTTGACAGAAAACTAAGAAGTATATGGGAAAATGGGGCAAACCGATATGTACAGGACTTCGGAGACAATGCAACCGTCGATAAGGAGAGCTTTAAAAAGTACATAAAAAGAATGAAAGACGAAGAAGTTGAGGATTATCAATCCATAGAAGAGAAAGCAAATATTTTCAATGCAATACAGACGCACAACTGGAAATCCCTGTTATCTATTATTGATACAAAGATCAAAAAGACTGGTCTTGCAAACATCTCTGAAACAGAGATGCTCGCATGGGGTATGCAAATCGACAGGTTGTGTACCGATAAAAAAATAAGGAGTCATGCAGCAGGATGGTTAGAAAAGTATATTCCGCTTTTTGAGGCAAAAGAGGCAAGAAGAAAAGCTGAAGCAGAGAAGAAAGGAGTTATGTTGGCTATGAGTATGGTAGATTACCATAAAGAGCTGAATCGTGTATACAAATCATTATCTAACAACTAAAAGTATGAATAAAAAAATATCAACAATAATTCTGACTGTAATAAGCTTTTTTTGCTTTATGTCATCCACTGAAATGTCATCAGCACAGGGGAAAGTGATTAATATTACCGGTACAGTACAGTTCAATGAACCATTGTTTAAAATGAGCATTTTCAGGCAAGAGGGGAATGAGCGCGTTACTGTAGCAGAATTTGACATAGATAAGGATAATAAGTTTCAATACAAACTTAATGTCGAGAAACCAGGCATATATATCCTTGATTGCAAGAAATGGGAAATGATCCAATTCTGGGCGGAAGATGAGGATATCAATGTTGATTTCAGAGGTAAAGACACAGCAAGAATCAGGATAAAAAATCCTCCGTTTCATTTGATCAAAAGCGGTCCTAAGAACGAGGTAATAAACCACCTTAACTTTATTAATTTCAGGAATTATCAGGGTATGATTGCTCTGTCGAAAATAGGATACGCCACAAAATACATTAATGACAGTGTCAAGAATGAAGCAATCAAGGGTTTATACGACTATTTAAACATTGAACGGAAGAGTCAGATAAGATATATTGCCAGTTTGTATAGTGACAGGACAAGCATTGTAGCTGCATTGAAATTACTTGACAAAAAAGAAGACAAAGAATTAATCGACAATATATGTAAATCCCTGTTAATGAAATATCCCGGTTACCAACCAGTCCTGAATTACATAAAAGAGAGTGAGGAAGAGGCTTTAAATGCCGCCAAAATGATGGTGGGATCCAAAGCTCCCATTTTCGAATGTCCGGATGTAAATGGTAAAATGTATGGACCGGAATCGTTCAAAGGGAAGGTTCTTCTGATTGATTTCTGGGCCTCATGGTGTGGACCTTGCAGGGCAGAGATCCCTCATCTTAAAAAAGTATACGAGAAATATAGCCGGAACGATGTTGAGTTTCTCAGTGTTTCAATAGATAAGGGTGAGAGTGAATGGAAAAAGGCTCTTTCACAGGAAAACATGCCTTGGACTCAAGTATTGGCTCCAAAATCAGGGTCTGAAGTTTCCAGGCTATATCAGTTTTCCGGAATTCCTTTTCTTGTCATAATTGATAAAGAGGGCAAAATTTCATCCAAGTTTATCAGAGGTGAAGAGGCGATAACCAAAGCCATTGATAAAGCTCTAGGAAGATAAGAGATATTGATCACAATATTGCCAAAAAAAGGACAGATGCGGAAGTTTAGTAAATAATTAGGATCTATTGTGATCTGGAGGGGGGACAAAATTTTGTCCCCCTGTTCTTTGTAAATCGTCAGTTTTACACTTTATCAAGAGAATTAAAAGCCCTGTTATTATTGATTGCTCTTTGCTTTGTGACCGGAAATAACTAATTTCGCATAATATCAAACAAATAGTTAACCACATGTACAGGAAAGCTTTAGCCTTTATCATCTTGTTAACGGCATCCTTCACATCTTATAGTCAGGAAATTTATTCGGACGAACCGGTGTTGATTGATGAGTTTTACTTTCTTCCAAACAGCCGCGGTGAAGTGAAAAATATGCTGTCAGGTCCGTGGAAGTCTGAAATCGAAAAGATTTGCTCAATTATATCTACATGGAAAGCAATCTCACCACCTAAAGGTTTTGAAGCTATGTTTTCCGGTATTAGCTCATCATTTGAACTGACTTTCGCGGCATATATAAAGGAGGAAGGACGAAGAATGACCCTTTCCGGGGCCAGTATTACTTTTTCCATTAACAATCCTGCTGACGTTTTCGGAATGTCTGTAGTGGACGGAATCTATATAAAGCCTGTTGAGAACGGGTATTTTCAAGGATTTCCCAAATTCAGTGCAAGCAGGTATGAGACTATTATCTTAACTAAGCTTGATATTCCTCTTTTTGTCCCTGTAACCAGGGAAGAGTATCTTAAGGCAATGATTGCTAAAGCTATAAAAGACTATCCCGAATCCGAAAAATTGACAGACACCAAAATTTCCAAAGATATTGAGGAGATGGACAGGGTTTACCGTCAGCTTCTCGAAGTGGATAAAGTTGCGGCGGAAGAGGTAAAAAAGGGAATAGAGGAGATGAAAAAAGAGTTAAAGGGTATGGTAACAAAAGATGAAGAGTATTACCCGGCTCTTTTAAAAAAAGAGCTCGACAGAATGTCGGAGCAAGAGAGGAGGCTCCCTGCCTACTACTCTCTTTCTGCCGTAGATAATAAAATAAGTGTATCCGGGCTTGTCAGGATAAATGACAACAAGAATGCCGACACCTTAGTAAAAGTCAACCCTGCACTTGAGAAAATTCTTGGTCTGTCAAAAAGCACAAGGTTGCTCACAATACATTTTCAACAGGAACCCGGTGAAAAGGGGTTCCGTCTGGCAGACAGCAAAATACGGGAATTGATGAATAATGAATTGATCTGGAGGAAGATCTACGAATCCCTTAAATGAACTGGATAATTTTAATAGTGGCCGGATTTTGTGAGACCGGATTCGCCTTTTGCCTGGGGAAGGCAAAAGAGGCAAGCGGTATGAATGCAGCATATTGGTATATCGGTTTTATCATATTTCTTACAATAAGCATGATTCTGCTGGTAAAGGCAGTACAAACACTTCCAGTAGGAACAGCCTATGCAGTATGGACCGGGATCGGAGCAGTAGGAACAGTCATAGTTGGTATTATGTTCTTTCGTGAACCGGCTGAATTCTGGAGGCTTTTCTTTCTGACAACTCTTATTTTATCAATCGTCGGGCTGAAATTTGTCTCAGAATAATAAATCAAAATATAAGATGAAATATCTCAAATACTTTCTATCGTTTCTCATAATTGCCTCTTGTTCGGGAAAACTTAATGCCGCAGAGGAGTGGAAAGCTAAATGGATAACCGATCCAAAAGCACAAAACGCAACAAACACATGGTTGTGTTTCCGCAGGGATTTTAAGATAGAAAATCCTCCGTCATCAGCTGTTTCCAGAATTGCAACTGATACAAAATACTGGCTCTGGGTAAACGGAAATCTTGTAATTTTTGAAGGAGGGCTGAAAAGAGGGCCCAATCCAAATGACACATATTTTGACGAGGTTGATATTGCGCCGTACTTAAAAAAAGGGAATAATTCCATATCGATTCTTACCTGGTTTTTTGGGAAGGATGGTTTTTCGCACAATAGCAGCGGCAAGGCCGGTCTATTGTTTCAATGCGATGCCCCGGGAGTTGAAATTATAAGTGATAATAACTGGAGAAGCACTGTACACCCTGCATACGAAAGTTGTTCCCTTCCGTTTCCCAACTTCAGGCTGCCGGAACCGAATATAAGATTTGATGCACGGGAAGATATAGGAAAATGGCAGGACTCTCTCTACAAGATTTCAGGATGGGATAGAGCCAGGGAGCTCGGCTTTCCACCCATGAAACCATGGAATCAGCTTGTGATAAGGCCAATCCCTCAATGGAAAAACTCAGGGTTAATTGATTATGCTTCCAAACCCTCTTTCCCTTTTTTCACCACAAAAGACACAGTAATAGTCTGCACTCTTCCTGCAAATATCCACATTACACCCTATCTTAAGGTTGAAGCACCAGCCGGCTATGTAATAGACCTTCGTACCGACAACTTTTACGGAGGAGGTACTCCGAATAACAGGGCCGAGTATGTTACAAAGGATGGCATACAGGAGTATGAGAGCTTTGGCTGGATTAACGGACATAAGATGTATTACAGGATTCCTAAGGGAGTTAAAGTGATTGATTTAAAATACCGGGAAACGGGCTACAATACAGAATTTTCAGGAAGCTTCTCATCTTCAGACAATTTTCTAAATAAAATATGGGAAAAATCCAGAAGGACTCTGTATGTAACCATGAGAGACACATATATGGACTGCCCTGACAGAGAAAGAGCCCAATGGTGGGGGGATGAGGTTAACGAAGGAGGAGAGGCGTTTTACTCTCTCTCTACTGAAAGTCATAAACTTTTCCGTAAGGGTATGTATGAGCTTATAGGTTGGCAAAGGGCTGACAGCACACTCTTCTCTCCGATTCCTTCTGCAAACTGGAACAGGGAACTTCCGTGCCAGATGCTTAACAGTATAGGCTACTATGGATTTTGGAACTACTATATGCATACGGGTGATAAAGAGGCAATCAGCGACTTGTATGATGGTGTCAGGAAATATCTTCATGTATGGAAGATTAACCCGCAAGGAACGGTGGTTTTCCGCAAAGGCGAATGGACCTGGGGAGACTGGGGAGAGGACAGAGACCTTCACCTTATTTTCAATGCGCTTTATTATATGGCGCTAAAGGGAGGTGCAAACATGGCCGATGCAATAGGAAGAAAAGAGGATGCCAGTGAGTACCGATCAGTAATGAAGAACCTTAAAACAGCTTTCAACAGACAATTCTGGACCGGCAAAGAGTACCGAGACCCGGAATATCGAGGGAAGACAGATGACAGAAGTCAGGGCTTGGCCGTTGTCTCCGGTCTTGCTGATAAAGAGAAGTATCCTGCAATTCTGGAGGTGCTGAAAAAGGAAGAACACGCAAGTCCATATATGGAGAAATATATTCTTGAGGCTCTTTTCCAGATGGGATACGGAGATTATGCCCTCGAAAGGATGAAAAAGAGATTTTCTCCTATGGTTAATAACCCTGATTACACCACCTTGTTTGAAGGTTGGGGCATTGGTTCAGAAGGGTTCGGCGGAGGAACTGTCAACCATGCCTGGAGCGGCTGTGCCCTTACCATACTCTCGCAGTATCTGTGTGGAATTGAACCAATAGAACCCGGGTATACTCTTTTACGGATTATCCCGAGACCTTCCGGTATAGAGAGGGCATCTGCAAAGATTCAGAGTGTGAAAGGAGAAATAACAAGTTCATTTATTAATAGTAAAGGAAAATTCGAACTTGATGTTTCAATACCGGAGGGTACTGAGGCTGTAATCGGGATTCCTGATTACTCATTCAGGGAAATAAAGGCAAACGGAAAAGTAATATGGCGCAATAAAAACTTTTGCAGCAATAAGATTGTTATAGGTTTAAAGGATAATATGACCGGACATATAAAGTTCAGAGCAGGATCCGGCAAATTACACTTTACTGCAATCAAGTGATTAACTTAAATTTAAAAGCATGAAAAAATATTTTTTTGTCAGTGCTCTTTGTATTTTATCACTCTCCTCATGTGCCACTATCCCTGAAGGTGTGACAGCCGTAGAACCATTTGACCAGTCTAAGTATTTGGGCGATTGGTATGAGATAGCCCGAATGGATTTTCGTTTCGAAAGAGGGCTTAACAATACAAAGGCCAATTATAGCATCAATATTGACGGATCCATCAAAGTGGTCAACAGTGGATATAACTATACAAAGAAAGAGTGGAAAGAGGCTGTCGGTAAAGCGAAATTTGTAGGTGAAAGCAACAAGGCAATGTTGAAAGTCTCCTTTTTCGGGCCTTTCTACTCAGGATATAATGTTATAGCCCTTGACAATGATTACCGGTATGCACTGATTGCAGGGAAAAATCTCAAATATTTATGGATTTTATCCAGATACAAGACAATTCCGGATGAAATCAGGCAGGAATTTTTAATGAAAGCAGAAGCTGCCGGATACAAGGTAAGTGACTTAATTTGGGTATCTCATGACAAATAAAAAACGATAGAATGTCTGCTCTTGTAATACTTACTATATGCGTGCTTTTGCTGATTGCTTACCTGTTTGACCTTTCAGCATCCAAGACAAAAATACCTTCTGTCGTACTTTTGTTAATTCTCGGATGGGGTGTCAGGCAGATTACGCAATTTTCCGGCATTTCACTACCGGATCTCACCCCGATACTACCCGGCCTGGGCACAATCGGTCTCGTGCTGATTGTACTTGAAGGGTCACTTGAACTTGAACTCAAGAAATCAAAAATAGCAATAGTAAGGAAATCGTTTACAGGTGCATTACTATCAATGATGGTACTGGCATTTGCCATTGCCTTTATCCTTTTTAAATTTAAAGGATATCCATTTGAGCAATCTCTTATCAATGCAATTCCTTTTAGTGTTATAAGCAGTGCAATTGCTATACCGAGTGTAAGATCCTCGGCAGAATCGATAAGAGAGTCCGTGGTTTATGAAAGCAGCCTTTCCGACATCCTTGGAGTTCTGTTTTTTAACTTCATGACAATTAATGCAGTAATCGACCTTAGTGCCTTCGGCAATTTCGGATTGCAAATACTGGTTATGTTTGTAATATCTCTTGCAACAACGGTGGCTCTGTCCCTTTTCCTAAGCAAGGTGGAGCACCATATACGCTTTATTCCCATAATCCTGGTTATATTGCTGGTATATGAAATATCCCACGAATTAAAGCTTCCTTCTCTGATATTTATCATGATTTTCGGATTATTCCTGGGAAATCTGGATAAACTCAGCCGATATAAGTGGGCGCAATATTTCAGACCGGATGTGCTTGACAAGGAGATCAACAAATTCAAGGAGTTCGTATTTGAGATATCTTTTCTTGTCAGAGCACTGTTTTTCATGCTCTTCGGCTATCTGATCAAAACCTCAGATATTTTCGATCTTCATAGTCTCACATGGGCTATTATTATTGTCTCTTTAATATTTCTTATCAGGGCCATTCAACTTAAAATATCGTCTCAACCCTTGAGGCCATTACTATTTATTGCCCCAAGAGGACTAATTACAATATTGCTTGTCCTTTCGATTCCTGCCTCTCAACAAATTCCTCTGATAAATTATTCTTTAATGATTCAAGTTGTTGTGCTCACATCTATAATCATGATGGTTGGATTAATGTTCTCATCTGTCAAAAAACAGTAATTTTTACTTACATTTTATAACTTGACAAGATTGTTGTATATAAGGGCAATCCGGTCTTTTTTGTAAAAAAAAGTATTTTTTTATTTGAATTTCAGGTTTTTTTTTCACCTTTGCATACAGAAAAATACACAAAACAGTGAACAACATTTTCGGTTATACCTCATTTTACTTTTTTTATTTCTTTAGAAGTAAAGCGGGGTTGATATGATGTAAACTGACTGATTACAATATTAATTGACCCCGCTGATACAGCGGGGTCTTTTGTTTTATATACTATGACAAAAAAAGTTGCAATACAAGGAATCCACGGAGCCTTCCACGAAATCGCGGCACACAGGTATTTCGGAGAGCTACCGATAGAGATTGTGGAGTGTGAAACATTTGAAGAGATCACGGATTTACTTGCAAGAAGAGAGATTGATTTCGGACTGATGGCAATAGAGAACACTGTTGCCGGGAGTCTGCTCTCTAATTATGTACTTCTCAGGGAGAGTCCTGTTAAGATAATAGGTGAAGAGTATTTAAGAATCAAACAGAACCTGTTATCGCTTCCCGGTCAGAAAATGGAGGATATCAGCGAAGTTCACTCACATTTTATGGCAATAAACCAATGCAGGGAGTTCTTCAAACAGTATCCGTGGATAAAGCTTGTAGAGTCATCGGATACCGCCCTGAGTGCTAAAGAGATTCAACTAAAAAGGCCACAGGGTCATGGTGCCATTGCCAGTGAACTCGCCGCCGATATATACGGATTGAATATACTTGCAGAGGGTATTGAAACAAACAAACGTAACTACACCAGATTTCTTGTTCTCTCTCATATTGATGATACAACACCAAAGTCATGCGAACCGACAAAAGCCTCTCTATGCTTCAGTCTCCCCCACAGAAAAGGAAGCCTTGCAGGAGTCCTCGGCACTTTAGCGGACAACAACCTCAATCTCACCAAGATACAAAGCATGCCTATAATAGGTAAAGAGTTCCGCTACTTCTTCTATGTTGATGTAACATTCAGTGATTACACCAAATATCTACAGAGCATATTCGAGATAAGTCCCCAGATAGTTGATTTTCAAATTCTCGGAGAATATACACACGCAATCGAATCATTGGAAAATGTCCATAATATATAAATAGTTATGATAACTCCCGCAACAAGGACCACATTGGTCAACGAATACTACTTTTCTGTCAAGCTCAAAGAAATTGAGCAAATGAATAAGGCCGGAAAGAAAGTTATAAACCTGGGAATAGGAAATCCGGATATGCCTGCTCCTAAAGATGCCATAGAGACAATGGTTGACTCTGCGAGATCGTATGGCACTAACGGATATCAGAGTTATACAGGAATACCCGAGTTAAGGAAGGCTTTTTCAGACTGGTACAAGGAATTCTACAGAGTTGAACTTAATCCTGCCAATGAAATATTACCTCTGATAGGTTCAAAGGAGGGGATTATGCATATCTCGATGGCATTCATAAATCCAAAAGACAAAGTATTGGTTCCTGACCCGGGGTATCCCACATATAAGGCCGTCTCCCTTATGGTTGGCGCCGATGTGATCAATTACAACCTTAAACCGGAGAACTCATGGGAACCGGATTTTGATGAGCTTGAAAATATGGACCTTTCCGGTGTAAGACTAATGTGGGTTAACTATCCGAATATGCCAACAGGGCAACCGGCGAGTTACAACTTATACCGCAAACTTATCGATTTCGGCACAAAACACGGGATTCTCATCTGCAACGACAATCCATACAGTTTTATCCTGAACGACAAGCCAATAAGCATCCTTGAGATTGAAGGATCAAAAGGTATCGCATTAGAACTTAACTCAATGAGCAAATCCCATAACATGGCCGGATTCAGGGTTGGTATGCTTGCCGGAGAGAGCAGGCTCATAAGCTATGTCCTGAAAGTTAAAAGCAACATGGACAGCGGGATGTACAGACCTTTGCAACTTGCCGCAGTAAAGGCTCTCTCATGCAACAGGGAGTGGTACGAGTCACTTAACAAAGAGTACATAAGAAGACGGGATCTGGTATGGCAGATTTTTGATGCAACAGATTCTGTTTACGATAAGGAACAGAAAGGGATGTTTGTATGGGCAAAAATACCCGGTAACTTTCACAGTTCTGAAGAATTTTCAGACAAATATCTGCATGAAAGTAATGTATTTATTACGCCCGGTCATATTTTCGGATCAAACGGTGAAGGATTCGCCAGGATCTCTCTCTGCTGCAATGAGGAGACACTTTTAGAGGCGTTGGAGAGGGTTCGGAGGAAAAGTGAAAAGAGAAGAGTGAAAAGTGGAGAGTTAAAAGTGGAGAGTTAAAAGTGAAAAGTTAAAAGTTAAAAGTTAAAAGTGATAAATAATGATAGTGTATAGATAATGGTGATAACAGTTATTGGATTGGGGTTGATCGGGGGATCTGCCGCAATCGACCTTAGGAAAAGAGGGTTTTCCGACAAGATACTAGGCGTAGACAATGATAAGATAAATGCCAGCGGAGCTCTGTCAATCGGATTGGTGGATGAGATATGCGCACTTGAAGATGGTGTTGGCAGAGCAGATCTGATTATTGTTGCAGTTCCTGCAGACTCTGCAGTTACGCTGCTTCCTAAAGTACTTGATCTGGCAGAAGGAAAGGTCGTGACAGATGTTTGCTCCACAAAAGGCAGAATATGTGAAATAAGTAAATATCACAAGAACAGGAGATGTTATGTCGCCTCCCACCCTATGGCAGGAACAGAATTTTCCGGTCCTTGGGCTGCAATGTCAGGATTGTTTGACGGAAAGAGTGCAATATTGTGTGATACTGAAGAATCAGATATAAAGGCTGTGGCCAAAGTTAAAAGAATGTATGAAACACTGAATATGAGAATAATCTACATGAACAGCACAAACCACGATGTCCATGCGGCATATATCTCACACATATCTCATATAAGCTCATTCGCTCTGGCATTGACTGTGTTAGAGAAAGAACGGAATGAGAAACACATCTTCGACCTTGCCAGCGGTGGTTTTGATTCTACCGTAAGACTTGCAAAAAGTTCCCCTGACATGTGGGTTCCGATATTTCATCAGAATAAAGACAATGTGGTAACCGTATTGGATACTTACATAGAAAAACTTCAAAAGTTCCGTTCATTGATCAAGGATGATGAAGGAGATAAAGTCAGGGATTTAATAAAAGAATCCAACAGAATAAAAGCAGTATTGAAGCATTAATAATATGGAAAACATCAACAAATCCCCTTTTGAAGGATGGGGGCTAAGCAAATCGGAAAGACCCGTTATAATAGCGGGGCCATGCAGCGCAGAATCAGAAGAGCAGGTAATGGATACGGCTGTTCAATTGAAAAATATCGGAGTAGAGGTATTCCGTGCAGGTATATGGAAACCGAGGACCAGACCAAATCAGTTTGAAGGAGTCGGCAGCATTGGGCTGGAATGGATGCGGAGAGTGCAAAGAGAAACCGGTATGAAAATATCCACCGAAGTTGGCAATGTAAAACATGTATACGATTCATTAAGATACGGAGTGGACATTATCTGGATTGGAGCAAGAACAACAGCAAACCCGTTCGCCATGCAGGAGATAGCAGATGCTCTGAGAGGTGTGGATATCCCGGTTCTTGTAAAAAACCCTGTCAATCCGGATCTGAACCTGTGGATCGGAGCAATCGAGAGGATAAAAGGGGCCGGTATACGCAGAGTCGGTGCAATCCACCGGGGATTTTCAACATTTGACAAGACCAGGTACAGAAATATTCCCCAATGGCAACTACCTATCGAGCTTAAACAGCGGATGCCTGAAATCCCATTGATTTGTGACCCAAGTCACATGGGAGGGAAAAAAGAGCTTCTTCAGGAAATATCCCAAAAGGCTCTGGATCTCAATTATGAAGGATTGATGATAGAGTCACACTGTTACCCTGCAATTGCAAAGAGTGACAGTGAACAACAAGTCACACCTGCAGAGCTTTCCGCGCTTATAGAGAAATTGGTTCTACGGGATGTAAATACAAGTAATCCTCTGTTTCTGCTAACGCTCGATGAGCTAAGACAGAAAATTGACCTTTGTGATGAAAAACTGATAAGAATACTCCATGAGAGAATGAGTATCTCTGAAACAATAGGACGATATAAGAAAGAAAACAACATCACCATATTACAGGCCGGAAGATGGAAAGATATAGTGGAAAAGATGGTGGAGAAAGGCAAAGCCAATGATCTCAGCGAGGAGTTTATAAGCAATGTATTCAAGGCTATACACCAGGAATCCATCAACAAGCAGACAATTATAATGAATAATTGAGAAATGGGTAAATTTTGTCGCTCAATATCGGCACAAGGGCTGGATAATATCCGGACACTTATAAATGGGGCAGAAATGGCCGAAATAAGAATTGAAGAAAGCGGATTGATACCCGATGAGGTAAAAACCCTGTTTGGTATACACCAATCTCTTATTGCCACCTGCCGCCCCGGAATCATTCCTGATGATAAAAGAGCGATATTGTTAAAGTCTGCAATAGACGGAGGTGCAGAGTGGGTTGATATTGAAACAGAATCAGATGATGACTATATGAGAGATATGGTTATGTATGCAAAAAAACATAATTGCAAGGTAATCATATCATATCATAATTATCAATCTACACCGGAAAAAGAGTATCTTGAAAGAATAATTGAGATATCTCTTTTAAGGGGGGCTGATCTGGTAAAGGTTGCCACAATGTCAAACAGTTTAAATGACAACTCCACGCTGTTATCTCTCTACATTCCGGGAAGATCCGTACTGGCGATAGGCATGGGCCCGATTGGAAGAATAACAAGAGTAGAGGCTCTTCAAAAAGGGGCTCCCTTTACATTTGTAAGAGCTCCGGGCTCACATGAAAGTGCGCCCGGGCAGTATAGCGAAACAGAAATGCTACAAATTCTGGAAGGCTAAATCTCCATGCACCAATTATGATCATCCGGCTCCTCCCCATACTGAATTCCTGTAAGTTTCCTGTAAAGATTTTTACTTATATTTCCGGGATTATCTTTATCTCCTGTCAGGTATGAAACACCCGAAGACTTATCGACAATCTCCCATACAGGAGTGATAACGACAGCGGTCCCGCATGCTCCGACCTCATCAAACTCAGTCAGTTCCTCCACAGGAATCTTTCTTTTTTCCACCTTCATACCAAAATCCTCCGCAAGCTGTATCAATGATTTATTGGTTATGGACGGAAGAACGGATGGCGAGTCCGGTGTTATATAACTATTGCCCTTTACTGCAAAAAAGTTGGATGATGAGAACTCATCAACGTACTTCCTCTCCGCCGAATCGAGATAAAGAATTGAAGCAAAACCCTCTTTTTTTGCCTTTGTCCCTGCCAGCATAGATGCTGCGTAATTTCCTCCTATTTTGTAGCTTCCGGTTCCCATAGGAGCTGCCCTGTCATGATCCCTCGCAAGAAGCATCCTGGCAGGTGTCAGGTTCTTCCCAGAGAACGCTCCGACCGGAATGGCAGCAACTGCAAAGAGCACCTCCTTTGAACTAACAAGGTCGATCTGAGGCTCAACACCAATCAAGAAGGGTCTCAGATACATTGACGCCCTGCTTTCGTAAGGAGGGAGAAAATCAATATTTTCAATTACTGCTCTTTTGCAGGCTTCCACAAACATTTCTATACCGGGAGAGGCAATACCCAGAAAATCAGCAGAACGTTTCAGCCTCTTTGCATTCTCATCAGGACGGAAGAGTCTCACCTTACCGTCAACACCTCTGAAGGCCTTCAATCCTTCAAAAGCCTCAATCCCATAATGGAGAGCACCGGAAAGGGCGCTAATTGTGATTCTATCGTCACCTTCAGCGGAAAGAGGGCTCCATTCACCATCTTTGTACCATGAACAAATTATTTTGTTTGTTTTAATATAACCGAATGCCAGTTTTGACCAATCCATCTTTTCTATTATTTATAAAATTAAAAAACCGAACAAATCAGGATTGTCATTCAAATATTGATAGACAATTCCCTTTTTATCCATTCTTTCTATAAGCTGAGAAAAATCAGCCGCTTCAGCCAGTTCTACACCTATTACGGCAGGACCTTGTTCCCTGTTATTCTTTTTTGAATAGGCAAAATGTGTAATATCGTCTTTCGGCCCGAGGACATCTCTTATAAATGAGAGCAAAGCCCCTGAACGCTGCGGAAAGCGAATTAAAAAATAATGCTTTAGCCCCTCGTGAAGAAGAGATCTTTCTCTTATCTCCTCCATTCGGGTAATATCATTATTACTACCACTGACAATACAAACTACATTCTTTCCCTTTATCCTGTCTGCATATTGGGACAGTGCGGCCACCGACAACGCTCCGGCCGGTTCAGCTACAATTGCATTTTTATTGTATAACTCGAGTATCGTTGTACATACTGCACCTTCGGGAACAGCTAACAAATCATCCAGGACATCCTTACATATTGGATATGTATATTCACCTACTCTCTTTACTGCAGCCCCGTCTATAAAACCATCTATGCTCTCCAGTGTGACAACCCCACCTTTGTCAAAGGCCAATCTCATGCTTTGCGCTCCGGCGGGTTCAACCCCGATAATCTTTGTTTCAGGACTGACTTGTCTGAAATATGCACCAATACCGGAAGCCAGTCCACCTCCTCCAATCGGTATAAATATATAGTCAATCTTTTCATGTATATCCTGCATTATCTCAATTCCGACAGTTGCCTGACCCTCTATTATTTTAGGGTCATCAAACGGATGAATAAATGTCATTCCGCTCTCCTGACAGAAAAGTTTTGCCTCCTCACATGCCGCATCGTATGTATCACCGGTCAGAACTATTTCCACGAACTCCTTGCCAAACATCCGTACTTGATTTATCTTCTGTTTGGGAGTGGTGGCAGGCATATAGATAACGCCTTTAATTCCTAGTTTACAACAAGATAAAGCAACGCCTTGCGCGTGATTTCCTGCACTTGCGCAAACAACACCTTTTTTGAGTTGTTCTTTACCAAGACTGTTTATTTTATTGAAGGCCCCTCTTATTTTATAAGAGCGTACAATTTGAAGGTCTTCTCTCTTGAGCATTACATTTGCAGAGTATTTAGCAGAAAGATTCATGTCATGCATAAGAGGAGTGGAAGCCAGGACAGGGCTTATCGTTATCCTGGCTTTAGAAATATCCTTTATATGGGGAAAGTAAGTCATTTATAAAACCTATTTATTTCTTTCAGGCCTTAAAGACCTTACCACCTCGCCGGCTTGCCACATCTCACTCTCTCTCATCTCCTTGAGTTCTGCATCAAGTTTAACCCTATAATCCGCTTTTCCGTTTGAATCGATAGAACGCTGGGCTTCATTGCCTTTTGCGACTTCACTGTATAATTCTGAAAAGACAGGCAGCGTTGCATCACGGAATTTTTTCCACCAATCTAATGCACCACGTTGGGCTGTTGTCGAGCAGTTTGCATACATCCAATCCATTCCGTTTTCTGAGACAAGAGGCATCAGACTCTGCGTCAGCTCCTCCACTGTCTCATTAAATGCTTCTGAAGGAGTGTGTCCGTTATCCCTCAGTGTTTGATACTGAGCAGCAAATATTCCCTGTATAGCTCCCATTAGTGTGCCTCTCTCACCAGTCAAATCAGAGTAAACCTCCTTCTTGAAAGTAGTTTCGAAAAGATAGCCGGAGCCGATGCCAACACCAAGAGAAACTGTTCTCTCAAAAGCCTTTCCGGTGGCATCCTGGTATATGGCGTAACTTGAATTCAGCCCTCTGTTCTCAAGAAACAACCTCCTGAGAGATGTTCCTGACCCTTTTGGAGCCACCAGAATCACATCTACATCCTTAGGAGGGACTATCCCTGTTCTTTCACTATATGTAACTCCAAAGCCATGAGAGAAATAGAGAGCCTTACCCGGGGTAAGATGCTTGCTTACCACCGGCCACAGCTGAATCTGCCCTGCATCAGAAAGCAAATATTGTAAAATTGTACCTCTTTTGCAGGCCTCCTCTATTTCAAAAAGAGTCTCACCAGGTACCCATCCGTCGGCTACAGCCTTGTCCCATGTTTTGGAATCCTTTCGCTGACCAACAATAACCTTAAAACCGTTATCCCTGAGGTTCAAAGCCTGACCGGGACCTTGAATGCCATATCCTATAATTGCTATTGTCTCATTTTTTAATGTTTCCAAAGCCTTTGAAAGCGGAAACTCCTCTCTTGTTACTACATTTTCTGCAACTTTACCGAAATACATTTGTGCCATGATTGTAATTATTTATTAATGTGTTAATTATTAAGATACTTTTTGTAAAATACTTGTTATTGACTCCTCGCGGTGAAGGACAACATTACCGGATCTTGAATAACCTGCAAGAAGACCTTTTATGTCCAGACGGTCTCTAAGTTTTTCCAGCTCACTCCTGGTCCCGGATTTTTCGATGACCACATACTCTTTACTAATTTCCATAATTCTCCCGTTTGACTCGGTGAGTAAGAACGCAGACTCTTTTTTATCTGTAAGGATTCTTGAATCAACTTTATAAAGAGCCAGCTCTTTATATATAATCTCCTCAGGGAGATAAAAATCCACAGAATAGACATCAATTATATTATCCAGTTGATTTACTATTTTCTGGACAGTATCAGTCGAAGTTATAGCTGAGATAACAACTGTACTTATCCCTTTAATATATGACTCAGAGACATTAAGACTCTCTATGTTTATATGTCTCTTCAGGTAAGCAGATGTGATCCTGTTCAAAACAGATATCTGATTGTTGACATTAGCCACTACTATGTACTCTCTTTCCATATCAGTTTATTTATTTGCATTGTAAATTGTTTCATCAAGTGAGGCCCCGTTAGGAACCATGGGAAATACATTCTCCTCTTTCTCCACTACTACTTCAAGAAGAAACGGAGAGTCACTCGCAATCATCTCTCTTACCCCCTTTTCAAGTTCGGACTGGTGCTCTACTTTTCTCGAAGGAATTTTGTATGCCTGAGCAATTTTCATGAAGTCCGGATTGATCATATCTGTATAGGAGTAACGTCTGTCAAAAAAGAGTTGTTGCCATTGCCTCACCATTCCCAGATATGAGTTGTTGAGGAGAAGTATTTTAATTTTCATCCCTGATTGCAGGATTGTTCCAAGTTCCTGTATAGACATTTGAAAACCTCCGTCACCAAGAATAAGTACAACCTCCTTATCCGGCATACCCACCTTTGCACCAATAGCTGCCGGTAATCCGTAACCCATTGTTCCGAGTCCGCCTGAGGTTATGAAACTTCTTGTTTTTCTGAATTTAGAATAACGTGCGCTGAACATTTGGTTCTGACCCACATCTGTTACCACAATAGCATCACCCTTAGCTACCCGTGCAACACAATCAACAGCTCTGGCCATGCTAATTCCGCCACCACTTCCCGGCCGCATCAGGTCATCTATAATTACACGTCTCTCTTTTTCCCATTTCTGATCGATATATGAGAACCACTCTTCCCTGCTGCGGAACTCCACATTCGGAATTATCTTCTTTAGAATCTCTCTGGCATCACCGCAAAGAGGCAGGTCCACTGATATATTCTTATTAAACTCAGCCTTGTCTATATCTATATGTATTATCCTTGCATTAGGGGCATATTTGGAGGTATTCCCCGTAACCCTGTCACTGAAACGCATACCTACCGCAATTATCAGGTCACTCTTTTGAGTCATCTTATTCGGAGCAATATTTCCATGCATACCAACATTCCCTTTAAAAAGAGGGTGTCCTGTCGGCATCGCAGAAATTCCCAACAGTGTTGCAACTACAGGTATATTAGCCTTTTCAGCTAGCTTTGCAAGCTCCTTTTCTGCCCCCGAGAGTATTACACCCTGTCCGGCAATAATCATAGGCTTTTCGGCACTATTGATCATCCTTACGGCTTCCGAAGTATCTGCCGGGTCTCTTTTTTTCAGCAACTCCCCGAGATGATTTACCGGTGTATATTTTTTATATTGATAATCAACATCCTCAATCAACGCGTTTTTAGTTATGCTGACAAGAACAGGCCCTGGTCTGCCTGAAGCGGCAATATAAAAAGCTTTTGATATTATCTCCGTTATCTCCGATGCCTTTGTAATCTGATAGCTCCATTTTGTAATCGGTATTGTTATACTGATTATGTCTGCCTCCTGAAAAAAGTCTGTGCCCAATTTGTCGGCATTAACCTGGGCAGTTACACAGACCAGCGGAGTAGAATCGATTCTTGCATCCTCTATACCGGTGACAAGATTTGTTGCACCTGGTCCCGAAGTTGCCATGCATACACCAACTTTGCCCGTAGCTCTGGCAAAACCCTCTGCTGCATGAACAGCCCCCTGTTCATGTCTGACAAGAATATGGTTTATCTCCTCTTTGAAGTTATACAGCTCGTCATACAAAGGCATTATCGTACCTCCCGGATATCCGAAAACAGTATTGACACCCTCTTCAAGCAGTGTCAGTAAAAGCGCCTCAGTTCCTCTTATCTCTCTTTTCATATAAGTATATTCATTAGTCAATAACCCTTACACCACCCATATCTGCCGATGAGACATTCATTGCATATGCTCTCAACGACTTGCTGACAAATCTATCCCTGGACATAGGTCTGAATGCCCCTTTGCCTTTTGATTCCATGGCCTTTCTCCTTTTTACCAGCTCTGATTCATCCAGATCAACATATATCTTCCTATCCGGAATATCTATCACTATCATATCTCCGTTTTCTATAAGGGCGATATTGCCACCAGCTGCAGCTTCGGGAGATACATGCCCTATCGAGAGCCCTGATGTACCCCCGGAAAACCTTCCGTCAGTAACCAAGGCACACTCTTTATCCAACTTTACAGATTTTAGATAAGAGGTCGGATAAAGCATCTCCTGCATCCCCGGTCCCCCTTTTGGCCCCTCATAACGGATAACAACAACATCTCCGGATTTTACACCTCCGCTCAGTATTCCTTCTGACGCCTCCTCCTGAGATTCAAACACTACGGCTCTCCCCCTGAACTTCAAAACAGACTCATCCACGCCTGCACTTTTTACTATACAACCATTAAGAGCCAAGTTCCCTGTAAGGACAGCAATACCTCCATCTCTGAAGTATGCATGTTTTACATCTCTGACACAACCATTTTCAGAATCCACGTCCAACTCTTTATAATAGTTTGACTGAGAAGCCATCTCCAGATTATTTCTCATTCCCGGAGCGGCAAGGTATCTTTTTCTAACATCCGGTTTTATTCCCGGATTCTTAATATTATTCTCGTCAATAGCCTCCCCGAGAGTAGAGTAATCCACCCTGGACACAGAAAGATCAAGGTATCCCTCTGATGCCAGTTCTCCGAGTATTCGCATAATACCTCCTGCCCTGTTTACATCCTGTACATGATATTTTCCGTTGGGAGCAACTTTGCATAATACAGGAATCCGCCTTGACAACCAATCTATGTCACTCATTTTAAAATCTACTTCAGCCTCATTTGCAACAGCAAGAAGATGCAACACTGTATTTGTTGAGCCTCCCATGGCAATATCAAGTGCCATAGCATTCATGAAGGCCGCTTTTGTGGCTATATTTCTAGGCAGGACGCTTTCGTTGGAATTGGAATAATAATCTTTAGTATTTTTCACAATTAATCTAGCAGCATCCTCAAAGAGTTTTCTTCTCATTGCGTGCGTAGCCAGAATAGTCCCATTTCCGGGAAGAGACATTCCGAGAGCCTCTGTAAGGCAGTTCATGGAATTTGCAGTAAACATACCGGAACAACATCCACAAGTAGGGCAAGCTCTTTTTTCCAATTTAAGAAGATCACTTTCCGGATATTGATTATCTGCACCCTTAACCATAACGTCTATAAGATCATACTCGGCATCTCCGATTCTTCCTGCCTCCATAGGACCACCGGATACAAACACAGCCGGGATATTCAGCCTCATTGCAGCCATAAGCATTCCCGGAGTTATCTTGTCACAGTTGGAAATGCATATCATTCCGTCGACCTTGTGTGCATTACACATATACTCGACACTATCTGCAATTAAATCTCTGGAAGGCAGCGAATAAAGCATGCCATCATGCCCCATCGCTATACCGTCATCAATTGCTATTGTATTGAACTCAGCTGCAAAACACCCCTCAGCCTCTATGATTGATTTTATCTCTTGTCCGACATTGTGAAGATGCACATGGCCCGGGACAAATTGAGTAAAAGAGTTGACTATTGCTATTACAGGCTTGCCGAAGTGTTTCTCCTGCATACCGTTTGCCCTCCACAGGCTTCTGGCTCCTGCCATTTTTCTTCCCGTTGTAGTCTGACTGCTTCTAAGTTGTTTCATTATTTTCCGTTTTTATTTTTTGCATAAAAAAAGCTTGCTTTACAGGACCCTGTTAAAGCAAGCTTTCATTATAATTCTCTACTTTAAAGGATCCTATACCGTGCTAATGACTAGAATAATGACTGAAATAGTAATGACAGAGACAATCACATGATGAATGTCACCGACTAGCGATAGGACTAGATTGCCTGCCGAATGATTCGCTATTTTACTATTTGTTGAAAAACTCATATTGTTTCAATCCGGTATCCTCTTTCCGGATATGCAAATGTATAACAAAATATAATTCCACAATAAGTTTTCTGTATTTTTTCAATAACACGAAACAAATGAAAAGCAAGCAATAAAGCTCCATTTTACTGACATATAATTATTTATATATTATAAAATAATACAAAAATATTTACTTTATAAATCAAAAAGCAACAAAAATTAAGCTGCTTGTTTCAATTTAACAGCCGCCTAAACATCAAGTCTTTTGCGAGTAATAATAGACTTATTTATTACAAAGAATGAGCGCAAAGATAAATATGATTACAAATTAAAAGTAAAACTCAATTTATAACACATTTCAAGTAGTGTTTCGGTTATAATATTAATTCCGTCCCCGTACAGTTATAGAAAATATCCACATCCAACATACATTTAAGGCGCGAATACTGGTCTATTCCGGTACAGTGACAAACTCCGATATGATTTGGAGAGACTTGCTTAAAATATTTAACAATGTTATTTATCCTTAGAGATGACGAGTCCTTTATATGGAAACCTCCTATCACATAATTCAGCGGCTTGTCATATATATTGACGGCATGTTCTACAATATTGGTTATACCCCGGTGAGAACAGCTTGAAATCACAGAAAGTTCATCGTGGGCAGTATAAGCCAGAAAAAGCTCATCTTCAAAATAGTCACTGCTTTGACTGCCGGGCGCCCCTTTCCTGAAATTCCCGAAATGTGTATCTCCCGGCCATTTAAGAGGTATCTTGGCCACTATATGAAGGTCTTCATTTAGATCGTACCTGTCTTCTACAAAGCAGACTCTATCCATTGGCAGTACTCCTGAATCAAATCCAATGTATCTGTTAATATTATACTTTGGTATAAGTGACTCTTTTTTCAAAAAAACCCTTGCTTTAGAGTTTGCCTTTAAAAAATCAGCTATTCCTCCTGCATGGTCATAATGACCATGGCTTATAATCAAAGCATCAACACCTGAGATTTCAATTCCAAGCTCTTTTGCGTTGTCAAGAAAAAGCCCTCCCTGTCCTGTATCAAACAGCACCTTATATGTATCTCCTTCAAGATATAAAGAGAGTCCGTGCTCAGCTCTGAGACCTTTTTTGTATACGAGATTCTCTACAAGGGTTATCAATTTCATTTGTCAATGGCAATCATGATGAGCACATGAATCACCCGAATCCTTTATCTTTCCGGTCAGATAAGAAGCAACAACCAAATCTGCATCTCCCGAACAACCCCTGAAAACCTCAACTCCATGATTGTTTAAAACGTTCAAAGCTCCGTTTCCCATATTACCGGCAAGCATAACTTTAACACCCATCTGCTCGAACACCGATGCGATATTACTCTTACACCCACAACCCTGAGGTGATGGTAGTGTCTCTACATTCTCGACTCTCTTGTCATCAGAAACTGTGTAGATAGCATAGGCTTCACAATGGCCAAAATGGTCATCAATTACATTTCCCCTTACGGGCACAGCAATTTTCATAATTTTCTCCTTTATTATTTGATTGTTTAATCTCTCTTCTGCAACACGCTCCTCCCGCTTTAGCCTTTCTGCATCTGTGGCACTCCTCCTCTGCGCATGCATGAAAATGTCCACCCTCGATAACTAGTGCTCTCCCCTCAACAAATGCCTGAGCAACGCTTCTTCGTGCCTTTTCATATATCCTTGTAAAAGTGGGTCTTGAAATATCCATAAGCACAGAAGACTCCTCCTGTGTAAGCCCCTTGTAATCCATAAGTTTCAAGGCCTCATACTCTTCGTACAAAAGCACTACAGGCTCACTATCAGGCATAGGGACACCTATTGGCCTGAGCCCCTGAATATCGGGCATATCGGATATTATTCTGCAAAGTTTTGGACGAGACATCTATTTTTTTTGCAAAAGTAACATTTATGAACATATGTTCATAATGATTACTGTTTTTTTTCAAAAAAAATCATCTTTAAACCGTAAAATTCTCAGAATTGTTAAATTTGGCAATCCTAAACATATAACTGATGATTGAAGAACTTTTAAGAAAGAAGTCCATAAAACATATTCTGAACAATACCGAATCTGACTCAGGCGGATTACATCTCAATAAAAGTCTTTCAGTCATAGATCTTACAGCACTAGGCGTAGCCGGAATTGTGGGGGCGGGGATTTTCAGCACAATAGGTAATGCTGCATATAATGGGGGTCCTGCTGTCTCGCTTCTCTTTATCTTTACTGCAGTTGCTTGTGGTTTCTCAGCCTTGTGCTATGCCGAATTCGCATCCCGGATACCTATCAGCGGAAGTGCATATACATACGCATACGCAAGTTTCGGGGAGTTGGTCGCCTGGATTATCGGTTGGACTCTTATTATGGAATATGCCGTAGGAAACATAGCCGTAGCAATTTCATGGTCGGACTATTTCACCGGAATGATGAACGGCTTTGGCATCAAGATCCCTGAATACATGACTACAGACTTTCTGTCTGCCTCCAGAGGCTTCAGGGAAGCCTCCGCTCAACTTGCAAGTGGAACTGATCTGAGTGCTCTGACCTCATCCCTGCGAGAGTCTTATATGGCATGGACCAATGCCCCACAGATTGCCGGAATGAGGCTGATTGGAGATATTCCGGCCTTTTCAATCGTTGTACTTATTACCCTTCTTGTTTATATAGGAATCCAGGAGACAAAAATAGCCAGCAACATAATGGTCATGGTAAAAATGGTTATTCTATTGGTAGTAATATCTGTCGGGGCCTTCTATGTCAATACGGACAACTGGTCTCCTTTTGCACCCAACGGGATGGGAGGAGTGCTGAAAGGCGTATCCGCTGTATTTTTCGCATACATAGGATTCGACGCCATCTCGACGACCGCCGAGGAGTGCCGTAATCCTCAAAAGGATCTTCCCCGTGCCATGTTTTATTCCCTTATTATATGTGTTATATTATATGTGGCAATAAGTATGGTTTTAACCGGAATGGTGAGTTATAGTGAGCTGGCTGTAGGTGATCCGCTTGCGTTTGTTTTTCACAAATTAAATATCAACTGGCTATCCGGAGTAATTGCCATAAGTGCAATTTTCGCCATGGCCAGCGTGCTTCTTGTATTTCAGGTCGGGCAGCCGAGAATATGGATGAGCATGAGTCGTGACGGACTCCTGCCGAAGAGGTTCTCCAAGGTTCACAAAAGATTTCACACGCCATCATACGCAACTGTAATTACAGGCTTCTTTGTTGCTCTGCCGACTCTTTTTCTGAATCTCACAGAGGTAACTGACCTTACCAGCATAGGAACTCTCTTTGCCTTTATAGTGGTCTGTGCGGGAGTTCTTATTATTAATAAAGAGGATGGTGAAGAGTTAAAAGTGAATAGTGAAAAGGGGAGAGTGAATAGTGAAAAGGGGAGAGTGAATAGTGAAAAGGGAACAGGGAAGAGTGAAAAAGGGAAAGTGAAGAGTGGCTTCAGGGTTCCTTACTACAACAGCCGGACATTCCTGCCTCCTATAGTTTTAATTATACTGGCTCTGCTTTTTGCGCTGAATTTTGACGGTATTGCCGGGTTCTTCCAGGAATACAGTAAGCACAATATTCCAATGTATGGATTCCTGATCTGCGCCTCTTACGTCATATTCATATCAATCAGACGCTCTCTCTCACTAATTCCCGTGCTTGGCCTGTTGATAAACCTCTATCTTATAACCGAGTTGGGAATCACAAACTGGATGAGATTCCTGATATGGCTGGCTATCGGAATTATTATTTACTTTGCATACGGAATAAAAAACAGCAAACTAAAAAATGCTTAAGCACATTCTGCTGATAGGTACAGGTGGTTTTATAGGCAGCGTAGCCAGATACTACGTGTCAAAGCTCAATTTGATCTGGGATTTTTTATCTATACCGATAGGTACACTTCTGGTAAACATAGCCGGCTGCTTTATAATAGGGTTTCTGACCGGAATCTCTGATAAAAGCAATCTGCTCTCCACCGATATGAGACTTTTTTTAATGGTTGGTTTCTGCGGAGGTTTCACCACCTTCTCCTCTTTTGCAAATGAGAATCTGATGTTGCTTCATACAGGAGAGATATTATCAATTATACTGTACACATCCCTGAGTGTAATTCTGGGTTTCCTTGCCGTTTACCTCGGTTATGTACTCTCTAACATCCTATAATTATGAAACCGGAAGAAAACAGTGTCCTCAAAATTTATGCAAGCACCACAGACAAGGTTGCCCATAAGCTCCTGTATGAGCATATAGTATTAAAAGCCAGGGAACATGGCATATCCGGTGTCACAGTATACAGGGGAATCATGGGATATGGCAGCAGCAGCAAGGATATCAGCACGTCAAAATTCTGGGAACTTACGGAGAAGCTTCCTGTGATGGTTGAAATAATCGATACTACCGAGAGTATAATGAGATTTTACGATTTAATCAAAGATGATCTTGATTCAATGAAAAAAGGGTGCCTGGTGACAGTCGAACCGGTCAGAATTTTGATGAATAAATCCGGAAGAAATCAGAGGCTATAATAAAACGCCCTATGAATATAATCGCCATAAAGAGAATATCTGCAGGACTTTCAGTCATTGCATTATTATCTCTCATTCTGCTCATAATCCCCTCAGGTTCTTCATCAAAGGGTGATAAGACATTCCGGATTGCTTCATTTATATTCTCTTCCAGAGAGACACTTGCCGACACAGAAAAAGGTTGTATAGAGGCCCTACGGGAGAGAGGCTACATCGATGGTAAAAACATTCAAATTACCAGGTACAATGCGGAAAATGACATGCCCACCGCAAACACTATTGCCAAAGAGATTGTGACAAGGAATTATGATATTGTACTTACAGCCAGCACTCCTGCCCTTCAGGTAATGGCAAATGCAAATAAAGAGGGGAAACTGATACATGTTTTCGGTGCCGTCACAGATCCATTTGCGTCAGGTGTCGGATTAACCAGAGGGAATCCCCCTATACAGCCGCCACATCTCACAGGTGCCGGAACATTCCAACCGGTAAAGAAGCTGCTTATCATTGCGAAACAGATGAACCCCGGATTAAAGAGTTTAGGAGTTGTCTGGTGCCGCTCAGAAACCTGTTCGGAAGCCTGTGTTAATATTGCAAGGCCGGTCTGCGACTCTCTCGGTATAAAACTCATAGAGGCGACTGTCGATAATACGACAGCTGTTCTTGAAGCTGCACAGTCAATTGTGGCCAGGGGTGTAGATGCAATCTGGGTCGGTGGTGACAATGTGGTTGAGATGTCTATTGCGATGGTGATAAAGGCTGCAGACGCCGGTGGAATTCCTGTCTTCACTAACAATGTGGATCACGTTAAAATCGGGTCTTTTTTCAGTCTGGGTGCTAATTACATTGATGTTGGGAAAAAGATCGGGAACATTGCTGCGGATATTCTCGAGGGTAAAAAGCCTTCAGAAATTCCGGTTGAGAATGTTGTTCCTGAAAAGCTTGAAGTTAATGAAGCCCTGACAGGTAAATTCAGTAAGAACTGGAAAGTGAGTAACTGAACACTTTAAAGTCATAAGCCTCAAAGACATTAATCAGGGAAGTCCATCCTCACTCACTAAGTTCGCTCCGGCTGAAAATATCCCTGATCAGGCATATCTCCAATATAGAAAGCGGCTATCGGGAACAAATCAAGAAAAATCAGTGCCCTTAAGACTTTTGACTACAACAAAGTGAGGAGTGTTGAGGGAAAAGTGATAAGCGAAAAAGTGAGGAGTGAAAAGTGAAAAGTGAAGAGTGTTGAGTGAAAAGTGAAAAACGATAAGTGGCAAGATGAGTGTTCAAAAACAATTTTGAGCACTTTTTATCTGTATACGGCTAAGGAAAGCTTTGGCTCCCGAAAAGGGAGGTGTGAAATTATTTTGAACTAACGGAGTTGCGTTTTTTCGCATAATAGGCGGCACGCTTCGGATTCATAGGAAACCACCCCTTCAGGACTCTTTGTTCCTGCTCAAATACCTCCATTATTGACCACAAGGACGAGAAGGAAAATACCCCTGTCAGAGCAGAGAAGAAAAAGCTATCAATAAACAGTGTGGCAATAATCCCGGATATTCCTGAGACAAGAAAAAACCACCAGCATCTTGTACCGAAATAATACTCTGCCTTAATTACAATCGGATGAAAGAGACCGATTATCAAAAAAGTGCAAATACCAATCAACAGCCCGGAAAATTGCATTGACTCAATTAGCATTATCTTACATTTAGAAAACTATTTCAAAAATAGCCAAAAACAATGAAATCATACAGAAAAGAGCTCTGGTTTGAGCTTCCGACAAGAAGAGGCTTTGTAAATATTACTCCACAAATAGCCACATCACTTAGGGAGAGCGGTATAACAGAAGGTATAATACTATGCAATGCAATGCACATAACTGCAAGTGTATTTATAAATGATGATGAGTGCGGCTTGCACAACGACTTTGAAAAGTGGCTCGAAAAACTGGCCCCCGAAAAACCCCACTCCCAATACCAGCACAACGGATATGAAGATAATGCCGATGCACATCTCAAAAGACAGATTATGGGGCGAGAGGTGGTTGTGGCTGTTACCGGCGGCAGGCTTGATCTTGGGCCCTGGGAACAGATTTTCTACGGGGAATTTGACGGATTGCGCCGCAAAAGAGTTCTTGTTAAGATAATAGGTGAGTAGAACTTACATTCATAGCAAAAAAAATATTAACTTTGATTATAATAACCTAAATTGTAATTGTCTATGAAGACAAATCCCGGTGATATTTTTCAGAGGGCTAAAAATATCATTCTCAATCCAAAAAGTGAGTGGCTTGTAATTGACAATGAAAGCAACTCACACAGCCATGTACTCTCAAATTATTTATTATGGTTGGCTTTAATACCTGCCATATCTGTCATGATAGGATGGAGTTCCGATATCAATTTCGGAATAAAAATGGCTATAAAGAATTTTGTAACCATCATAGGCGGATCATATCTGACAGCCTGGGTAATCAATGAGCTCGCACCTAGATATAAAGGTGTGAAGAATTTCAACAAAGCATTCGAACTTGTAGCTTACTGCTATACAGCAATGTGTGTTGCAGGGATCTTTTATCTACTGAACATCCTGGGCTCATTGGCATTTCTTGCCGGTTTGTACAGTATTTACACACTATATGTAGGGCTTCAGCCTATGATGAAGGCACCGGAAGAGACAAACGGGCTCTATTTTATTGTCTCTCTTGTATGTATGATAGGCATGTCGATTGTTCTTGGCATAATTCTCAGAGTTGCATTTATCTGAATCTAAATATTAAAAAATATAGAGATGAAAAAAATAGTATTATTGATTACAATTATGACTTTTGCGGCCATACAGGTTAATGGTCAGGGTTGGGTGAAAGGATTGGGACAGAAGGTTAAGGAGACTGCAAAGCAGGCTGTGGAGAACAAAGTAGAACAAAAGGCTGAAGAGGCCGTTAATAAAACTCTCGATAAGACTGAAGAGGCTTTGAAAAAGAAGAAGGGCGAGATAACAGGTAAAGAGGAAAAGAGTACTTCGGAAAGCGAAGATCAGGAGGAGACAAAATCCACTCAGCAAAAAACCAAACTATCTTCAACAACCAAATATGATTTCATACCGGGTGACCAGATACTATTTTACGAAGATTTCTCTCAGGATGCAATTGGTGATTTTCCTGCACTTTGGACATCAAACGGAAGCGGCGAGGTTAAGAGCGTCAACAAGGCTCCCGGCAAATGGTTTCACCTTAACGGACAGGACGCTGTATATTGTTTCACAAAACCTGTCAAGTTCCCCGATAATTTCATTATAGAGTTTGACATAATACCGGACGCAGAATTTCAATACGGTATCCAGCTGACTCTATACCAGGAAAATCCGGAGAACCCACTTGAGGTCAATGACGATCTCTTCCCGGGATTGGGAGGTCTGCACATTGTAGTATTAAAAGATGGATGGGAAACAACGGGATACGTAGACGATCCAAACAAACCGGGACTTGAAGCTCAGGGTAATGTAAATCCTGTTATTTCAGAAGAGCCCAACCATGTTATAATCTGGGTTCAAAAAAGAAGGGTACGTATGTACCATCAGGGAGCAAAAGTACTTGACTCACCTACAAATTTGTACCAAGAGATAAAGATGGACAGACTCAGATTTTCCGGTTGGGACAGACACAGTGCTCCATTTATCAGCAATCTGAAGATTACCACCGCCTCTCCCGATATGCGCAGCAAACTTCTTACTGAGGGTAAGTTAATCTCGTACGGTATATACTTTGACTCTGGCAAAGATGTCGTTAAACCGGAATCATATGCTTCAGCAAAAGAGATTGCAGCAGTCCTCACTGAAAACCCGGATGTGAGGATAAAGATTGTAGGACATACAGACAGTGACGGACAGGATGCTCTGAACATGGATCTCTCAAAGAGAAGAGCCGCCAATGTTAAGGTATATCTGACAAAAGAATTTTCTATAGACGGCTCAAGGATTGAAACCGACGGATTAGGTGAAACTCAGCCAATTTCTGACAATAAGAATCCGGAGGGTAAGGCAAAAAACAGAAGAGTTGAGTTTATCAAGCTCTGACAAGTCAGAATAGGCACTATATTTGCGGAAAAGGAAGACTTTTATTTTCATATATGAACAGAACTGCTGATTATCAGCTTACAGTAATTGTACCTGTGTATAACGAGGAGGACAACATCAATGCATTAGAGGAGAGATTGTCGGCATTCGTGTCAGGGTCCGCCGGTTTTCCGGCATGCATTCTATTTGTCAATGATGGCTCAACTGACACAAGTAGAGCCAAGATAGAAGAGGTGTGCGGAAGACAGAACTCTTTTTTCTTCATAAACCTGAAAAAAAACGGAGGCCTCAGTGCCGCTATGAAGGCAGGCATCGACTATACATACTCCCCTTATTTAGGTTATATCGATGCTGATCTTCAGACAGCCCCCGAGGATTTTAACCTGCTGATACCTTATGTCGGTGAGTACACAATGGTAATGGGAATCAGGCAAAATCGCAAAGACTCCTTTATAAAGGGGATTTCTTCAAAGATAGCAAATAGCTTCAGGCGTTTCATGACCAAGGATGGAATAGAGGATACAGGCTGTCCGCTAAAGATACTCCGGACAGACTATGCGAAACGGATACCTCTCTTTACCGGCATGCACCGATTCCTTCCTGCCCTTTTGATGTTGCAGAACGGAACAGTAAAACAGGTTCCCGTAAGACATTTCCCCAGAGTTGCAGGCAAATCCAAATACAACCTGGCAAACAGGCTTGTAGGACCGTTTATGGACTGCTTTGCATACAGATGGATGATGAAACGCTATATAAATTATGGCGTCTCAACTAACAACCTTGACAAATGATATATGTAATAGGGCTTCTAGCACAGCTCTTCTTCGGTGCCCGTACTGTCCTGCAGTGGATTTTATCAGAGAGGGCAAAAAAAGTACTCTCTCCGTCAATTTATTGGATTCTCAGCATATTAGGGGCATATCTCTTCTTCATTTACGGTTGGCTGCGTGAAGATTTTGCAATAATATTCGGGCAGATTATATCGTATTATATCTACATCTGGAATCTTAAAATCAAGGGTGTCTGGCAAAAGGTTTTCACTCCTGTCAGAGTCCTTTTGATTGTAACCCCTGTCGTTGCAGTTATCCTTGCAGCTGAAAATGCCGAACAATTCATTACGACATTCCTTCGCAATGACAATATACCTCTCTGGTTAGTCATCTTCGGTTCAATCGGACAGATACTCTTCACATTCAGGTTCATCTACCAGATAATATACTCTGCAAGAAGAAAGGAGTCAATTCTTCCTCTCGGATTCTGGGTTATAAGCCTCACAGGTTCCAGCCTTATAATTGCATACGCCATTCTGAGAATGGATCCGGTCCTGATACTTGGTCAGTCAGCCGGCTTTATAGCCTATATCAGAAATATCGCGATATACCACAAGCACGGGAGGTCATCATGAAATATGTAATAAAATACCGCTTTCTACTCTATCTGGTTGCCGTTATTCCGCTTTTCATGTTCAGGGATTTCACCCCGGATAACGAGCTCCGTTATATGAGCATCGCAGACGAGGCTATCAGGGAGGGACACCTTTTCACCTTCACAAATCATGGGTTGAATTATGCCGATAAACCACCACTCTATCTTTGGATAGTAATGCTCGGCAAAACCCTTTTCGGCCACCACAGCATGCTTTTCCTTGCTATGTTCTCATATATACCGGCTTTGATAGTTGTATATATCATGGGACTGTGGATTAAAAGATTCGCGAGTCAGCAGGCTGTAATTGAAGGAGAGTTGATGCTTCTCTCAAGCGTCTATTTTATAGGATCCGGAGTTGTATTGAGGATGGATATGCTGATGTGCATGTTCATAACTCTCTCTCTCTATGTTTTCTACAGGGCGTACACGGGTGAGGGCAAAAAATATGACGGATACCTTTTCCCGCTGCTTGTCTTTATGGCTATCTTCTCAAAAGGGCCGGTGGGTATCATGGTCCCTCTGTTCTCAACTGTGTTATTTCTTCTGATTCGAAAAGATTATAAAGCTATCGGGCGTTTTTGGGGGAAGAAAACTCTGCTGGTATTAATTAGCCTCTGTTTTATTTGGTTTTTATCTGTTTGGATTGAAGGGGGAAATGAGTACCTTAATAATTTGCTTTTTAACCAGACTGTCAACAGAGCTGTCAACTCATTCCACCATAAAGAGCCGTTTTATTACTATTTTATCTCTATTATCTACTCATTGTTTCCTTGGTCATTGCTTGTTATCGCTATGATGGCTACCGGATTGTCGAAAAGAAGAGCGATAAGGATTGGAGATAGCTCTCTGTTGGAGACCTTCTTCATGACCATAGCTCTCTCGACTTTCATTGTTCTCTCATTAATCAGTTCAAAATTACAGATATATCTTCTACCGGCATTCCCGTTTTTCATATACCTGACCCTGCTGTGGCTGCCTAAATTCGGTGCAACAGGGAGCGGGCCTGCAAAATTTGTCCAGGTCACTCTTGAGATACCGGCTCTGATATTTGCACTTGGTGCACCGGTATTCATAGTGTTAAAATATTTGATCGGAGTATCGTTTCTGGACGAAGTTACCTGGCCCGGATCTATGAGCATCCTTATAGCCCTGCTTATTGCCTCCGCTGCCGGGATAACGGCTCTGTACATCCTCCACAGCAAGAAGATGCAGATATACAAAGTTATTATCGTTCTCGGATCATCCGTCCTTGCAGCACTGTTCAGCTTCTCTTTTGCCGTACCTCAATACAACTCTTCGATAGGCATGGGAACCTTGTGTAAAGAGGCGAGACAGGTTGCAGAAAGGGAGGGAATCACCGATTTTGTATACTACAGACTTAAAAGAGCTGAGAATACCGATGTCTATCTCGGGAGACAACCCAGAGAGATATCTATTGATGAACTCAGGCAAATTATTGACAAAAGAAATTTAAACGAAGCTGATCCATCAAGGCCAAGACCTGACCGTCTGATATTGCTCCTCAGACAAAGCCACTTGAGAGATAAGGACAAGGAGGCCGCATCGCTTCTGGAGGCGTTTGAAAAACATCCTGTAGGAAGCTATTTTTATATTATCCTTTAGACTATGAAAATACTTATCACAGGAGCTGCAGGCTTCATAGGCCACTACACAGCCATGCATTATGCAAGGAGGGGAGACAGCGTTGTCGGTCTTGACAACATAAATGACTACTATGATATAAACCTCAAATTCAAACGAGGTCAGTTGGGAGGTTTCACTTCCGGGGCAATGCTATCCTGCAAGATGGAGACAAGCAGAATTTTTCCCAATTATCGGTTCATAAAGGGAGATCTGACTGACAAAGAGTTTATCGACAGGCTTTTTAAAGAGGAGAAATTCGACATAGTATGCAATCTGGCGGCGCAGGCCGGTGTAAGATATTCTATTGAGAACCCATACTCATACATCCAATCCAATATTGTAGGCTTCATAAACATTCTGGAGGCATGCAGGCACAATCCGGTGAAACACCTTGTATATGCAAGTTCCAGCAGTGTTTATGGTATGGCAGAAAAAACACCCTTCTCAGAAGAGGACAAGTGTGATAATCCGGCAAGTCTCTATGCTGCTACAAAGAAGGCAGACGAACTCATGGCACATGTATACAGCTCCCTTTATAAGATACCATCAACAGGATTACGGTTTTTCACTGTTTACGGCCCTTTGGGAAGACCGGACATGGCTCCGGTATTGTTCATGAAAGCTATAATGGAAGACCGTCCGATCAAGGTTTTCAACCACGGAAACCTCTTCAGGGACTTTACATATATTGATGATATTGTCAAAGGCATTTCAGCCGTTATCAACTCCCCCGCCCCTTCAGGCGATATCCCATACAAAATATTCAATATAGGCAACAGCAAACCTGTAGCGCTTATGGATTTCATCCATGCTATTGAAGATATTACAGAAAAAAAGGCAATCCTCCATTATACCGATATGCAGCCCGGCGATGTCTATATAACATTTGCCGATACGACAAAATTGGAGAAGGAGTTCGGCTATAAGCCTCAGACCTCTATAACAGAGGGAGTAAAGGCTCTCTACGAGAGTATGTACGGAAAAGTCTGAAACAGGACAAAACCATGATAAAAATCACATTTAAACTCTTTTTGCTGTGTATCGTAATATGCAGCATGGCAAGGCCGTTGCCGGGCAAAAACCTGCCCGGAAAACTTACCGGTTATGTCAATCCTTTCATAGGAACAGATGGTCACGGCCACACATTCCCGGGTGCAACCTACCCTTTCGGGATGATACAGCTGAGCCCGGACACAAGGCTCTCAGGCTGGGACGGCTGTTCAGGCTACCACTATTCAGACTCGTTTATTTACGGTTTTAGCCACACACATCTGAATGGTACCGGTTGTGAAGATTATTGTGACATATTGATTATGCCTGTCGTAGGATATTCCGGCAATATAATAGACCGGGATTTGTACAAATCAGAATTCTCTCACAAAAAAGAGAGTGCCTCACCGGGCTACTACAGCGTTTATCTCAATAAGGGAGATATTATCGCAGAATTGACAACCGGCAGGAGAGCCGGTATGCACAGATACACATACAGACAATTTCCCGATAAACCTCAGATCATAATAGACCTTACACATCGGGACTTCCTGCTCGATTCCCGGATAGAGGTTGTAGACAACCAGACGATAAAGGGATTCAGGCGCTCCTCATCCTGGGCCAAAGATCAGATTGTATATTTTTATATAAAATTTTCCAGACCTATAATCTCTGAAAAAGTAGACAATAAAAAAGCCCTTCTGACTTTCTTACCGGATAAAACCGGACAAATCGTTATAAAAAGTGCAATTTCATCTGTTTCTGAAGAGAATGCCCGTATGAATCTGGAATCGGAAACAGATAATTGGAATTTTGAAAAAATCAGAAAAAAAACAGAGTCTGCCTGGGAGGCATATCTGAACAAGATTAAGGTTACACCTTCAGACAATAAAAAAAGAAAAGAGCAACTCACAACCTTTTACACAGCTCTTTATCACACGGCAATATCACCTTCTCTGTACTCTGATATAAACGGAGAGTACAGGGGTATTGACAGAAAAGTTCATATTGCAAAGGATTACGAGCAATACACCGTATTTTCACTTTGGGATACATTCCGTGCCTTACATCCTTTATTTACGATTATCGAACAAAAACGAGACCTGCATTTTATAAAATCACTCCTTGCCAATTACACTCAGGCCGGGAAGCTTCCCATTTGGGAACTTAGCGGCAATGAGACCAACTGCATGATTGGTTATCACTCTGTTCCCGTAATCTATGATGCTTATGTAAAAGGGATTAAATCCTTCGATGCAGAATTAGCTCTTGAAGCAATGGTTAAGAGTTCGCAAAAAAAAGAGTTTGCAATTGATTTACTGCCGGTCTATGGTTGTGTACCTGCCGATATAGAACACGAATCCGTCTCAAAGACTCTGGAATATGCCTATGATGATTGGAATATAGCCATGATGGCAAAAAACCTCGGACATAACAACCTGTATCAGGAGTACATTGCAAGGGCACAATTCTATAAAAATATTTTCGACAGCGCTACCGGATTCATGCGTCCCAAATTGAAGGGCAGGTGGCTTACTCCTTTTGACCCGTCCGAGATAAACGTTCACTATACCGAAGCAAATTCGTGGCAATACAGTTTTTTTGTTCCCCATGATATAGAGGGCCATATAAAACTCTCCGGAGGGGACGCTGAGTATATCAAAAAACTTGATGCACTATTCAGTGCCTCAACCGAAACCAGCGGGTGGAAATCTGCAGATGTTACCGGGCTCATAGGGATGTATGCACATGGGAATGAACCAAGTCACCATGTTGCATATCTGTACGATTATGCCGGGAGGCCCTCTTCAGCTCAGAAGAGGGTGAGAGAGATAATGAGGACATTATATTCACCTGATCCTGCCGGACTTTGTGGAAATGAAGATTGCGGCCAGATGTCTGCCTGGTATATTATGAGTGCAATGGGATTCTATCCTGTTTGTCCCGGAGATGACACCTACGCGTTAGGATCTCCCCTGTTCAGCAAAATTGTAATAAAAACCGCAAAAGGGAGGAGTTTTACAATTAATGCTCCATTAAACAGCGAGGAAAATATATACGTAACATCGGCATTCCTTAACAATTCTCCTCAGAACAAAATGAGGTCTTATATAAAACACGGCGACATAATGTCAGGTGGTATTCTAACATTAGAAATGAGTAACAAAGAGGACTCCTTGTTTGGGTTCAGGTCAGAAGACCGCCCTCACTCAAGAATTGACTCAGATCCTATTGTCACGAATCCATGGTTTGTGACACCTTCTCTAACCTTCCGCGACTCTACATCCATAGAGATTAAGGCAGAAAAAGGTTACTCCGTCTTTTACAAGAGAGATTCCGACAAAGAATATCAATTATACACATCTCCTCAGAAAATTTGCAAAACGACTTCTTTCAGTGCCTATTCGGAAGATAAAAACAGAATGAGAAGCCATACCGTCTTCACAACTCTCAATAAGGTAAATCCTGAGTGGAAAATCACTATTCTGTCCAAATACAGCTCTTTATACACAGCTAACGGAGACGAAGGTCTGATTGACGGACTTCGTGGTGAAAGGAACTTCCGGCTAGGAGGATGGCAGGGATATCAGAATTTTGATTTTGAAGCGATTATTGATTTAGGCAAACCTCAGACTATAAAGAAGATTTCTGCCGGGTTCCTGCAGGATGTCCGCTCATGGATATGGATGCCGGAATATGTTGAATTCTTCATTTCAACAGATGGAAATGAGTACACTTCGTATGGAAGGGTTCAAAACCGTATTGATATAAAAGATTATGAACCGGTTATACAAGAGCTTTTCAAAGAGGGAGAGGCCCATAATATCCAATATGTCAGAATTTTTGCAAAAAATTTCGGCAAGATACCTGACTGGCATCTAGGAGCCGGAGGTGATGCCTATATATTCACTGATGAGATATCAATCAATAATTAGAGAAGATTTAATACTTTTGTAAAAAATCCAATTAACGAAAAATGATAGATAAAATTAAGAACAAGAGTGCCAGAATAGCATTGGTAGGGCTTGGTTACGTGGGACTTCCCATAGCATTGGAATTTGCTAAAAAATATTCTGTAATTGGATTTGACATAAGTGAAGATAGGCTTGAGAAACTACGAAAGGGCATTGATCCTTCAAATGAGTTCGGACCGGAGTATTTCAACAGAAAGGAGATTGAATTCACCTCCTCTGTTGACAAACTCAGAGAGGCCTCTTTTTATATTGTAGCCGTTCCAACTCCTATAGACAAATTCAATCAGCCGGACCTAAAACCGTTGATTTCAGCCTCTGTCTCTGTCGGAAAAGCTTTGAAAAAAGGAGATTATGTAGTTTATGAATCTACCGTTTACCCCGGATGTACTGAAGAAGACTGTGTTCCGGTACTG
>Ga0265297_10002525_pt1 | contig 36839 bp, 33 predicted proteins | sample Munlanlwell13791_FD_192502 | JGI IMG/M metagenome (GOLD analysis project Ga0265297, IMG submission 192502) | Leachate microbial communities from a municipal landfill in Southern Ontario, Canada - Leachate well 137-91 | ecosystem: Engineered > Solid waste > Landfill > Unclassified | place... | reverse complement strand
GAACCTCTCGACCACGCAGATCTATACACATGTGACGACCCAGCGTCTCAAAGATGCTTACGCGGCGGCGCATCCACGGGCATAATAAATAAAACAAGTCATTGCAAGCGAAGCGGGGCTATCCTGCTTTTGAAATTGTCGTGGCCCCTGCTGTCCCACCACCGGCGGGATATGAAGCAGGTTCCTTGCAATGACGCAGGCAGGTAACGATATGTTGAGGACCTTTTTATACAACTTGGCGTTTGCGGCGTTCGGGATCTTTTATCTCCCGGTTTTTTTGGCAAAACTTCGCCAAGCCGAGGATCCGAACGCGCTTTGGAGAGAACGCCGGGGGATCTTTCCGAAGGATTGGGCCGAAAAATTCGCCGGAAAGAAAATTGTCTGGCTTCATGCTGTAAGTGTGGGGGAGGTGATGGCCGTTGAGAAATTCATCCACGAATGGCTTGCCTCCGCACCGGAATATGAATTGTTGCTGACGACCGTGACGCCGACCGGACAGAGGGTCGCGAGAAAATTCGCGGGAAAGCGGGTCCATGTCTGTTATTTTCCGTTCGACTTGACCCCGGTCGTGCGGCGCTTTCTTGATCTTTTCAAACCGGTTTGCTTGCTACTCGTGGAGACCGAGATCTGGCCGAACCTCCTGACCGAAGCCAAGCGACGGAATATTCCGGTCGGTGTGATTAACGCCCGGCTTTCGGAACGCTCATTCAAAAGATACAAGATATTCCCATGGCTTTTTAAACCTTTGTGGGGGTATCTGGATTTTGTGCTCGCACAATCAGAAGAGGATGCAGCCCGTTTTCGAAAGTTGGGTGTTACAGGCGAATCCGTGCGGGATATGGGGAACATGAAGTTCGATCAGACGGAATGGTCCGGGGAAAGCGGCGTGGATGCGACGGGTCTGCGGCAGGCCTGGGGATATAACGCCGAAGATCTTGTGTGGATCGCGGGCAGCACGCATCCGGGGGAAGAAGAAGCTCTCATGGTTGCCTTTAAAGCGTTGCGCGGCCGGTTCCCGGCGCTCAAACTGATCTTCGCGCCGCGGCACATCGAGCGCTCAGAAGGGATTTTGAAACAATTGGAGAAATACGATTTTAGCATGGTTTTATCGACCAAACGGAAAGAAGGTCCGGGACCTGACCTGCAGGTACTGGACCAACTGGGTGTTCTCAAGAATCTGTACGGAATCGCGGACCTCGTGTTCATGGGCGGGAGTCTGATCCCTCACGGAGGTCAGAACCCGATCGAGCCCGCGTATTTTGGCAAAGCAATACTCCATGGACCGCATGTTTTTAACTTTCACAAGATCTACCACCAGCTCGATCATGACGGTGGCGCTCTCAGGATCTCGGCTCCGGACGAACTGTCGTCCGCGGCGGCGGAGCTCCTCGCGAATGAGGGCAGGCGTCATGAAATGGGACAAAGGGCTTTTCAGATCGTCAACCGTTTACGGGGTGCCAGCAAACGTCAGGCAGGGTGGATCCTGACGTTCCTTAGAAGCCGGTACTCCCAAGAAAGGATCAAGCAGTATGGACAGCATGAAGAATTACTTTCGTCTCCTGGCGGAGGACAAGCAAAGTGACCCGACCAGCGGAATTCTCTCCGCGCTTCTTTCTCTCGCCGCATGGGGGTACGGCCTCGGGGTCCGGACGTTTCGCTGGCTTTATGAAAACAAGGTGCTGGCACGCAAACGTCTCTCCTATCCGGTTATCAGCGTCGGCAACCTGACTTGGGGGGGCACGGGGAAAACACCTTTCGTGGAATATCTTGCACGCAAGATCAGCATGCACCGGCGCGTGCCTTTGGTCCTCACGCGTGGTTACAGCCACGATGAGGCCCTGGAACTTCAGAATCACCTTCCGACGGCGGTCATCGGTATCGGCAAGGACCGTGCGAAAGTTGCCCGGCGCGTCAAGGAAGAAAAACGACATGTGGATATCGCCATCCTCGACGACGGGCTCCAGCATCAGGTCCTCCAGCGGGACGTCGACATCGTGGTCGTTAATTCGCTGAACCCCTTTGGTAACGGATGGCTTATCCCGCGGGGCATTCTGCGTGAGCCTCTCACCGTCCTGAAACGTGCGGTCATTATCGTGCTTACCCATGTGAATCTTGTAAGCCCCGAAGAACTCCAGAAGCTCAAGGAAAAAATCACGGTTCTGGCGCCGCAGGCGCAAATGGTCGAGACCCTCATGGAGGTGTTGTTTCTTTATCGTGCCAAAACCAAAGTCCGGACCTCGATCGAGAAAATGACCGGCCGGCGCGTCGCAACTTTTGCGGCGGTAGGAACACCAAGGTCTTTCCAACTCGTCCTGCAGCGTTTTCAGCTCAAGACCGTCCGGAACTTTGAATTTTTGGACCATCACGAATACACAAAAGAAGAGCTTTTGAAGATCAAAGAGGTTGCGCAATCAGCCGGCGCCGAAGAAATTATCACGACGGAAAAGGATTTCTACCGTTCCCGCGAATTGATCACGGAGATGCTGAACCCGCTGGTCCTTGCAGCGCGGCTTCGGGTCGTGTCGGGAGAGGAAATTCTCACCGACCGGCTTTTCCGTTTGCTGGGAGTGAAGAATTAATGGAAGATCTGCTCGACCGGATTGCTTATCTTGCGGCCCGCGTGCTCATTTTTCTTTTTGAGCATATTCCGTTCAACGTTGGTCTCCGGATCGGCGATTTTTTGGGGCATCTGGTGTTCTATGTTTCAAAAAAACGGCGTGTTGCCTATATCAATCTGAAAGCCACACTTGGGAGTCAGATGACCCCGGGCGAGCGATGGAAGGTCGTGCGCGATCATTTTGGTTTTATGGGACAGTCTGCTGTGGAGGTGATGTCTTTTAGGCGAATGAAGCGCGAATATCACGATCTTCATATCAAGGTCCACAACCTGGACCGGTACGAAGAGCTTCTTCGCTCGGGGCATGGCGGGGTTCTGATCACGGCGCATTTCGGGAACTGGGAGCTTTTGCAGGTTTGGTCCGGGCTTCGAGGTACGCCGATCCATGTGTTGACGCGTGAGCAGAGATATCCGAGGATCAACGGATTGATCAACGAACTTCGCGAGAGTCACGGCTCGGTTTCCGTCAGCCGCGGCGCGGGCATTCGCGGTCTGATCCGCGCGCTCCGGGAGAAAAAAATGGTCGGGGTCCTGGGGGATCAATCTGCCGGAAAGACCGAAGGGATCATCCTGCCTTTCTTTGGCCGGAGGACCACGATCCCGACTGGGGCCTTCCAGCTGGCGCATCGCACGGACGCGTTCATTATGCCCTTCTTTATCGTAAGGACCGGCGGTCCTGAGCACGAGGTCTATGCCGAAGAGGTTCTGAAAGATGACCCCTCGCTTGGGCCGCAAGCGCGGGTGGAATTCCAGGTCCGGCAATACCTGAAGGTGCTCGAAGGTTTTATCCGGAAATTTCCGAACCAATGGCTTTGGGAAAACAAACGGTGGAAGTATTGCTGGGACAGAAAGATCGTGATCCTCTCGGACGGCAAGGCCGGGCATTTCAAGCAATCCGAAGTTGTGGCTGAAATGCTTGCAAATTTCAAGGAATTCCACGGTCGTTCCGGCCTTACGTTTGAAACGGAAAGGATCTATGTGGAATACCGCTCGACGTTCCACAGGGCGGTCTTATTTTTAATGGCGTTTTTGATGAAACCCTGGATCCAGGGAAGACTCCGTTGGCTCGCTCCTTTTTTGACCCCGGAGACGCAAAAGGCAATTGAGCGGGTAAACGCGGATTTCATTATTGCGGCCGGGTCCGGACTTGCTCCGGTCCAGATGCTCCTTGCTCAAGAGACCGGCGCGAAGTCGGTCGTAATCATGAATCCGCCCTTTCCCTATTCCATGACGAACTACGATCTCGCAATTGTTCCAGCGCATGATGGCGGCAAAGTGCCCAGGCGGACGTTTCGCTGCGTGATCCTGCCGAGCGGATACCTGACCCCGAATCGTGAGGCGGATGTGAGACAACTGCAGTTGAAACTTGGCGAAGGGGTCCGGCCGAGGGTGGCGGTGTTTCTCGGCGGCGCAACACGTAATTATGATCTCTCAGTCTCAGATATGGAAAAATTCTGCTCGGTCTTAAAACAAATCAGCCCGCGTGCCGGAGATTGCATGATCACCACGTCACGGCGAACTTCCGCACGTGTAGAGCGTTTTCTTAAAGACACACTGTTGCAGCATCCGGCTTGCCGGTTTCTTGTAATTGCGAACGAAGAGAATCCGCCTTACGCGGCGGGCGGTATGATGGGGCTCGCGGACCTTCTGATCGTGACAGAAGACAGTCTTGCCATGATCTCGGAGGCCGTGGGGACGGGCAAGCATGTGATCGTGCTTAGCCTCGGGGGAAACGGGCTTCCCGAAAAACATGGCCGTTTTCATCAAATCCTCGCCGGGCGAGGATTTGTGACCTTGAGCGGTCTGACGGATCTGGAAAAGAATATTACCGAACTTCTAAAAAAGCCGATAACCCCGGTTCTTCAGCGTGAAAAAAATGCGCTGATCGAGCGGTTGGGATCTCTGATATGAAGGTGATGCAGCTTTTGCCGGCACTTGAGCTCGGCGGGACCGAGCGAGGAGTTGTGGACCTGGCGCGTGCGATGAAAAAAGAAGGCCACAAGACCGTCGTCGTTTCCTCCGGAGGGTCGCTTGTAGCCGAACTCCAGAAGATCGGAATCCCGCATTACGGATTGCCCGTACATCGGAAGTCTCTGGCTGGCTTGTTCCTGGTCGAAGAGCTTGTGAAGATCATCCAGCGCGAGCGCGTGGACATCGTTCATGCCCGCAGCCGCGTTCCGGCCTGGCTCGGGTGGCTTGCGGCACGCAAGACCGGCATTCCGTTTATCACGACCTGCCACGGGTATTATGCCGTTCATCCGATGAGTTTTGTCATGGGGTGGGGAAAACCCGTGATCGTGGCATCGCACGCGATCGGCCGTAGAATGATCGATGAATTCCATGTTCCGCCGGACAGGATTCGCTTGATTCCGCGCGGCGTGGACCTTTCACAATTCACTTTTTCCTTCGCAAAATTCGAAAAGCACGAGGGGCCGATGCGGATCATCCATATGGGGCGATTTTCGGCAGCCAAAGGCCAGGTGGATTTTCTTAAGGCGGTTCATCTGCTGCGCAGCCGGTTTTCCCATTTTGAAGTGCGGATCGTCGGTTCCGAAGGCCGCGGAAGACACCGCTACACGGACTTGATGAAAAAGACAATCCATCAATTCGGACTCGAGACCTGCGTGAAGATCCTTCCGCCGACGCGCGATGTGGCCGGGCTTTTGGCCGAGTCGGATCTCCTGGTGCTTTCCTCGCTGATCCCGGAGCCTTTCGGACGGGTGGTCATCGAGGCCGGCGCCGTGGGGACGCCTGTCGCCGCGACGTGGCTCGGCGGCGTGCGGGATATTATTGATCATAACGAAACCGGTCTTCTGTTTCCTCCCAAAAATATCCCCGCGATGGCCGAGGCCATGTACGAGCTTTTGACGGACCGGGACAGGGCCAAGGCGCTTGCGGTGAAACTTCGAAAGAAAGTGGAGGAGAAGTTCAACCTGGAGCAGATGGTCCGGAAAACGCTCGAAATTTATCAGGAGGTCCGCAAGCGGCGGAGGATCCTTGTGATCAAGCTTGGGGCGATGGGAGACCTTATCCTGGTCGTGCCGAGCCTCAGAATGCTCAGGGAGCGCTTTCCGGACGCCGCGATCACGCTTCTTGTCGACCGCGGGCTTGCACCCATCGTATCGGAATGTCCTTATCTGGATGACATGATCCTGGTGAACCGGAAAAAACTTTCAAACATTTTTTATCTTTTGAAGACCGCGCGCCGTATTCGTCGCGAAGGTTTTGATATATCCGTGGATCTTCACAACAATAAGTGGACACATCTTTTGGCGTATCTCGGGGGGGTGGTCCAGCGTTTTGGTTTTGTGCGCGGAAGATGGGGATTTTTGCTGAACCGGCCCGACAGGACCTTCGGGGTCGGAGATTCGCCTCTCCGCCATCAGTTCCGCATACTGTCCAAAGCCGGGGTCATTAAATTCGATGACACGCTGGAGCTTTGGCCGAAACCCGAAAGTCTTGAAAAGGCGAACCAGATGATCGGTATGCTGGAGCCCAAGGAGTCTACCCGGATCATCGGGTTCGTGATGGGATCCAGCCCTAATTGGCCGAGCAAACGCTGGCCCGCGGAGCATTTTATCGCTCTTGCGAAGCGGCTCTTTGAGAAATATGACGCGCGGGTCGTCCTTATCGGTTCTCCCGAAGAAACGGATCTCGGACAACCTTTTTATTCCTTCGGCTCCGGCAAGATCCTCGACCTCATTGGCAAAACCGCGCTGGAAGAATTACCAGCCTTTTTCAAACAGCTTCATTTGGTCGTGACAGGGGATACGGCGCCACTTCATATGGCTGCGGCCATGAATGTCCCGGTCGTAGCCTTGTTCGGCCCGACGGACGCCAAGCGTCATGTCCCGCCCGGAAAAAAAATCGACATTCTCTCGCATCATCTGCCCTGCCAGCCCTGTTACGACGGCGTCTGTAAGGCCAGAGAAACAAAGGCCTGTCTTGTGCATATTTCCGTGGAAGAGGTGTTCGAGCATTGTCAAAGGGTGCTTGCGTCATGAAGTCCGTTGGAAACAGGGAACGCTTTATGAGGCGTTCCCGTGGTAGGAGGACAAGCTAGCCATGATAAATCCAACTTCGAGTTCATATGAAAACAGGGCTGCTGTTTCTGCGGTCTCTAACGAGATGAAGATCCTCGTCGTCATGAAAAATTGGCTTGGAGATCTGCTTTTTCAGATGCCCGCGCTCAGTCTTATCAAACAAAAATATCCGGGAGCCTCGATCGTTTGTATTGCCCCCGAACGTTGCCGGGAAATCCTTGAGGCTCATCCCGCGGTTTCGGATTTCTTAAACTTTGACGAAAAAAGCACGCACCGTTCCTGGCTCGCAAGAGTGCGGTTCGCTCTGGAGCTGAGGAAACGCGGACCCTGGGGCCAGGGTTATCTTTTTCATCGTTCCCGTTCGCGGGCGGTGTTTCTCGTGTTCGCCGGCGTGAAAGAACGCATCGGTTACGAAAAAGGACGAAAAGGGTTTTTGTCGCGGCCGGTCACAGAGCCTGCGCGGCCGATGCACCAGCTGGACTATTTTTTAAACCTGATGGAAAAAGCGGGATTTGAGCTTCCCACGGAAAGAGAATACCGGTTTTTCTATAGAGAAGAGGACGAACAAGCCGCGCGTGAGATCCTCGAGGCGCACGGTATCAAAAAGAACATGAAGTACATTTGTTTTCATCTGGGCGCCAATTGGGAGCCTAAGCGCTGGCCGATTGCGCATTTTGCCGCGCTTGCAGAGAAAATTGAAGAAAAATGGCAATTTCCGGTCGTGGTGACCGGCTCTCAAAATGACAGGCCGCTCTTCGAAGACTTCATGTCAAAGATTTGCCATGCGAAAATCATCTCTTTGATCGGAAAGACAAGGCTACGCATTTCTGCCGCGATCTATAAACATGCAGCGTGCCTTGTAACCGGGGATTCCGGGCCCATGCATATCGCTTCCGGCGTCGGTGCTCCGGTGGTCGCCCTTTTTGGCCCTACCGATCCGAAGCTTACCGGACCCCGTGGGAGGGGCGAGAGCATCGTGTTACAATATGTTCCGCCGGGTTATAAGGTTCCTTTTTTCGGCAAGGACCTCCCTGAGGACGGATGGATGTCCCGGATAATGCCCGAGCAGGTTTTTGACGCAGTGGAGCGGTTGATCAGAAAATGACGAAAACGGCGCTGGTGACAAGCTACGCTGCACTCCGGAAAAAAGTCGAGGAAACCCTGCTCCTCGGCCGGCAAAGAATAGAAGCCGCCAAGGTCCGCGCCTACTGGGATACCGGGAATTTCATCAATCAGCACATCCAGGCGAACGGGGGAAGGGCCGAGTACGGAAAGAAAATAGTCGGGCAACTCGCCGAAGACATCAAACTTCACAGCTCAGTTCTGCAAAGATGCTCCCAATTTGCCGAAATGTTCCCGGATTTCAGGATTGTCGCCGCGCGGCGACAATTGACCTGGGCGCACTACCGGGTGCTTCTCACGGTCCCGGACGAAGAAAAGCGTCTGGAGCTCATGGACCGGGCGGAGAATGAGAAGTGGGTGTCCCGCGACCTCGAGATCGAGGTTCGCAACCTGAATTGGGAGATCCGTGAGGAGGCTTCGAAAGGCAAGCCGCCGTTGCTTTTGCCCGTGCCTGCGTTGGGCCCTTTTTACACCTACCAGGTCATTGCGCCGGAGACCGTGCATTCCTCATCCAGACAACTTCTTCTGGACCTCGGTTTTTCCGCCCGGCTCGAGATGGAACTTTTTCCGGGAGTCCGTTTTCCTGCGGGGACGATCCTGGAATCAAGGCGACGCGACGAAAATGAAAAGAGCGCGCCCAGGCACGCGCCGATCGCCCGGGGGAACTCTATTTTTAAACTGGTGAAATCTAAAAAAAACGAGGACGCGCTTTACACGTACAAGGCGTTTGTTCAAAGATTCATCGATGCGGATACTTTTCACGTTGAATTCAGGCTGGGGTTCGGTCAGCTCCGCGAAGAAACCATCCGTCTGAAAGGGATCGACTGTCCGGAGATGAACACACCGGAGGGCCGGGCCGCCAAGCGCTTTGTGGAACGCGAACTCGCCCATTGCGAGTCCATTATCCTGAAATCCACCCGGACCCGGAAAGAAAAATGGGGCCGCTATTTAGGCGACGTTTTCTACATTGATAAAACCGGAAAACAGGTCTACCTTAACAACCTGCTCCTGGAAAAAGGACATGCGGTCAGAGTACGGAGCTGACCTCGATGAGTTTTATCGCCCCTGTGGGGTGTGCTCCGGCTCGATGTTTTCAGTCCTTTCGCAGCCCTTTAGGGTTGTCGCACCGTGGTGTTGCAGTACTTGTTCATAAGGAACAAGTGCGGTCCGCGTACGCAGTTAACATTAAATTGCGACGCGACCGTACTTATTTAACAGAAATAAGTGCCGTCAGAGTACGGAGCTGACCTCGATGAGTTTTATCGCCCCTGTGGGGTGTGCTCCGGCTCGATGTTTTCAGTCCTTTCGCAGCCCTTTAGGGTTATCGCACCGTGGTGTTGCAGTACTTGTTCATGAGGAACAAGTGCGGTCCGCGTCAGAGAATAGAAGTCTTAAACGACTCAAGAGGAACAGTTATGCCAGTGCCGCTTAAAATTGTAGAACTCGTTAAAAGATTCGAAGAGCATTTCGATGCCTATAAATCGGGCGCTTACAACGAGACCCAGGTGCGGCAGGGGCGGGTTTGTGAAAGCGGATTAAAACTGTGAATGACATAAAAGCACTGACGAAAAAGATAGAGAAATTTAGGGATGAGCGGGACTGGATGCAGTTCCACAACCATAAGGATGTTGCGTTGTCTTTGGTTTTGGAAGCGGCGGAAGTGCTTGAGCACTTCCAGTGGAAAAAGCCTGGAGAGATTGAAGCCCATGCGAAAGTCTGCAAGGACGAGATCGCGGACGAATTGGCGGATGTGGCCATGTACCTTTTTGAATTAGCTGGTAACCTCGACATCGATCTCTCCAAAGCTATCGATGTCAAACTCGCCAAAAACGCCAAAAAATATCCTATCCATAAAGCAAAGGGCAATGCAAAAAAATATACGGAGTTCAAGCCCTGATGCTTCTCTACCGTGGTGATACCAAGCAATTTACCACCGATGTTATAAATAATCGCATTGCCGACATTATGGCCGATACATTCGAATCCTCTGTGGGCCACTGCGTCCAACAGCCTGAATTCAACGCTTGGAATAATTCTTGCCAACACTTAAAGAACCTGATCAGTCTTGCTGACCTTACAGACAACATGATTGTTCTTGAATACGAGGTGCCGTTTAACACAGGAAGAATTGACTGTCTTTTGTTCGGCAAAGGAGAGCATAACCATAGCTACGTTGTCTTGATAGAGCTTAAGCAGTGGACCCAAGTTAAAGAAATCGATGATGAGGAGAATGTCGTTGAGACTTACACCGGTGGGGGGCAAAGAAAAGCACCGCATCCCGCGCAACAAGTGGAAGGATACCATAACCATTTGATTAATTTCGTCCAAGTTTTCGAAGTGGGCAATGATTATCAGCTTTATAGCTGCGCTTATTGTCATAACTACGAAAAAAATCCCGGGCGAGGGCTATTTGCCGAGAGGTATCAGAAATTAATCGAGCAATTCCCAGTTTATTGCAAGGAGGATGTTCAAAAGCTTGCGGAAAAATTGAAAAAACTATTAGCTAAGGGCAATGGCTTCGAAATTTTTAACCGCTTCATGCAAAGCCCAATCAAGCCTTCAAAGAAGTTGCTTGAGAATGTTGGCAAAATTGTTGATCAGAATAAAGCCGTCTTCTCACTTTTAAATGAACAATTGGTAGCCAAGAATGTCATTATGGCGAAGATTCGCAAGGCAGAAAAAAAAGGAGAAAAGAACGTAGTGATCGTTCAAGGTGGCCCTGGTACTGGGAAAACGGTGATTGCTGTGAATTTGCTGGCCGATCTTGCCCAAAAGAAAAAGTCTGTTTTTTATGGCTGCAAATCAAAGCCTTTCCGAGAAGCTCTGATGAAAGCAGTCGGCGCCGAAAGTAGGATTATGTTCTCAAATCTAAGCCGATTTGTTCCCGCCAGAGTTGATGCGAACAGCATAGATGTTGTTTTGATTGACGAAGCCCACCGGATTGCGCGAAACAGTAATTCGCAATACACAAAGAAAGCGGATCGCACAGATATGTCGCAGGTTGAACAGCTGATAAGATGTGCTAAAACGGCAGTGTTTTTTATTGATGACAAACAGGGAGTGCGGCATCAAGAAGTAGGTTCGACGCAACTAATTCTAGATGTTGCGGCTCAATGCGATGCTGCATGTGAGACTGTCCAGCTTGTGTCACAGTTTCGCTGTGCAGGCTCGGATAATTTTCTAGACTGGATCGAATTTGTTCTTGGTTATACTGCGCGGCCTATTAATCTAACTAAAGACGAGCGGTACGAATTCAAAATAGCTAATTCACCAGCCGAACTTTACGAATTTATTAAGGCTCATGAACAATACAAACCGAATTCGGCCCGGCTTGTAGCCGGTTATTGTTGGCCGTGGAGTGATCCTGCAAGTGACGGCAATTTAGTACCTGATGTGAAAATCGGGGATTTCCAAATGCCATGGGAGGCTAGAGATGTCCCAGGGCTGAAGCGGGGCATTCCTAAATGGTACCAATGGGCATTTAAGACGCAGGCGGTAGAACAGGTGGGCTGCATTTACACAGCGCAGGGATTCGAATTCGATTATATAGGTGTGATTGTAGGACCTGACCTGAAATATGACGCGAAAAAAAACAGATTGGTAGCGGATATCTCAGCTACTTGTGACCAAACCTTGAAACGGAATCCGGAAACATTTGAAACTTATGTTCGAAATATCTATCGCGTGCTCATGACGCGTGGTTTGAAAGGGTGTTATGTCTATTTTTGCGACAAAGAAGTTGAAGCGTATTTTCGGAAACATATCGAAGGAGATCCTGATTTCAAAGAAGCTCTGATGTATTCGGATGTCATTAGTGCCAAAGAAGAAAAACGAATAAGGCTCGAGACCGATATCGATAAGCATTTGGAGTATGTGGAATATTTGCCGGTCTTTACTGCAGAAGCTGCTTGTGGTCAGTTTGGAGAGGGCCAGCTGGTTGAGAAAGAAGGTTGGATTAAAGTATCGGAGATGGGGCGCTTAAATCGTAATATGTTTGTTGTTCGCGCTGCGGGGAAATCAATGACGCCTGTGATTTGCGACGGCGATTATTGTGTTTTTCAAGCACCTGTTGTCGGCACGCGTAATAATAAGCTTGTTTTGGTTCAGCATCGCGGCATTTCAGACCCTGAGACGGGAGGACAATACACTATTAAAAAATACACCAGCAAAAAAACTTTTAAAGAAGATGGAAGCTGGTCTCATGAAGAGATTAGCTTGAATTCCTTGAACGCTGATTTCAAGACTATCGTCATTAAAAATCCTGAGGAGCAGGAGTTTATAGTCATCGGAGAGTTGATGGGCATTATTGGGAAAACTTTTAAACCGGAAATGTAGGGTCGCGAATAAGTGATAGAGTCCCAATATCAAGCTAGCGCCGCAGACCAGGAGATCGACCAACTCGTCTACCAGCTCTACGGCCTCACCGCCGACGAGATCAAAATCGTTGATGAATTTGGAGTTTGTGATAAAACTTTAAGAAACAAAATTTATGCTACTTTTAATGTAAATATATAATGCATTGTTCCGGTTTCCTGAGAGATATTCGCTCTATCCTCTCTTCCGTAGGGCACATTTAAATGTGCCCTACAGGAGGGAATAACTGGAGCGACGCATATATAGAAAGGTATCAGGTGCCTTGGCACTTAGTGTAGAAACTGGATGCCGTCCGCAGGGAGGGGCAGGAAATAATTCCGATGGGGGCACTTGAACCCCCAAGGGATTGCCATCGTAGGTCGCCCGGATGGATTCGAACCATCGGCACCTGCCCTTTTAGGGTAGATATCAGACGAAGTACGAAAAAGCGGGTATTATCTGGCGGAAGAGGTAGTCTTCCCCATGAAAAACCCGGGGTTGCTGTTGCGGGTAAGGTAAACGAAAAAGGAAAAAATGGATCCGGCCAAGATCAGGCAAATCATTAAAAAAGGCGAAGGAATCGAGGTCGAGTTCAAAGAGTGCCGGATGGCCTTGAGCCGGGGCGTTTTTGATACCGTATGCGCTTTCCTGAACAGGAGCGGCGGGGAACTTCTTCTTGGTGTTAATGATAAAGGGAAGATTACCGGCGTTGACCCGCAGGCAACGGAGCAGATCAAAAAAGATTTTGTAACGGCGGTCAATAATGAGCAGAAAATCAGCCCTGTTTTTTACTTGAGCATTGAAGAAGTCCGGTTTGCAGGGAAGAGCGTTCTGTATGTTCTGGTCCCCGAAAGTTCCCAGGTGCACCGGCATAACGGAAAGATCTTTGACCGGAACGAAGACGGCGATTTCGATGTTACGCGCAGCGCTCAGCTTGTTTCGGCCATGTATCTACGCAAACAGACGACATATTCCGAAAACAGGGTTTACTCGTATGTGACGTTAAAAGATCTCCGGAAGGACCTGATCGCGCGGATCCGGAAAATGGCCGCGAACCAAAAGGCCAATCACCCTTGGGCGCGTATGAGCGATCTTGAGCTTCTCAAGAGCACTCAGCTCTATTTGCGGGACTATCAAAGCGGGAAAGAGGGGTTGACCTTGGCGGCGGTGCTTTTGCTCGGGAAAGACGCCACGATCCTTTCTGTTTTGCCGCACCACCGCACGGATGCTATCCTGCGCCAGATCAATCTTGACCGATACGATGACCGGGATGATGTCCGCACCAATCTGATCGAAAGTTACGACCGGCTGATGGCTTTTGTTCAAAAGCATCTCTCGGACCCCTTTTATCTGGAGGGAGATGTGCGGATCAGTCTCCGGGATCAGATCTTCCGCGAGGTGATAGCCAATTTGATCATCCATCGGGAGTTTCTGAATCCCTTTCCCGCAAAACTTATCATTGAGGGGACGCGTGTGGTCACTGAAAACAGCAACCGTCCCCACGGCCACCGGCATATTACGCCCGCCAATTTTTCTCCTTATCCCAAAAATCCTGTAATTGCGAAATTTTTCAAACAGATCGGATGGGCGGATGAGCTAGGGTCCGGCGTGAGAAAACTGTTTCGTTACGGAAAACTTTACAGCGGGCGCGATCCGGAATTGCTTGAAGCGGACATCTTCAAGGTCGTCGTTCCATTGTGCAAAACGGATATCAAGAAGGAGACCCCCCAAGCTGAAAAGCTGCTCGAATTTTGCCGTAAACCAAGGAGCAGGGAAGAAATGCAGAATTTTTTGGCTCTGAAAGACCGCAAATATTTTAGAATAAGCATATTAAATCCGCTGATCAAAAAGAGGGCGTTATTACTTGCGATTCCCGGGAAACCCAACAGTCCCAAACAAAAGTATTATGTTGCCGGGAAATAAAGAATAGGAATGCATTATTCCGGTTTCCTGAGAGATATTCGCTCTATCCTCTCTTCCGTAGAGCACATTTAAATGTGCCCTACAGGAGGGAATAACTGGAGCAACGCATTAGGAGCTTATGGGTCTGTCGTGGGCATAAAAAAACGGGCAGTCGTCCGCGACATAATCGCATTCCGGATAAGGATGAAATGGATCCCCTGGGATATGCGGTCAAAGGAGCGCGAAATTATTTATGAAAAAACCTGATCGTCAGGCTTAATCAGACGTTTGAGGGTTCTGCGCTCACGCAGGAGGGGTTGGAATACTGGATGGCGCGGGCTCTTCAGAAACTGCTCGATTACACGGAATGGCGGAATTTTCTTCTGGTAATTGACAAGGCCAAGACCGCTTGCGTGAACTCGGGTCAGAATATTCCGGATCATTTTGTTGACGTCAACAAAATGATCCCTTTGGGATCGGGAAGCGAGGTTGACGACATGATGCTGACCTGTAAATGAACTTGAAGTATCATGTGTGCGAGGAATGAAAGTATGGGCGGACAAAAGCAGTACAGTGATTACATTATATGCATTGTTCCGGTTTCCTGAGAGATATTCGCTCTATCCTCTCTTCCGTAGGGCACATTTAAATGTGCCCTACAGGAGGGAATAACTGGAGCAACGCATATTATTTATGTTGATGAAAGCGGGGATCACGGACTGGATTCGGTGATTCGTCCCAGGCAGCCAAACAGGGCTATAAATATTCTTGAGGGGAAGTTTTATCGGGACGGATATGGAAGGAAAGAGGGTTTTGGATGGAAGATCTTTCCATAAAAGCGAAAGGCCGCTGGGTTGTCCCAGCGGCCTGACGTCGATCGGGTAGTCCCAATCCTTTGTAACTCTATCGTGATTGTGCCCGAAAACTTGAGAAAAGACAAGAGGGTTGTTTCTTTGCCAAATACAAGTTCCAAAGAACTCAAAAACATCCTGGTTGTGACACTAAGCAACATTGGTGATGTTGTGATGACGACACCGGTGATCATGGCGCTTGTCCAAAAATATCCCGAGGCGCGGATTACAGTAGTGGCGGGCCCGCGCGCGCGGGGCGTGCTGCAGAGAAGCCCCGACATCCATAAGATCGTGATCTATGACAAGAAAGCCTCCCTTTGGCAAAAATTAAAATTCATTGCAGAACTTCGTAAAGCAAAATATGACCGCGTTGTGGACCTGCGTAATACCGCGATCCCGTTTCTGGTCTCGTGCAATAAACGGACTCCACTTTTCAGGAAATTCACCAAAGTCAACATGCGAGACCGCCATCTCGAAATGCTCGCGAGAGTGGAATCCGACATTCCCGTCCCTTCTCCTTTTCATTTCTTTAACGAGGCGGATGAGGTGTTTGCTATGCGCGCTTTGAACGTTGCGGGGATCCGGGAAAAGAGCGGGTGGATCCTGGTGGCGGCAGGGGCAGCCAGCGAGAGAAAACGGTGGCCGGTCCGATATTTTGAGGAAGTAATCCGGAAGCTTCATGAGAGGACCGGCAAAAAGATTCTTTTAGTAGGGACCCTTGACGAAAGGCCGGTGGCCAACAAAATTCTGAAGGAACTTCCGGGGATCGTCGGAGTTTTTTGCGGTGATCTGGTTTTGTCCGAGACTGCAATGCTTATCGCGAACGCTTCGCTCGTGATCGCGAACGACAGCGCCATCATGCATCTGGGATTCGAATTGGGCACGCCGACCGTCGGGATCTTCGGCCCGACGGACCATGAAAAATACGGACATGAGGGGCCGAAGTTCCGTGTCGCACGAGGAGAGGCCCAGGACTGTTCCTGCGGATCCGATAAATTGCCCCGTGCCGAACGAAGCTGTTTTCACGGACTTGAACCGGAAAAAGTGACCTCGCTGTGTATGGAATTGTTGAATTATGATTTACGTTAGAATCATCAGTGAGGTCATTGCGGGGACTTCGCCGGAGGCGGAACGGCGCCTGGCTTTCATTAAATTCCAGACTGGAAGCCAGTGCTGTACTTGTCCGCCATTCACTAAGAGACAAGGACAAGTACGCAGCAGCCTGTTCAACAGCAAGATCGCTTCGTCCTCTGCGGGGCTCACGATGACGGATGGGGATAGTTAATGATGAAAAAGATTAATCTTCCTGACGTTCCGCGCATTCTCATTACGCGCACGGATCGCATCGGAGATCTGGTCCTTACGACGCCGCTTTTTAAGGCTTTGCGCGAAAAATTTCCGAAGGTCTGGATCGCAGCACTGGTGTTCCTCGAACATCACGAGATCGTTCAAGATAATCCTTATCTTGATGAAGTGATCCTTTATGACAAAAAAGGGAGTGAGCGAGGTCTTTTGGGGCAATTCCGTCTCAGCCAAAAACTTCGGAGTAAAAAATTTGATGCGGTGATCCATGGCCACGGCACGAACAGGATGCATCTCGCGGCATGGCTCGCGGGGATTCCTGTGCGTATCGGCTATGAGCGTCGTGCGCCCTGGACGTTGACGCATGTTCATCCTTATAACAAGAAAGAAGGAAAAAAACAGGAAGCCGAATATCTTTTTGAACTCCTGGAACTTTTTGGCGTTACTCCTCCAGGGGAGATCATAACTTTTTTCCCCGTCACGGATCGGTCCGTCCGTTCCATTGAGAACCTGCGTGTGTTCCATAAAATTCCGCATGATCTGCCATGGATTGTTCTGAACCCCTCGGCGAGTGATGTTACCAAAATATGGCCGGCGGAACGCTTTGCCGAACTCGCAGTACGAATTCAAAAATATTCCCCCAGCGTTTTTCTTGCGATCGGGACCTCCAAGGATCGTCCCATCATCGGAAGACTGATAAAGAACGCCTCGGTCCCGGTCTTCGATTTAAGCGGAAAACTTTCACTCGGAATGCTGGGAGCACTTTTGAAGAGATCAGCCCTGCTTGTTTCCAATGATTCCGGACCTGTCCATATCGCAACAGCGGTCGGCACGCCGGTTGTTTCGATTTTCGGAAGGTATGAGCCAGGACTTGGTCCCAAACGCTGGCAGCCGCTGGGGAAGAAGTCGCGCGTGGTTGCGAAGGATGTTTCCCGTATCCCCGCCAGCGAGCGGCAGTTTACCTATATTGACGAGATTGCGGTCGAGGATGTGTATACCGCGGTACGCGATCTTTTCCGCGGTCCGGTCTCCGACCAGTTTGAGAGCGGATTCCAGAGTGGATACTGGAAGAGAGGCTAGGATGCGAACGCTCCGCCGCATACTCATTGTTCATCCGTACGGGATTGGGGACCTTCTCTTTGTGACGCCCGTCATGCGCGCATTGCGTCTCATCCCGACGGTCGAAACCGTCGATCTGCTTTTGGGATCCCGCACGCGAGAGATCGTGGAAAATAATCCTCATATTACTGATATTTTTGTCGTGGATAAGGACCGCGTTCATCGACAGAGCTGGTTTGAAAATCTTCGCGATTATTGGGAGCTTGGCCGGAAACTCCGGGCCAGGCATTATGACCTGATCCTGGATTATTCGCTACGGCGCGAGCATGCCTTCTTTGGCCGCTTCTTTCTCGGCATCCCGCGATGTGCGGGCTTTGCGTATAAAAGGCGCGCGACATTCCACAATATCCGTTACCCGCTTCCAGAGGCGTTTTGGAAACGGCACGTCGTGGATTTTTATTGCGATCTCGCGGAGGCAGCCGGAATTCCCGTAGAAGACCGTTTTCTGGAGTATTATTTCCCCAAGCCCGTATCCTTGATCGCAGCGGAGGTTGCCGATAAATTAAAACTCCTGCCGGAACGCTTTCTCTCGATCGCCCCCGGCGGCGGAGATTCGTGGGGGAAGGAAGCCTCTTTCAAGCGCTGGCCCGTGAAGTATTTCGCGGAGTTAATCAAAAAAATTCAAACAGAACGAGGCATTCACGGCGTCGCCATCCTGGGCAGTCGTTCCGAGCGGGAGCTATGCGAAGAATTGCAGGCGATGATCAAGCCGCCCTCAGTCGTGCTGGCGGGGGAGACAAGACTTGCGCAAACGGCCATGGTCCTTAAAAAATCAGCGCTTTTTGTCGGTAATGACGGCGGGCTGGTGCATTTAGCGCACGCGCTTCATGTGCCGCTCATCGCGTTCTACGGGCCCGTGTCGCCGGAAGTGTATGGACCGTATCCTCCGTCGCCTGACGCGATCGCCATCTTCGACCGGCGTTTGGAATGTCGTCCCTGTTATTATAAATTTCGTTATAATAGACAGTGTCAAACAATCGCCTGTCTGAAAGACCTGAAACCGGATCAGGTTATAAATGCGTTGCTCCAGTTATTCCCTCCTGTAGGGCACATTTAAATGTGCCCTACGGAAGAGAGGATAGAGCGAATATCTCTCAGGAAACCGGAACAATGCATTATAAGTATGCTTGAGGAAATCTGAAAGCACATAGCGGCGAGGGAATAGGGAAAGTTCCGGAGTTTTTACCAAATCCTGATTGCTGATAAGTGGGGGATGCTTGTGGCAATGCTTAAGATCATTATGATTGACCCGGAAAAATACAACGCGCGCAAACTTTGCACCGCCGCCTGCACAAAAGACATACTCGTGCCGGACGGAATTATCCAGAATTGATTTCCATGAAAAAAGCAGCACTGCTTCTTTTAACGCTGGTTCTTCTTGTTCCCGTCGGTTCTGCCCAGGAATCGGAAAAGATTTTTTTGCGTTCCGAGAAGCCCGCTACGAAAATCTTTCTTGGAGAGAAAATAAAGTTCGAAATCAGTTATCTCGGGATCACCGTAGGGGAGGCGGAGTCAGTAGTCAAAGAACTCGTCAAAGTGAACGGTCGCGATGCTTATCATATCGAGATCAACATCCGGTCGCGCCCGATACTTGATTGGATCTACAAGGTTCGAGACACGCATCACACCTATATCGACGCCGAGCATTTTCATTCCGTTCGCTACGAAAAAAAGATCAAAGAAGGCCGTTACTGGACGGACGAGTTGATGGAATACGATCAGGACGGGCATGTCGGCCGCTTTTATTCCCGCAAGGACAACAGCCGCAAAGAGATGTTCGTCCCCAAACATGTCCAGGACCAGATCTCCTGCTGCTACTGGCTTCGGCTCCAGGACGTAAAATCTGATTCCAAGACCCTGATCCCGGTGAATGCGGACGAAAAGAACTGGGATCTTGAAGCCATCACGCATGGTGTCATGGAAATGAAAATCGATAATGTCGGCGTTTTCCAGGCGATTGAGGTCGAACCGGTCATTTTGTTTGAAGGTTTTTTTGTCAGGCGTGGAAAAATTCATGGCTGGATGAGCATGGATGAGCGGCGCATCCCGCTTGTGATGAAGGTCAAGGTCCCCGTTCTCGGCGAAGTTGTCGCCACGCTTGCCGGTTACGAGCCTGGCGCTGGTTCTTAGCCGGACAAGATCCGCGGCCCGCGATGCCTCATCTCTTTAACTAACCCGTTTTTTCTTTTTGTTCTACGTGATAAAATCCGGTTCGTTCCAAACACAAGTATTGATCTCAGGGAAGGCCACGAGTGCGTTGTCGCGATTGGAATTGCCAACAGGCGGTTCCAAGCGGCGCCGGACCGTGTTCCCGTAAAAATTAAACAGACACGGTGCAAGGCGTCATCGCGCGCGAAAAGGGGCTGGATCCATGAAAAAGACCGGGTTTGATAATGAAAAATATCTGAAGGAACAGTCTGAAGCCATTCTCAAACGGGTCAAAAAATACAGCAGCAAGCTTTATATCGAATTCGGGGGAAAATTGCTTTTTGATCATCACGCCGCGCGAGTCCTGCCCGGATATGATCCGAACGTCAAGATGCGGCTGCTTCAAAAGCTTAAGGACAAGATCGACATCATTCTCTGCATCCACGCCGGGGATATCGAACGGCGGAAACTACGGGCGGATTTCGGTATCACCTATGACGCAGATGCCTTTAAAATGATTGACGACCTGAAAACATGGGGACTTGCGATCACGGCGGTGGTGATCACGCGTTTTAACGAACAGCCGGCCGCCAGGATCTTCAAGAATAAACTGGAAAGGCGCGGCATTCGTGTCTACACGCACCGGTTCACCAAAGGATACCCCACGGACGTGGAGATGATCGTCAGTCCCGAGGGTTACGGCGCAAACGAATACATTGAAACCAAAAATCCGATCGCGATCGTGACCGGGCCCGGACCGGGCAGCGGAAAACTTGCGACCTGTCTTTCACAACTTTATCACGACCATACGCGAGGCTTCGAAAGTGGTTACTCGAAGTTTGAAACCTTTCCGATCTGGAATCTGCCGCTCAAGCATCCTGTGAACGTGGCATATGAGGCTGCGACCGCGGACCTTGGCGATATCAACATGATCGATTCGTTTCATTTGGAGGCTCATAAAAAGACCACGGTCAATTACAACCGCGATCTGGAAATCTTTCCGGTGCTTCAACGCATCCTGAAAAAGATCATGGGGAAACGCTCGATCTACAAGTCGCCGACAGACATGGGTGTCAACTGCGCCGGTTTCGGGATTGTAGATGATGAAGTCGTCCGGAAAGCCGCTGTCCAGGAAGTGATCTCGCGGTATTTCCGTTATTCCTGCGAATACGTTATGGGGTTCGTAGAAAAAGAAGCGGCTCAAAGGACGGAGCTTTTGATGAAGGAGATGGATGCGAAGATCGAGGACCGGCGCGTGGTGCTTCCAGCGCGGGAAACGGCCCAGGAATCGCAGCGCCTCGGAGAGGGTAATAAAGGAATTTATTGTGGCGCTGCGATCGAGCTTCACGATGGGTCGATTGTGACCGGAAAGAACACGCCGCTCATGCATGCGGCATCGAGTCTCGTGCTGAACGCCGTCAAGAAGCTTGCCGGTATCCCCGATAGCATTCACCTCCTGTCACTTGGCGTGATCGAATCCATCGGACGCCTCAAACAGGATATTATGGGTTCTCATGCGGTCAGTCTGAACCTGGATGAGATCCTGGTGGCCTTGAGCATCAGTGCCGCAACAAATCCTTCGGCCGAGGCCGCCATGGCAAAACTTAAGGAGCTGAGCGGGTGCGAAGCCCATATGACCCATATCCCGACCTCTGGGGATGACAAGGGACTTAAGCGTCTCGGGATTAATGTCACCAGCGACACTGACTTTTCGACCGTCAGTCTTTTCGATGCATAGGACAGTCTGACAAAATGTCATTCCCGAATGTCTTTACCATGCGATGGCCCTTTGGGGGCGGGCGTCCTCCCGTCCAGCCTGGGGACGGAACCCCGCCATAGACGGGACGCGGGGATGATAAGACTCATGCATTGTTCCGGTTTCCTGAGAGATATTCGCTCTATCCTCTCTTCCGTAGGGCACATTTAAATGTGCCCTACAGGAGGGAATAACTGGAGCAACGCATGACTCATTTAAACATTCCAAGAAAAGGAGAAATAATATATGCCGACTTATGAATATGAGTGCGGAGCGTGTGAGCACCGGTTCGAGAAATTCCAGTCCATGATTGATAAACCCATCAAGAAATGTCCCCAATGCGGGGAGGCCAAGGTCAAGCGTATGATCTCCGGCGGGGCGGGGGTGCTTTTCAAAGGGAGCGGTTTTTATCAGACCGATTACCGTTCCAAAGGTTACAAAGAATCGGCCAAGAAAGACGTTCCCAAAAAGGAAGTCTCCTCAGCCCCAGCCTGCTCCGGCAGTTGCTCATCCTGTGATGCGAGGAAGAAATAAGGTTTTTTGCCATAAATCTTTTATAACCCTTTGTGTTCAAAGAGGTTACGGCGAATTCCATTCATTGACAGTATCCCTTCCTGGTGTTAAAATACATCCTCACAATTTGAAGAAATAGAAGGACAGGCGGATTGTAGAAAAGTAAGCCTGTCCTCCTTTTTAGAGGGACAATGAAAACTGCATCTTTGCCGCTTAGTAGTTTAGAGAAAAAACGCTTTCTCGAAATCCTCGAAAGGTTTAAAAAGGTTCATATTCTTGTAATCGGGGACTTCATCCTGGACCAGTTTGTCTGGGGGAGCGTTAAGCGCATTTCCCCCGAGGCGCCGGTGCCAGTGGTTAAGGTTGAGCGGGAATCCTTTATGCCAGGGGGATCGCTTAACGTAGCGAACAATATCCGTTCCCTCCAGGGTCAGGTTTGTCCCTGCGGGGTGGTGGGACGCGATCTTTATGGGCGCATGCTGCTTAAAGCTATGCGCAAGCAGGGGATTGAGACTGGGGGGATCGTTTATGACCCGGAGCGTCCGACATCCCTCAAAACCCGTGTGATCGCGCATTCCCAGCAAGTGGTCCGGTTTGACCGTGAAAAAACAGACGATGTCTCCAAAACAGACCTTCTTAAAATCCTGAAATTTGTCCGTGAAAATATCAAGCATATGGATGTTGTGATTCTCGAGGACTACGGCAAAGGTGTGATGCAGCCCTTTCTCTTAAAAGAGATTGTTCGCCTTGCCAGGAAGTTCAAAAAACCCGTGCTCGTGGATCCAAAAGAGAAAAACTTTATCCATTATCAGGGCGTGACCTGCATTACCCCGAACCGCAGCGAGGCTTATATCGGCTATGAGCGGACACACGGATCTTGTTACAAAACGCCGGAACTGGAAACAGTCGGCTGGGGGTTGATGAAAAAATTAAAACTTGATTCTGTGCTGATCACGCTGGGTGAGGACGGCATGGCCCTTTTTGAGAAAAAAAAGAAACTTACGAAAGTCCCGACCGCTGCGCGCGAGGTCTATGATGTTTCCGGTGCGGGGGACACGGTGATCGCGACGCTTGCGCTTGCGTTGGCGGCAGGCGCAAGGATGCAAGAAGCTGCGAAGATTTCGAATCTTGCTGCCGGCATTGTGGTCGGGAAACTTGGCACCGCAACGGTCGCTCCCGGAGAGCTTGAAGAAGCGATCGGGAAGGTATGAGAACGGATTCCGTGAAAGCTCTTGGTATTATTCCCGCGCGTTTGGGTTCCACACGTCTTCCTGAAAAGATCCTGCGTTCCATAGACGGCAAATCCATGATCCAGCATGTCTGGGAACGCGCGAGACAGGCGAAAAAGCTTGAGGATGTGATCGTGGCCACGGACGACGTGCGTATCCAACAATGTGTTGAAGGGTTCGGCGGCAAGGCTTTCATGACGCGCAGAGACCATCCGAATGGGACTTCGAGGATTGCGGAAGTCATGGGCCGTTTCAGGCAAGATTTTGTGATTAATATCCAGGGTGACCAGCCGCTTGTGGATCCAAAGGCGCTTGACGAAATGGTGAGTATTTTTGAAAGAATGAAAGACGTGGAAGTGCTGACTTTGGCCGTACGCATGACGGACAGAGCAAGCTATGAGAATCCCAACGTCGTCAAAGTCGTTTGTGATACAGAAGGTAATGCGCTTTATTTTTCACGCGCGGGGATCCCGTTTTTTCAGGGGAGACAGGATCGTGCGTTCAGTTTCTTGAAACATCTGGGAGTTTACGGATACCGGCGCGATTTCCTTTTGAAATTCGTTGCTTGGGAGCCAGGAATTCTGGAAAATACCGAGAAGTTAGAGCAGCTCAGGGTCCTTGAAAGGGGCCGTTCCATTCGTGTGATCGAAACAACATATGATTTCGTCAGCGTGGACACGGAAGAGGATCTTCAGGAAGTCGAAAAGCGTTTGCAGTCGAACCCCGTGAGGAACTAAAAGTGCCAAAACATATTTTTGTGACAGGCGGTGTTGTTTCATCCCTCGGAAAAGGGATCGCGTCCGCGTCGATCGCGAAGATCCTCGAGGCGAAGGGGCTTAAGGTCGCAATCCAGAAGCTTGATCCTTATCTTAACGTTGATCCCGGCACGATGAATCCTTTTCAGCACGGCGAGGTCTATGTGACCGAGGATGGCGCGGAGACAGATCTTGATCTCGGGCACTACGAACGTTTCACGCACAGTGTTCTTGGCCGCGAAAACAACGTGACGAGTGGCCAAATCTACCACAGCGTAATTGCAAAGGAGCGGCGAGGGGATTATTTGGGCGGTACGGTGCAGGTGGTGCCGCATATCACCAATGAAATCAAGGAACGTATCCGGAATGTTTCGCGCAACAAACGTTATGATATTGTGATCTCCGAAGTCGGCGGCACGGCCGGCGATATCGAGTCTCTGCCGTTCCTGGAAGCCGCCAGACAATTTCGCCATGAAGTTGGCCGCGAGAACTCTCTTTTCATCCATCTGACATTGGTCCCCTACATCAAGGCCGCGGGCGAGCTCAAGACGAAGCCCACGCAACATAGTGTCGGAACTCTGCGTGAGATCGGTATTCAGCCGGATATTCTGATCTGCCGTACGGAAAAAAAGATCGACCAGGCAATGAAAGACAAGATCGCGCTTTTCTGTAACGTGGAGCCTGAAGCTGTGATCGAGGCGCGTGATGTGGTCTCGATCTATGAATGTCCGCTCATGTTCAAAGAGGAAGGGATCGACAAGGTCATTTGCCAGAAGCTCAAGATCGAATACAAGGCGGGAAGTCTTCACGAATGGAAAAAGAACGTGGTCGACAAGGCGCTTCGTCCCAGGCATCTGGTCAAGATTGCCGTGGTCGGCAAATATATCGAGTTGCAAGACGCTTACAAGTCCATTTATGAGTCTTTGAAACACGGCGGGATCGCCAACGACACTGGAGTGGTGATCAAAAGGATCAATTCCGAAAAGCTCGAGACCGGGCGTTCGCTTGAACAACTCAAGGGTGTTTCCGGGATCCTGGTGCCGGGCGGTTTCGGAAACCGCGGGATCGAAGGAAAACTCAAGGCGATCCAATTTGCCCGTGAGAAAAAAATCCCCTTTTTCGGGATCTGTCTCGGGATGCAGTGTGCGGCGATCGAGTTTGCGCGTAACGTCCTGGACATGAAGGGCGCGCATTCCACCGAGTTCAATAAAAAGACACTGTTTCCGGTGATCAGCCTCCTCGAAGAACAGCAAAATGTGAAGAATATGGGCGGTACCATGCGTCTTGGCGCGTATCCATGCCAGGTCAAAAAAGATACGCTCGCGTATAAAGCCTACAAGGTTGATGAAATCTCGGAGCGTCATCGCCATCGTTATGAATTCAACAATGAATATCGCGAAAAATTTCAAAAGGCCGGTATGAAACTTTCGGGTGTTTCCCCGAGCGGGAAGCTCATCGAGATGATCGAACTGGAGGGTCATCCCTGGTTTCTCGCGGTCCAATTCCATCCTGAATTCAAATCCAAGCCGGACAGGGCACACCCGCTTTTCCGCGAATTTATCCGCGCCGCGCTTGCCTTTCAAGAAATGCATGGCCTAAAGATCCCCGTTCCGGTGAAGCCAGAGATCGTCAAGGCGGAAGTCCCCACGCAGGAGAATGGCGAGGTCCATGCATAAGGTTGTCCTGGGTCCCATCGTCTTCGGAAATCCTCGCAAACTCGTTCTGATCGGCGGGCCATGTGTGATCGAGGATGAGAAGAGCACGCTGCGGCTTGCGGAACAGATCTCGAAGGTCACACGAACGTTCAAAACCCCGTACGTTTTCAAAGCAAGCTTTGATAAGGCAAATCGCTCCTCGATCCGTTCATTCCGCGGTCCGGGTCTTGAGAAAGGTCTGAAGATTCTCGCTCGCGTCAAAAAGGAATTCAAGCTTCCCATTCTCACGGATTTTCATACACCCGAACAGGCGAGGCCGGTGGCCGAAGTAGCAGACATTCTCCAGATCCCGGCGTTCCTTTGCCGCCAGACCGATCTCTTGTTTGCAGCTGCGGCGACAGGGAGGATCGTGAACATAAAAAAAGGACAATTCCTTTCCCCCTGGGAAGCGAAGAACATGATCCGCAAACTTGAAGAAGCGGGATGCAAAAAAATCCTTCTTACGGAACGCGGTACGAGTTTTGGGTACAATAACCTCGTGAACGATTTTCGCGCGATACCTATTATGCGCGGATTTGGATATCCCGTGGTTTATGACGCCACACACTCGGTACAGATTCCGGGCGGGAAGGGCACGGCCTCGGGCGGCATGCCGGAATTCATTCCCACGCTTGCGTGTTGTGCGGTCGTAGCCGGGGCGGATGCTGTTTTTGTGGAGATTCATGAGAATCCGGACAAGGCGCTTTCCGACGGGCCGAATGCCCTTGCGCTCTCTCAATTGGGACCATTGCTCAAAAAACTGATCGCGTTAAAGAAGTGCATCGTCACGAAGGACTAAGGCCATGAGAGCGTCAAAAGTTGTACGACTTGCCAAAGAAGTTCTCAGAATAGAAGCTCTCGCTATCTCACGGCTTCGTTCCAGGATCGGCAAGAATTTCGAAACGGTGGTCCAATGGATGGCGGACTGCAAGGGGCGCGTGATACTTACCGGGATGGGAAAACCCGGTTTTATTGCCCGCAAGATCGCCGCAACCATGGCTTCAACGGGAACGCCCGCTTTTTTTCTTCATCCTGCCGAGGCGGTGCACGGCGATTTTGGAATAGTAACCTCCAGGGATCTTGTGATCGCAATTTCGCAAAGCGGGGAAAGCGAGGAGGTCGTGAGGCTTCTTCCTCTCATGAAGAAAAAAGGCGTGAAACTTGTCGCATTGACGAGCGTTCCGGGATCCTCCCTCGGAAAGAACGCGGATATTGTGCTTGATCTCGGCGTGCGGCGTGAGGCATGCCCTTTGAACTTGGCGCCTTCTGCTTCGACGACCGCTTCGCTTGCGATGGGTGACGCGCTCGCGCTCTCGCTTCTCAAGAAAAAGGGTTTCCGTTCCGAAGATTTCGCGGAGTTGCATCCGGGGGGAAGTCTCGGAAGACGGTTGCTTAAGGTCGGGGAGATCATGCGTACAGGGAAAGCCAATCCGCTTGTGGGGGTGAAGACCACGGTGCGTCAAGCGCTCCTCAAAATCACTGCCTCAAGGGCTGGCAGTTGCACGATCGTCGATCGGCACAGAAGATTGGTCGGTGTGTTTACAGACGGAGATCTCCGGCGTCATCTTAGATCACAAGGCGAGAAAATCCTGAACCGGCCTGTTGCCCAGTTGGCCACGCTCAAAGCGCACTATATTCAGAAGGAAAGGCTTGCGGAAGAGGCGTTCCATATCATGGAGTCTCTTCGCATCGATGAATTGCCTGTGGTGGACAAAGCCCGGCGTGTTGTAGGTCTTCTGGACGTCCAGGATCTTATGAGGGCGGAACGGGTTTGATCCGCCTATCCCAACTTTAGATTTTTTTACATAAGAGGTAGTTGGGACAGCCCTGATTTTTATTTTTTCTGAAAGGTAATCAGGGCAGCCCCAATCTCAGCTTTGCTGCGATTGGTCAGAATTGGGACTGCCCCAATTTCAACTTTGTTAAAATTGATAGGTATTGGGACTATGGCCAAGCGCAGGTTCTACCGTTATCCACTTTATCTTTTGACAAGACTTGGAGCGAGGGTTCTGCTGGCCTTGCCGCGAAGTTGGGCCTTGGCGCTCGCGAACGGGGTCGGGTATTTGGGATATTGGCTTGTTTCGCGCCAGAGAACGAAGATTCTTGAAAATCTGAAGCTTGCATACGGCAATACGAAAAATCCTGAGGAATTGGAAACAATCGGCCGGCGGGTGATGGGGCATATGCTTCAGACGGCTGTGGATTTTTTGCGTTTTGCCACACTTTCACGTGGCCAGGCGGCCTTGTTCGTGGATGCCGGCGAAGCCTATTCTTTCTGTAAAGATATTTTGCAAGAAAGGAAAGGGCTCATTATAATGACAGCGCACCTGGGCAACTGGGAACTTTTGGCCGGGGTCTTTGGTCTTCAGGATTTCCGGGGTGCCGTGGTCGGTCGCCGGATCTATTATGAGCCGTACAACCGGTGGATCGTGGGTCTGCGGAGTTCCGTGGGCATTCGGACTATCTACCAGGATGAGGCCGTCAGAGAGATTCGTGCCTGTCTGAAGGCCGGCGAGATTGTTGGACTTTTGCCGGATCAGGACCGGGACAGCGTTCGCGGGATATTCGTGAATTTTTTTGGAAGGCCAGCTTATACGTCCGTGGCACCGGTAAAGTTTGCAATGACTTTAGGAGCGCCGATCCTGCCGGCTTTTATGGTCCGAATGCCCGGAAATCGTTACAAGCTCCTTTTAGGGAACTTGATATGGCCGAAGATCGAAGGCAACGACCGGACGGCCTCGATCCGGAAATATACCGAGGCCTGGATGAAAGATTTTGAAGAAGTAATTCATCGTTATCCGGAGCAGTGGGGATGGATGCATGACCGCTGGAAAACGAAGCCCGAACAGACAGTGGCAGCGGAACTTAAGGAGACAGTGAAACACTCATGATCAAACGTCTTGTTTTTATCTTTCTTGCACTTGTGGTGTTCTATGTATTCTTCGTGCAGATGCAGGTGGTTATCACCCGCAAGCACAGGGCCGAGCAAGGGGCCGAGAAGCCTTCCGAGCAGAAGCCTCAGAGGGTCCTCTCTTTCTCATTCACCAAGTATACGCCCGAAGGACAGCGCGAAGTTGAAATCGAGGGCGATTCTGCGGATATCCTTTCCAACACGGTGCATCTGATGAACGTGATGGCCAAGGCGTATGCCGAAGAAGTCCCCGTAACCGTAACGGCAGATCGCGGCAAATATGACAAGAAAAAAAACAAGATCCATCTTGAAAAAAATGTTGTGGCCACGACCGATGACGGGACGAGGCTTGTGACCGAAGCTCTGGATATGAGTCCCTCGGAACACGTTGTGGAGACCGATCTGCCGACGCAAGTCAAGAAGGACAATATTAACGTGGAGGGTACCGGCGCCCGGGCGGAGACAAACCTGAAAAAAGTAAAATTTCAAAAGAACGTGACAGTTGTGGTGCAGAATACCGAAGATAAGGAGACTGGGCCCACAACCATCACCTGCGATGGGCCCCTTGTAGTCGACTACGAAAAAAATATCGCGCATTTCAGAGATAACGTTGTGGCGCAGGATTCTCGCGGGAAGCTTACGGCCGATACAATGGATGTTTATTACAACCGTGTGAGTCGTCGCATTTCAAAGATCGTATCCGCAGGGGACGTGGTAATCGAGAATCCCGACGGAAACAAGACCTATTCAGACAGCGTCATCTATCTGGCGGACGAAGGACGGATTATTTTGGGCGGGGACACAGAAGCCCTTTATTTTACCGGGGATGCCAACAAAGCTCTCGGGAAGGGGATTGTCTGATCATGAATTTGCTTGAGACGAAACAATTGACAAAGAGTTACAAAGGCCGCACGGTCGTCAACGGAGTGAATATCCAGATCTCGCGCGGCGAGATTGTAGGGCTTTTGGGCCCGAACGGCGCCGGCAAAACCACGTCATTCTACATGGTGGTCGGCGTCATCCGTCCGGAGTTCGGGCAGATCTTTTTCCGAGGCGAGGAGATCACGAATCTCCCGATGTTCGAACGGGCGAGGCTCGGAATCGGTTATCTTTCTCAGGAACCTTCGATTTTCCGCAAACTGACCGTGGAAGAAAATATTATGGCGATCTTGGAAACTTTGGAGGTCCGTCAGGAAGAACGCGACTGCCGCCTCAAACGGCTTTTAAACGATCTTGATATCGCTTATCTTGCGAAGAACAAAGCCTACACGCTTTCCGGCGGCGAACGGCGGCGTCTTGAGATCACCCGTGCGCTGGTGACGAATCCGTCGCTTATTCTTTTGGATGAGCCCTTCAGCGGCGTGGATCCCATTGCGGTCTTTGAAGTGCAAAAAATCCTTCAGCGGCTCAAGGCCCAGGGTCTTAGCATTTTATTGACGGATCATAGCGTTCGCGAAACGCTTTCCATCACCGATCGTTCTTATCTTCTTTTCGAGGGCAAGGTCGAGGTCTCCGGGACCTCGGAATTTCTTGCCTCCGATCCCAAGGCCAGAGAAATCTATCTTGGAGAGAGGTTTACTTTAGCGTAATCCGATATCCGCGTTTTGCGGCAATTCATCAAAGACTCCCAGGGAGGAAATAACAGTGGACATTCGTTTTTCAGGACAAAACCTTAAGATCACCGCAGGGATGAAGGAACATTTAGAAGAACGTCTCCCAAAATTCGAGAAGTACGCGCCCCGGATCGTAGAGGCGCATGTGTTCCTCAAAAAAGAGAAATATGTTTTTAAAGCCGAGATCACGCTTGTGGCCAAGGACTTACATGCTTTCGGGATGGGCGAAGCCAAGGATAATATCTTTGCGGCGATGGACGAGGCCTATGGACGTGTCGAGAAACAGTTGAAAAAATTCCGCTCGAAATCCAAGAGCCATCACAACAAAAGCGCCAAGGCCTCGGCAAAGGTCGCCCGGGCGCTCGGAATGATCGAAGCAGAAAGCGTCCTGCCCGAAGACCATCCGAAGATTGTTCGTTCCTCGGCGTTCGCGTCCAAGCCGATGTCTGTCGAAGAGGCCAGTCTTCAGTTGGAGATCTCCCCGGAGACCTTTCTTGTTTTTTTGAACCAGGATACCAACATTGTAAATGTGATCCATAAACGCAAGGACGGGAATCACGGGCTTATCGAGCCGGGGTTCTAGTTCTGTAACCTTTTTCAATCCGGAGGAATACATCCATGAAAATCACCGATTTTCTCAACGTCAAAGGCATCAAGGTCGACTTGGAGGCGACAGACAAAGAAGGCATTCTTAAGGAAATGGTCGATATTCTGGCCGAGGTCAAGGATGTGGGGGACAAGAAAAATATCCTGCGCGCCTTGATCGAGCGTGAAAACCTGGGCTCCACGGGTATTGGACAGGGGATCGCAATCCCGCACGGCAAAACCGACAAAGTGGACGGACTTGTGGCCGTGCTCGGTGTAAGCCGCAAAGGGGTGAACTTTGAAGCATTGGACGGCGAACCGGTCTACATTCTGTTCCTTCTTGTCGCGCCTAAGGACACCGCCGGACCGCATCTTAAGGCGCTGGCGCAGATTTCAAGGCTTCTCAGGGACACTTATTTTTGTGAACTTATCAGAAAGTGTAAAACCCCGAAAGACATCTTCGACCTGATTGCGAAGGAAGAGAACCGCAAGGTCTGATTCGGACCGTCCCTGCGGGAACCTTCTATGAAATTTTTTAAATGGCTTTATCCTGGTATCGGGATTAAACGGTGGATTTTTCTCTGTGCGTTGGGGCTAGGATTTATTGTGCTGGTGGCCCTTTTAACCGTGCAGACCATGTCCAAAACGAGTGTAATGCTGGCCTCGTTCGCAACGGCACTTTTGATCCTCGGGATTTTTCTTATCTATACCTCGATCAAAAATATGGTCCGGATCTTCGTGCGCGCGCTGATGCCTTTGAACGGGCACGAGTCACTTGTGGATATTGTTTATCAGAAACGCCGGGTGGAGTCTCTGTTGCACGGACCGCGCGTCGTGGCAATCGGCGGCGGGACCGGCTTAAGCACCATGCTTTCGGGCATCAAAACGTTTACGAGCAATATCACCGCAATCGTGACGGTGACGGATACGGGAGGGAGCTCCGGGCGTTTGCGCGATGAAATGGACATGTTGCCGCCGGGCGATATCCGTAATTGCCTGGTGGCGCTTGCCGATGCAGGGCCGCTCATCCGCGACCTGTTTCAATACCGGTTCGAGCTCGGAGAAGGACTGAAAGGACACAGCTTCGGGAATCTTTTTATTACCGCACTTTCGAAGGTTACAGGCGACTTTGAAAAGGCGATCGCGGAATCCAGCAAGGTCTTGGCCATCCGGGGACGGGTGCTTCCGTCAACGCTGGAAAAGGTGACACTTGTGGGCGAGTTCATGGACGGAACTTCGGTCGAGGGCGAGACGAATATCACGGACCGTAAAAAACCGCTTCGCAGTATCCGTCTCTGGCCGGATGATTGCAAGGCGTGTCAGGAAGCCCTGGACGCAATCGAAATTGCGGACCTCATTCTCATGGGCCCGGGAAGTCTTTATACCAGCATTCTGCCGAATCTTTTGATCAAGGACATCCGCGATGCAGTGCTCCGGTCGGATGCGTACAAGGTCTACATTATGAACGCAATGACACAGCCCGGTGAGACCACGGGGATGAGCGCATGGGATCATTTGAACGTGGTTCTGGATCATACGGATCCGAGGATTGTAGATGCCTGCTTCGTGAATACGGCGACCATCCCGGCACCGATGCTCCAGCGTTATGCCAAACAGGGCGCCGCACCGGTAAAGCTAGACATCGAGAAAATCCGGGAAAAGGGCTACCGGATTATCCAGGGAGATGTGCTCCAAGCGGGCGAGCAGGTCCGCCATAATTCGGAACTTCTGATGAAGCTCATTTTGGAACACTACAGAGAATATGCCGGGCGGACGGAAGAATGATGCGATTATGACAAAGCAACGGAAAAAAACCGGGCAAGAACCAATCGAGCGGACTTTTGTGATCGGCAATCAACTAGGTCTTCACGCCAGGCCCGCCGCTGTTTTTGTCCAGATGGCAAACCGGTTTGAGGCCTCGGTCGAGGTTCAAAAAGAAGATCTCAAGATCGATGGTAAGTCGATCATGGGCATCATGACCCTTGCAGCTGAAAGGGGTTCCTCCATTATCCTGCGTGTGACCGGCAAGGACGCCACGGCGGCTATGGAAGCGCTGGCCCGGCTTATAGAATCTAATTTTGGAGAATAAATAAATGAAAGAATATAAAGGGATCGGGGTATCGCCCGGTATCGCGATTGGAAAGGTGTTTATCCTGCATAGCGGCGGATCCTTTAACCTTCCCAAGCGTTCCGTGGGTTCCGACCAGATCTCCAACGAGATCGCCCGGTTTGAAGAAGCCCTTACACGTACTCGCACCGAGATCCTCAGTATTCGCCGGAAACTTTCGGACCAGATCGGACGGGAGAGCTCGGACATCTTTACCGCGCATCTTCTGATCCTCGAAGACCGGACTCTGATCGAAGATGTGATCGAAGTGATCAGGGGCGAGAAGGTCGGGGCGGAATATGCCTTTGCGGCCGTAATCCAGCGCTACTTTCAAGCTTTTTCCCAAATCAATGATGAATATCTTAAAGAGCGTATCTCGGATATCCGCGATGTAGGCAAGCGTCTTCTTGCGAATCTTTGCGGCGAAGAAAAAAAACGCCTGGAGGAATTTCACGGAAAAGTAATCATCGCTTCACACGATCTTTCGCCGTCGGATACGGCTTCACTCGATCGGAACAAAGTGATGGCATTCGTGACCGAAATTGGCGGGCCGACGTCGCACACAGCGATCCTCGGCCGTTCGCTTGAAATCCCGGCCATCGTAGGACTCGATAAGATCGTCAATGAACTTCAGGATAACGACACGATCATCGTGGACGGAACGCATGGGATCGTAGTCATCAATCCCGATCAATCAACCATTAACAAATTCAACTTCCAGGAGAACCGTTTCGTCCAGCTCACCGGAGAGCTGGATAAATTACGCGATCTTCCGGCTGAAACGCTGGACGGGAAGCGCATCACACTTGCCGCTAATATCGAATTTCATCACGAGGTATCCTCCGTCATTTCTCACGGCGGCGAAGGAGTCGGGCTTTTTCGCACGGAATATTTTTACATGAACCGGGCGACGCTCCCGACCGAGCAGGAACAATATGAGGCCTATCGCCGGGTTGCGGAGATGATGCATCCGCATCCGGTGGTCATTCGCACGCTCGATCTTGGAGGCGATAAATTCGCTTCCACACTCGAGATCCCTCACGAAATGAATCCTTATCTCGGCTGGCGCGCCATCCGTTTCTGCCTGACGCGCACGGACATCTTTAAGACCCAATTGCGGGCGATCCTCCGGGCGAGCGCCCACGGGTACCTGAAGATCATGTATCCGATGATCACGGGTGTTTACGAGGTTCGTGCTGCGCGTGAAATATTAAATGAAGCAAAGGCCGAACTTGAAAAAGAAGGCGCTCCCTTCAATAAGAACATTCATGTCGGGGCCATGATCGAGATCCCTTCGGCGGCATTGGCCAGCGACGTATTGGCCAAAGAAGTGGATTTCTTTTCTCTCGGGACCAACGATTTGATCCAGTATGTGCTCGCGATCGACCGCATGAACGAGAAAATTTCTTATCTCTATGAGCCGACCCACCCAGCAATTATTCGCTTGATCGACCTGACGATCCGGAACGGACATGGCCACAACATCTGGGTGGGAAGCTGCGGAGAAATGTCCTCGGACCCGGCAATCGCGATCCTTTTGGTGGGGCTCGGGATCGACGAAATTAGCGCCAGTCCCGTGATGTTGCCAAAGATCAAGAAAGCGATCCGTTCAATCCGTTATTCCGACGCCACGGAGGTTGCCCAAAGAGCTCTTGCGTTCCACACCGGTAAAGAGAGCTATGCTTTTCTGAAGGAGAAGCTCAAAGACGTTTGCGAGGAGCTTGCCGACGAATAATGGAAGCCTATCTGAAAGATCTGGCCAATCAGATCGTAAAGGCCCGCGCGATCGCCGGGGGCATTAATCTTTCATCTTCGTTCATCAAAAGACCGGAAAAGGTTCTTTATTGCGGGATGGGCGGTTCCGCCATCAGCGGGGACATTCTTGGGACTATCGCCCAGAGCCGTTCGCGCATCCATTGGACGGTGAATCGGACCTCGCGCCTTCCCAAATGGGTCGATTCCAAAACAATCGTGATTCTTTCCAGTTACTCCGGCAACACGCACGAAGTTGAATCGATCTTTGAGCAAGCGGTCGCGCGCAAATCGCATTTTCTCGTTGTAGCGTCCGGAGGATGGCTCGCGGAGGAAGCTCTCAAGAGAAAGATACCGCTTTTTCGTTTGCCTCAGGGGTACCCGCCGCGTTTTGCGATCGGATACACGACTTTTTCGCTTCTTTTCCTTTTTATGCGTTATCGGTGGTTTTCAGTTTCCGGAAAGGAGATCGGGGAAGTGCTTCGCGTGGTCCGTCATTTTCCGGAGGCGAAAGCACGCAAACTTGCGAAGCAACTTTTTAACAAAAATATCGCGATCTATGGTGGCGGGCTGATGCAGTCTGTGGCGCTTCGGTGGCGTACCCAGTTTGCGGAGAACGCAAAAACGCTTGCGTCTTGTGAAGCGTTGCCCGAGATGTTCCATCATGAGATCGAAGGTTGGGTTTTTCCAAAGTTTAAGGTCAAGCGTTCGGTGGCTGTTTTTTTGACAGACCGGAATGAGCCGGAATGGCTTCACAAGAAAAAGAGAGTCACAATGGATGCGATCCGGGAACATAGCGCCGAGGTTGCCGAGTTCAGGGCGTGTGGGGAGGGGGTTCTTGCCCGCATTTTTTCTATGATCATGCTCGGGGACTGGACGAGTTGCGAGCTTGCAAAGCTTTATAAAGTTGATCCCATGTCGATTTGCGTGATCGACCGGATCAAAAAGGCGGTTACGCCCCGTTGAGAATTAAATGGGGAATGTTTTGCGATTTTTGTTTGGGACGAAAAGGGAAATATCCCTGGAAAGATTCTTCAACGGCTTGAGGAAAGCGCCTGAAGAAATGCTTTCCATCTCTAACGGGGTGAGACCATGGGCTTAAAGGCTGTCATTCTTTGTGCGGGGTATGCGACACGTCTTTATCCTCTGACTGAGAATATGCCAAAACCCCTGCTCCCGGTGGGAAATAAGCCTATTTTAGAGTGGATCCTGGAACGTGTTCAAAAAGTCCAAAGCGTTGAAACCGTTTATCTCGTAAGCAATCAAAAGTTCACCGGGCATTTTGAGACTTGGGCGACGAAAGTGAAATATCCCTGGCCGGTTGAGGTCGTGAACGATCACACTACAGGTAATGAGACCCGCCTTGGAGCCATTGGGGACCTGGCGTATGTAATCAGGACGAAAAAGATCGATGTTTGCGATCTCCTGGTGATCGCGGGGGATAATTTTTTCGATTTTGACTTGGCATCGTTTGTCAATTTCGGCAAAAAGAAAAGGCCGCATGGTGTTATCGCGGTCTATGATGTTATGGACAAAGAGCTTGCCAAACGTTATGGGCTGGTCAGGACCGATACGGAGGGGAAGATTCTGGAATTTCAGGAAAAACCGCCCCAGCCGGCGACCACACTCGCCTCCAGCGGTATCTATTGGCTTCCCAGGGAAACTTGGAGCCTGCTTGACAGGTATATCACAAGCGGCCATAATACCGACCAACCCGGCCATTATATGCGTTGGCTGGCTGAAACATCGGGTCTCTTTGCTTTTTCTCTTAAGGGAAAATGGTTGGATATCGGTGACCTCGCCTCTTATCGGGAAGCCAACGCCATCGTCAATACCTCAACAAATCCAAAGGAGTGACATCACTATGAAAAAAGGGCATTATTTCTTCACCTCCGAGTCTGTTTCCGAGGGTCATCCGGACAAGGTCTGTGACCAGGTTTCAGACGCAATCCTGGATGCATATCTCGCGGGAGATCCCGCATCGCGCGTGGCCTGTGAATGTCTTGCCACGACCGATCGCTTGACCATTGCCGGAGAAATCACAAGCAAAACCAAGGTCGATGCCGAAAAAGTTGCGCGGAATGTCATCCGCAAGATCGGTTATACAGATCCCAAAATCGGTTTTGATTATAAAACCTGCAGGGTCGATATCGCGCTCCACACCCAGTCACCCGATATCGCGATGGGTGTGGACACGGGCGGTGCCGGAGACCAGGGGATGATGTTCGGGTTTGCGTCGAATGAGACGAAAGAGCTTATGCCGCTTCCGATCATGCTCGCCCAGAAACTCGTTCGTTATTTGACCGCTGTTCGCAAGGGCGGCAAGATCAAGTATCTCCGGCCGGATTCGAAAAGCCAGGTTACGGTAGAATATGATAATGATGTGCCGGTGCGTGTCGACGCCGTGGTGCTCAGCTCCCAACACGACGGGGATGTAACGCTCCCGACGATCACCAAGGATCTGACC
>Ga0265297_10002524_pt1 | contig 36850 bp, 48 predicted proteins | sample Munlanlwell13791_FD_192502 | JGI IMG/M metagenome (GOLD analysis project Ga0265297, IMG submission 192502) | Leachate microbial communities from a municipal landfill in Southern Ontario, Canada - Leachate well 137-91 | ecosystem: Engineered > Solid waste > Landfill > Unclassified | place... | reverse complement strand
TGCCGGGGACGCTGCCGGGGACGCTGCCTGGGACGCTGCCGGGGCCGCTGCCGGGGACGCTGCCAGGGCCGCTGCCAGGGCCGCTGCCGAAATCATGGGCGGCAAGCACCCCTATTTCTCCTTGATGATGCGGGTGTATCGGGATGGGCACTGGCCTATTGCGTTTGACGGCAAACACCTAATCGTCTTTTAGGGCACCAGCAGCATTCCGTGGCAAGGGCGCCACGGACCCGGACTAAGGCAGTTCGGCATGGCAGCAGGGAGATGGTGGGCAGATGGCAGAACTGATATGGTTTCGGATGTTCCACGACATGCCTGACGACGCAAAGATCGCCGGACTCACCGATGCACAGTTCCGTCTCTGGGTCACGCTCATGTGCCAGGCCAGCAAGTCCAGTGTACGCGGCCTGGTACGTAAAGCCCCTGGCATCGGCTTGACCACACAAGAACTCCTCGACCTATCCCACCTTGACGATGGAAACACGACCGAGACCGTCGCCGTTGCCCTCACTCTGTTCCGCAAACTTGGTATGATTTCCCTTCGTGCTGGTAGCATCCTGCGCCTAAACAACTTCCAAAAACGCCAAAGGCAGGTCGAAAGTGAAACGCCCGATGGTGTCAAAAAGCGCGTAAAAAAGTTTCGGGAACAGAGGAAAAAGCAGCACGCAGAAGCACTTTCCGATGAGCCATGTAACGGCGTTTCATTTGAGGATGAAACGCCTAGAGAAGAGCAGATAAGAGAAGAGGAGATAAGAGCAGAGCACAGGCGCGCGTGCGCGCGCGAGGGGCCGGGCGCTCCCGATCCTGGTGAACCAACGGAAGAGGCCAAAGACCAACGGCCCAACGGCGATGATGGTCGGCCGAGCGAACTTCCGCCGCCTCCCACTGACCCGGAGCCCCTGTTCCGAGTGGTCGTAGATGCCTGGCTACACCTGGGGTCAGGACGCCCCGTCTATCCCGGAACACAAAGCCTCCCTGAGAGAGCGACGTTTCGCGCAGCAGTCCAGGGATGGGCGGAGCAGATGGGCACGGAGACCATGATCGAGGCAATGGAGCGGCGCCTCGAGGGCCGCGCCTCAGCCGGGCGAAGCGTGCCCGGCACGATGTTCTACTTCCGGGACATGTGGGACGAGATGGCGCGGGCCGGGAAGCCGCCAGGAAGGAACGGCGGCGAGTCGCGCCAGGTGGACTATCCCGATGTCTATGACCTCATGGCCCATGCCGAGAAGGTGGCGAAGGAATGATGGAGCTGCTGGAACAACTGCCACCGCAGGACATGGTCGCGGAGCAATCCGTGCTCGGCTCCATGATCCTCGAACGTGTCGCGATCCGACGGGCCCTCGACCTGGGCCTGGTGGAGCAGGACTTCTACCGCGAACCGCACGGCCTTCTCTTTCGCGTCCTGGTGGCGATGCACGAGGGTGGGATGCCGGTAGACATGACGACCCTGCAGACGCGCCTGAGCGCCGAGGGTGTCCTCGAGGAGATTGGCGGGCTGCCCTACCTGGCGACGTTGCTCGACGCCGTCCCGACCGCGGCAAACGTAGAGGCTTACGTGGCCACCGTGCGCGAGATGGCGATGCGCCGCCGGCTAATCGAAACGGGTCTGCGGATCGGGAGCCTGGCCCACCAGTGCGCCGACGGCGGTGCGACGCTCGAGGAATGCTCCCGCATGATGGCCGAGATCGGCGAGCGATACGCCACCAACGGCAAGGCTGATTTCACGCGCCTACCAGAGGCCATCACGGCCAAGATTGCGGAACTTGAACGCCGCGCGCAGCAGGATGAGCACGTGACGGGTCTGCGGACCGGCATCGAGGCGCTCGACTGGTGCACGACGGGCCTGCACCCAGGTAACTATGCCCTGATCGCCGCCCAAACGTCGCGCGGTAAATCTGCGCTGGCCATCCAGTTCGCGGCCCACATGGCATTCGCCGGCCACGCTGTGGCCTTCTTCTCCCTGGAAATGTCCACCCCGGAATTGATGGACCGCATCATCGCAAACCGCGCCGGCGTGGACGGACAGAACCTGCGGACCGGGCAACTCGGCGATCACGGCTGGCAGCAGGTGATGGAGATTGGGGTCCGGGCCGACAAGACGCCGCTGCTGATCTTCGACCGATCGCTCGACCTCGGGCAACTGCAGCGCATGGCGCGGCGGGCGGTGCTCGACGAGGGGGCGCGGGTAATCGTCGTGGACTATGTCCAGCTCGTCAACGTGCGGGGCCGGGACGAGCGCCGGATTCAGGTCGGCACAGTGTCGCGGGGCCTGAAGGAGATTGCGCGCGACCTGGGGGTGGCGGTGATCGGCCTGAGTCAACTCCGGCGCCGGCCGGCGAGCGAGCGCGAGAACTTCCGGCCCTCGTTGGCCGACCTCAAAGAGACGGGCGACCTGGAGAACGATGCCGACTTGATTCTGTTTCTCTTCGACCCGGATTTCCGCCCCGAGGCGGACGCGCACACGCCGCGCCAGGTGGAATTGCTCGTTGCCAAGCAGCGCAACGGGCCCCTGGCGAGAATCGCCTTGTGGTGGGAGCCCTGGCGGCAGCGATTCGCCGAAGTCGAGAATCGGAGGGAAGCATGACCTGGGAAGAATTCTGCCGGAAACCCCATGACGGGGAGGCCGAGGAACTGCTGGCGCTGGCCATTGGGGCGCTGGCGGAGTTGATGCCGCGCCGCGGACGCTGCGGCGTGTGGGCGATGCTGCAGGGCTGGGCGCGCGATCGAAAGCGGCTCTCGGAGCGAAAGGAGTTGGCGCATGTCGGTCACTGAGCGCATGAAGCGGAACGCGAAGCGGTGGATCGGGCACTTCAAGCCGACCGATCCCAACGTCATCTGCCCGGGCTTTTCGCGCCTGGCCTTCGTGGCGCGTTGCCCCCACGCGTGCACTTTCTGCTTCCTCGGGGGAACCTACCGCTTCGGCTGGCCGGTTGATGCGACGGAGGACGACATCCCCATCATCGAGCGCCAGGTCGAGGGCTGGCTCAAGGCGCAAGCCGGGCCGAGCGTCCTCAATATCGGCGAACTCTCGGACTCGCTGGCGCCGGAGATCGCGGCGCACCTGGCGGAGCGGCTGATCGCTATCTGCCGCCGCCAGCACGCCCACGCGCTGCTGCTGGTCAGTAAGTCCCTGCCGACGATGCTCCACAGCGTGATGCCGACCGAGAGCGTGATCGTCTCGCTGTCGCTGGCGCAGCGGCTCTATCGGGACACGGAGGGTCGGTGGCACGATCTGTCGGGCGCGCCGCAGAACGCAGACCTCATCGAGCACGCGCTCATCCTCGCGCGACATGGCTGGCGGATTCGGGTTCGGCTAGACCCGATGATAGACCTCGACGGGGCGCGCTGGGCGGCGAAGGCTATTCAGGCCAGCGCATTCGTACCCGAGCGCATCACGCTCGGCACGCTGCGCTTCACGCGCTCCGGCTACACAGCCATGCTGCGCGGCAATGCCCTCCAGCGCGACCTGCTGCAGCGCCTCGATCACGACGAGGCGTGGGGCACGCACCCCTGGCGCCTGCCGCTCGACCGGCGCGTTAGCATCTACCGACTCCTGCTCGAGGAACTGCGTGAGCAGTGCGGTGATATGTCATGTTGCAAGGAGACGCTTGACGCGTTTGCCATGCTCGGCCTGGACCCGAACGCCAACGTCTGCAACTGCATGATTTAGGAGGCGATGATGGATCGACAACGACGAGAGGCGATGGAGAACGCGAGGACGCAGTGCGATCGGCTGCTCATCATCCTGAGCGACTTCGAGTGGCATCGCACCACCGAGCTGCACGATCTGGTGGGCTGGCGTTACGGGGCCCGTCTGTGGGACCTGCGGCAGCAGGGATGCAGGATGGAGAAGCGGCCGACCGAGGATCGCGCGATTGAGGAATGGCGCCTGGTCGGCATATACGGCGAGAAGGCAAGCGAGGGATGGGACCGCATCACACGGCTGCTCGCCGGGGATTCGGGCCTGCGCGTGCCGGAACGCGACCTGGTCGCACAAGGGAGCCTGTGCATATGAGGAAGACGCGTGATTTGACGGAGTTTTTCGCGGCCTGGGCACTCGCCATGACTGAGGCGCAGTCGGCGCTGCGGCGGTATCGCGCCGAGATGCTGCGCGCTCGCGGTCGCGCGAGTTGGCTCTGCCGGCATGGTTTCCATCGCTGGCTGCGGCAGATGTTCATGCTCTGCTATAGCGACTCCATTCTCAGGTCGGAGGAGGATCGCGTGGACGTTTGCCTGCGCTGCGGGCGGGGGCGGAACGCGAGATGAGCGACCCGATGTTGCACGAGATCACCGAGCAGGAAATGGAGGCGCTCGCGAAACTCATTCCGGCCAACCCGGTCGTGACCGACTTCGTATTGCGTGAGACCGGACCGAAGGTGCAGAGCGTCTGCGTCGGCGTTGCGCAGGCCGTGGCTGGGATGGACGAGCGCCCCAACATGGAGACGGTGATGTGGGCCTGCCTGCTCACCGGCTGGTGGATGCGAGGACGGCTGCAGGAGATTCGGGAGAACCGGGCCTCGTTGGCGGAAATTATCGGGGGCGAGAAACCATGACCGCCGTACTGCTCGACCTGGAGATCGTGACCCGCGATGATGGCGACTGGTTCCAGTTCACCTGGCGCGGGAAAGGCGACGCGTGGCGCGAGGCGTTGGAGCGCATCAAGCGCGAGGTCCCGGCCGAGTTCCGCGAGTACGACGAGGCCGAGCAGGTCTGGCGGGTGAGCAACGTGTTCGCCGAACGGCTGGCCGACATTTTCCCGAACTTCGCCGGCGCGCTCGATGCACTCCGCAGCCAACTCGCGATGTTCGAGGAGGCACGATGATCGCGCTCGGGGTGGACCTGGGGAGTCAGGGCGCCGTGGCCGTCGTGCAGTCTGACCAGCAGCGATATTCGCTGGCGTTGATTCAGCGGACCCGCGCCTGGCCGCTGCATCGACTGCAGGCATATATCGAGATGCTGATTACGCTCTTCGGGCCCGAGGTGATCGCGACCGAGCGGCCCTTCTCTGGCAGGCATGACCAGTATGCCAAGCGCGGACTCTCGCAAGCGGCCAAACAGGCGGTCGTTCGGGCAGCCGCGGAAGAGTGGGGAATCAGGTTCGCCGAGTTCGCGCCACAGAGCATCAAGAAGGCACTGGCGGGCCACGGCCAGGCCAGCAAGGCGCAGATGATTTCGACTGCCCGGGGGCTCGTTGGCCTCGAGCTCGATGAGCACCAGGCGGACGCAGTCTGCATCGGTATCATGGCGATCAACCGGGCCGTGTGCCCGGTCACCAAAATCAACGGGAGGTAGGTGGGATGGCGAAGGGGATGAAGGTGGAGTTGAACGGCCGGGAAGTGCTTGACTTCTGCATGGGTGGTCACCCCATCCAGGAGGCAGTCGAGAAGTTCGGGGTTAGCGACCGGATCATCCGCAACACGGTCCTGGCCGAGTCCAACGGCATGAAGGTCTGTCAGCACGGCTTCCACACGTTCAAGGGCGGGGCAGAGCGGGGACGGAACGTCTGGATTTGTCCGGCCTGCCTGCCAGAATATAAGACGCTCCATCCCGATGCGCGGAAGGAGGAGCCTCGGGCGAAGAAGCCCAGCAAGCCAGAGCCCAAGCCGAAAGTGCTCGCAGTGGCGCCCAAGCCCGAGCCGACTGAGGTCCATTTTGCCGGGTTGCTGCCGAACGCCCCGACGACGGGGACCCCGCCGATGCTGGGCGGCGAGAGCGACGCCAAGCTCTCGGCCTTCCGCGCCATCACGGCAGCACTGGAGCCGCTGTCGGAGACGGATCGCAAGGCCGTCATCATTTCGGCCGGGCTGCTCTTCGGGCAAGTCCAAATCTGAAAGAGGGGAGAGAAGGGAATGTGGGCAGACTACGGAGTGGATTGGAGATTCACGGGAAAACTTATGGCGGGGACGCCCGCCGACCCGGCGGTGATGGCCGCCTGGCTGGAGACGCGCGGCTTGACCGACCTGCTCGAGGAGTCGTTGGCCGAGGTCAAGTCGGATGAGGAGCGCAAGCGCGAGGAAGCGGAGCAGAAAGAACTCGCGGCGCGACTCGTCTTCAAGCGGAACAAGGCGGGTCTGTTCGTCGAGGGCTACACCATCAAGGCGCACCTGAAGGACTGCGCCAACCAAATCAAGGGCCTGCCCGAGATGAGGCGCGTGACCAAGAAGAGTTCGTCTCCGGCGACGGTGCCGCTCCGATCGATGGTGGCGAACAAGGTCTACGTCGCCGAGGAGCACGTTCCGCTGCTGAGAGCGACCGGAGAACCGATCACCGAGCCTGACGGCCAGTGGGAACACGCCGTGCAGGTGATGACGCGCCAGGGCCCCCGGTCCGCCATCAAGTGCAACGACTGGATCGAGGGCGGGGCACTGCGGTTCACGCTTCGGGTCCTCAGCGACGGCGTCGTGACGCCCGAACTGATGCAGGCCCTCTTTGAGTATGGCCAACTGCATGGGTACGGAGCGGAACGCGGTCTGGGCTATGGCCGGTACCAGTTCACCGTCAACCCGAAAGAGTGAGTATTGTAGTGCTGTGTGCTGGTGCTGCAGTGGAGTGACGGCGAGCCGTGTCGTGCGATGCGGTGGAGTTGCTTGGCTTGCATTGCCCTGGCGGCGAGGTCTGTTATGTACTGATTTGACTGCGAGCAATGACGTGCGGCGGCGCGGCCTGCGGTGAAGTGGATGCGAGAAGTGGCCTGCGGTGCAGGCATGTGGTGTGGGGTGCGGTGGCGTCGAGACATGGGATGAAGTGTCATGACGTGACGGCGAGGCTTGCATTGCCCTATCGTGGGATGGGCTGGGGTGCCGTGACGGCGAGGTGTGCGATGAGGTGGAGTGTTCTGCAGTGCAGTGGCGTCGAGCCTTGCTCTGCGCCGGAGTGTCCTGTAGTGGAGTGACGGCGAGGGATGAGCTGTGCTGGCGCGTGCTGCGCTGACGGCGAGGTGTGCGATGACATGAGGGGGTGGGCATGGACCGCTTTGGCTTGACAGTCAACGAAAAAGTGATATTCTCTTTCACAGACGGGGAGAAACTGACGCCCGTGGAAAAGATCATCCGGCATCTGGTGCGGTGGGCGGTCACGAAACATATCAACGGGCATTTGACTGATGAGCGCGGGTGGTGTCGGTTCGACCTCGGGCCGGGCAACGACGCGATCAGCCATTCGATTCATGTGCAGGGGAAAAGATGAGCGCAATGATATTCTGCGTTGAGGGATTGATCGAGAAGACCTCGCCGGCAGGGGTCGAGCGTCCGGCGCTGGAAGTTGACCATCAACGCGCTATTCTCGACAGCGGAAAGCCGGGTCCGTTCATCGAATGCGTCCCCGGCACGCCGGAGGTAACGATCACCGTCCGCCTCAACGATGGGCAGGCGGTGGGCGAGTGCGGGGCTATACTGCTAGAGTACGGTAAGCGGTATCGCTTGACCATGGAAAAGGTGGACGAGTAGCACCGGGGCTTAAGCGCCCCGCCGACGAGTTGAATAGGTACGCCGTCTAGCCGGGAATACCGAGGGCGGCGATTGTCTCCGAGCGATCGGGGATAGTCGCCGCCTTTCGGCGTGTTAGGACCGGCGAGGAGATAAGCGAGAATGCCAAGCAAGCCGAGGAAACGCGCCACAGGCGCCACGAGGGCGCATCCCGCCACTACCAGGCCACCCCAGGCGCGAAAGCGCAACGTGGGCCAACGTGGCGCGAATCTGCCGGTCGGGGGCGGGTCGGTTCGCGTCCCCGATCTCCAGATCGAGAACGCTCCACTCGCCTCGCTGAAACTGTGGGCCGACAACCCACGGAAGAACGAGGCGGCGGTCGAGCCCGTCCTGCGCTCGATGGCGGCTTTCGGCTGGACTAACCCGATCCTCGCCCGCCGTGAAGATCGCACCGTGATCGCCGGCCACACCCGAATCGAGGCCGCGAAGAAGGCAGGCCTCGCCTCCGTCCCCGTGATCTTCCTCGACTTGACCGAGGAGCAGGCAAAGGCCGCGGCTATCGCCGACAACAAGACGGCCCAGTTCGCGGTCTGGGACGACGACAAACTCGCGACGCTGCTCCAGCAGATCAATGCCGAGGGGAACCTGGCGGCCACCGGCTTCGACGACTCGGAACTGAAAGGCCTGCTGGCGCGGCTGAATCAGCACGAGGAGACGTTCAACCTGGCCGAGGCAATGGCGGCGGCCCCCGAGTTGGTGTCGCGGGTGCAGGTGGGTGAGATCTGGCAACTCGGCCGCCACCGGCTGATGTGCGGTGACAGTACCAATGCCGAACAGGTGCGCCGGCTGATGAATGGACAGCGCGCCGTCCTTTTCGCGACGGACCCGCCGTATCTCGTGAATTATGACGGCACCAACCACCCTGGCACTCGCCCGAAGACCAACAAGGACTGGTCCGCCACCTACGTCGAGCCCAATTGGGACGATGCGGCGAAGGGTGAGGAGTTCTATCGGGCGTTCTGCCAAGTCGCCATTAACGAGGCCATCGCAGAGAACGCCGCTTGGTACTGCTGGCACGCCAGCCGCAACCAGGCCATGTTGGAGCGCGTATGGGAGTCGGTCGGGGCGTTCGTGCACCAGCAAATCGTCTGGGTGAAGAGCCGGGGGGTTCTGACGCGTTCGGCCTATCTGTGGCAACATGAGCCCTGTTTCTTCGGGTGGATACGGCGGAAGAAGCCGGCGTTCGAACATGCCATGGGTGGTGACTTCGGGACAACGGTCTGGCAGATTCCTAGCAGCGAGGTCGAGAGTGCTGACCACCCAACCTGCAAACCCAACCGGGTCTTCATGATTCCGATCGAGTACCACACCCGCCCGGGCGCGATCTGCTACGAGCCCTTCTCCGGCAGTGGCTCCCAGATCATCGCCGGAGAGCAAACGGGGCGAGCCGTCTATGCGATGGAGCAGGAGCCTCAGTACTGCGAAGTAGCAATCGCCCGGTTCGAGTCCTACACCGGGGAAAGCGCGGTGAAGGTGGATGGCTAGAGCGAAGGCGACAAAACCAAAACGCAAGGCGCCGGCGAAGCGCAAGCGACGCTCGGCGAAGATCGGTCAACCCTCAAAGTTGACGCCCGAGGTGCAGGCGAAGGTCATCGAGGCGTTGGCGGCAGGCAACTATGCCCAGGTCGCGGCGGATTACGCGGGGATTGCTAACCGCACTTACTACTCATGGATTGAGCGCGGACACGCCGCCGAGAAGCTCGATCCCGTCCCCGCATTGGAGCAGCCCTATCTGCAGTTCATGCAGGCTGTAAAAGAGGCCGAGACTAAATCGCATATGCGGGCGGTCGCGCTGGTGCAGATGGCAATGGGGAGCGACTGGAAAGCGGCCATGACCTACCTCGAACGCAAGTTCCCGGCCATGTGGGGCCGCAGGGACCGGATGCAGCTCGAGGGCGGCGAGAAGCCGATTCAGATCGACGTGGGCGAGATCACAGATGAGCAGCGGAAGAAGGCGCTCCACGCCGCGCTCAAGGCGGCAGGCGTGGCGCTGAGTAGATCGGTAGAGGAGGGCCCGGTTGGCGACGGCTGAGCTTGACCTTCGCCGGGCGCCGATGATGGACGCCCTGGCGAATCAGCAAATTGCGCGAGCCCTATTCTGGGGCGTCAGCGATCCCGTCGCCTATGGGGTGGCTGAGCCCGCGACCTTCATCGCGAGCCATCTTCAGATCAAGCGCAAAGACGGCGCTATCATCCCCTTCCTCCCCAACTCCGCACAGCAGTATTTCGATCAGCACTACACGGGCCGCGACATCATCCTCAAGCCGCGGCAACTCGGATTCACGACCTACACGTGCGGGCGATTCTTCACGAAGACGCTCTTGGTTCCCGGGACCGTCAGCGCCGTCGTCGCCCACAACTTCGATTCGACCGAGAAGATTTTCCGCATCGTGCGGCTGTTCTGGGATCGGCTGCCGGTCGAGGCAAAGACACTCGTGGGCCCGCCCGCTTACTCAAACCGCCGCGAACTGTTCTGGCCGAAGACGCAGTCGGCCTTCTACGTTCTGACCGCCGGCACGAAGGACACCGGGCGCGGCGGGACGATCAACAACCTGCTCTGCAGTGAGTTCGCCTTCTGGTCGGACCCCGACGAGACCATGACCAGCGTCACGCAGGCGGTGCCGCTCGAAGAAGGCCAAATCGTTATCGAGTCCACAGCGAACGGGTTGAATCAGTTTCATCAGCGCTGGCAGCAGGCGAAGGGCGCCGATGGCGGGTACACGCCACATTTCTTCCGCTGGTTCGATGATCCGAGTTACTTGCTACCGGGCGAGCCGCTTGAATTGACCGAGGAAGAGGGCGCGCTCGCGAAAGCGCATGGACTCAGCCACGGGCAGATTCGCTGGCGGCGCGCGCAAATCGCGGAATTGGGCGAGCGCTTCCAGCAGGAATATCCCGAGGATGATGTCTCCTGCTTCCTCTCGACGGGTCGGTGCGTGTTCGAGACCGACCTCCTGCGCCAGCGCATGGCCGTCATCGCCGCCGCTCAGCCGCCGAGCATGATCACCGCGCTCCAGCGCCCGCACCCCATGAAGCGCGCACAAACGGAAGTGCTGTCGCTGGCGCCGGCGCGCCTGCTGGTGTGGGAAGACCCGGCGCCCGGGCAGAGCTATGCGATCGGGGCCGACGTGGGCGAGGGGCTGGCGAACGGCGATGCCTCGGCTGCCGTGGTCGTTAATCGGCGCTCCGGACGCCAGGCGGCGGAACTGCATGGGCGCATCCCGCCTGAGCGCTTTGCTCATCTGCTCGACTGCCTGGGCCGCTGGTATCACAAGTGCCTGGTGGCGGTCGAGCGCAACAACCACGGCCACAGCACGCTCAATACGCTGCTCAATACCTGCCGCTACCAGAACCTGTACTTTCACGTCCGCTACGACGGCGGGCGCCCGGTGTTGGGTTGGCCGACCGATCAGATCACGAAGCCGCTGCTGGTTGACAACCTGGCGGCGGCGCTATCATCGGAAGCGTTCGAGCCGCGGAGCGCGGAACTGGTGGACGAGATGCTGTCGTTCGTGAGTCGCGAGGATGGCACGCAGGGCGCGGAGGACGGGCATTTCGACGACCGGGTAATCGCGGCTGGCATCGCGCTGCAGGCGGCGAAGCGGGCGGTCGCGGCCGGCAGCCGCCAGAGGCCGGCGGGATGGTAGGCATGGAGACGCTCAGCCGTGAGGCGGTGAATCTGGCGCGCGCGATCGAAGAGGAGGTCGCTCGTCGGTTTGCTCTGCCGCCTGATCACGGCGAACTCCAATGTCGCATCAAAGTGGTGCAGGGCCGGGCGAAGGAATTGCTCATAGATGGGGAGACGAGGCGTTACCGTCTGGACTTGAAGCGAAAAGCCGAAGAAGGAGATAGCCATGATTGACATCGAGCAGATTCGAGCGCAGTTCGACACGTTCCCGCCGGCGAAGGAGAAAGCGCGGCTTGAGCAGTATGAGCGCTATCGCAAGCTCTTCCGCTCCGGGCATCGGGAACTGTACGACCGGCAACTGACGTCATACGAAAAGCGCCGCTACATCCTGAGCAACTTCGCGAAGACGATCTCGCTGCTCAGCGCCGATCTGCTGTTCGGCGAGAAGATCAATGTGAGGGCGGCGCCGCCCGACCTAAAGCAGAGATCGGTGGCGCGACGCTTGACTGATCGGGTGTCGAGGATGTTCCGGCGTAGAGTATTCAATAGGCCGGTACTCACTGAGCAGGATGGGCCGCAGCAGGAGCGCCAGCAATCGGCGCTCGACAACATGGTGGCTGCCAACTCCCTGCACCGGATGAACTATCGCGCCGCGCTCGGCCAGTCCTACCGCGGCGACACGCTGCTCAAGGTGGCCTGGCGCAAGCGCCACCCCGAAATCGCATCTGGCGTCGAGGAGGCGATCATTTCCGAGGTATCGACGTCACTGTATTTCCCCGAATTGGACCCCGACGACGCCGACCGCGTGGTGCGGACCGCCCTGGCCTGGGAGAAGGCGGTCGGCGGGAAGCGTTACCTGCGGGTAGAGCAGCATGAGCCGGGCTACATCTACAACCTGCTGTTCGTGCGCGACGAGAGCGTTGCCCCGGGCGAGCGGCGGCTGACACAGGTGGCACTCGATACGCTGCCTGAGTACGAGGGCATGGACGAGGTCGTGGAGACCGGACTCGATTACATGCCCCTCTTCTATGTCCCCAACTTCCAGGGCGAGTCCTACTGGGGCATTAGCGACTATGAGGGACTGGAGCCGTTCTTCGAGGCGATCAACAACCGGCTGACTATGATGGACACCGTGCTGGACAAGCACGTCGCGCCAAAGATCGTCATGCCGCCGCGCTTCATCGACGCCGAGGGCAAGGTGGACCTCGCGGGCCTGGAGGTCATCAACCTACAACCGGGCGAGGAGCCGCCGAGTTATCTGACCTGGGACGCCCAACTCACCGCCGCCGAGAAGCAGATAGACCGGCTGATTGACCTGGTGCTGCTGCACTCCGAAACGTCGCCCTCCGCATTTGGGATTGATCGGCTAGGCGGCGTGGCGGAATCGGGTCGCGCGCTCTGGTTTCGGATGCTGCGGACCATTGCGAAGATCAACCGGAAGAAGATGTTCTTCGACGCGGCGCTGCGGAAAGCGCTCTTCTGCGCGCAGGAGTTCGAGGCGCAGTTCGGCAAGGGCGGGTACACTCCCGCCGAGCCGGAGATTGAATGGCAGGATGGTATCCCGCAGGACTTGGTTGAGATGATCCAAAACGAGGCGACCAGGATAGCCGCGGGCCTGACCTCGGCCGAATCCGCAATCGAGCGCCTGGACGGCGTTGACGACGCCGGGCCTGAGATGGAGCGGATCGCGGCAGAGGCGGAAGGACGGAAGGTATTGACGGGCGCGCCTGGTGGGGCGGGCGGCGACGCCTTCGGGCAGGGCGACGATGAGGGCGACGAAGACGGCCAGGGCGGGCAAGGATGAGCAAGGTCTTCCACTCGCGGATTCATGGCCCGATGAACAAGCGGCGCCGCCGGCAGATGGGCTTCGGGCGGTATCGCCGCGAGGAAGTCTGGCGCTTGATGGCCGCCGAGGAAGTGAAGATCGCCCGGGCGCGGTGGTGGCTGCGCCTGCGCTGGTGGCAACGGCTGCTCTATCGGGCGGGGGCGGCGGTAAAGCGGACGCTGCGGCGAGCGTTTCAATTGATACGGTCCAAGGGTTAAAAGGGTACGAAATCCAGTATCAGGCGAGGAGGACACATGGCCGACCAGGGATTGAATCGGAGGCGGCGGCGGAGCATGGGGTTCTTTGGAGTGCCCGCCGCATTGGTGTCGGGCCTGCTGGCGAGCGCGCGCCGCGCCGAGAGCAAACCGAAGGCGCCGCGCAAGCGGAAGCCCAAACTGTCTGGCAAGGTAGTGATGTGCGGTGGCTGCGGGCGACAGCGCGATCGGCGGAAACTTCATCAGCGCGGGCCGAAACTCTTCTGCGCCGATTGTTGTCGGGCGAGGGCATAGGACGATCCGCCAATGGCGATGCCGCAACTGCCGCCGAGTCGCGTGGCCGAGTTTCGGGCGGCGCTCGACCCTGAGATCAAGGGGCTGGTATCGGTCTACCAGCGCGCGGCCGCCGACATGCTCGACGTGCTCAGCAAGGCGGCGAGCACGGTGGCGCAGCGCGAGCGGGCGATGGCACTACTGCGGCAGTATCAGGTGATTCTCGGCAATCTCCACGACCAGACCGCCGCCTGGCTGGCGATGAACATGCCGCGGGGCTACGATCTCGCGATGGAGTTCGCGGACGAGGGACTCGCCAAGTTCCGCCAGGCAGGAATCAATATCCGGCGCCCACCGAGCGGCGGGATTGCTGGGCGAGGCCGGCGTGATGTGTTCGCCCAGGTCCACCAGCAGGCCGTCGCGGCGGCCACCGACGCCTTCCTCAATTCCACCAATGCTGCCTTCGAGCAGATCGGGCGGCGTGTGGATGATCTGTTCCGCCGTGAGAGTCTGCAGGCCGTGGTCAAGGGGATCGCCGAGGGGAAGACCCGTCGAGCCGTGAGCGCGGAGATCAAGCAGAGCCTGCTCGACAAAGGCGCGCCCTACTTCGAGGATAAGCTCGGGCGCCGCTGGCCGCTCGACCGCTATACCGAGATGGTGGCCAGGACGACGACGCGGGAGGCGATGACGCAAGGCACAGTCAACCGGCTCAACGAGCATGGGATTGAGTTGGCCCAGGTGAGCGTGACGGGTACGCCAGATTTGTGCATTTACTATGAGCGAACCATCGTCTACATCGGGGCGGCGCCGAACCCAACGGCATACCCGCCCATCAGCGCGATCGGCGGCGGCCCACCCTTTCACCCAAACTGCCAACACACGCTTCAGCCATTCGTGATCGACCTCGCGACCGAGAAGGAGAAGGCGGCGGGCAAGATCGCGCCCGATCTGCTCGATAAGTCTCCCGCCGAACTGCAGAAGAGATTCCGCCAGGAGTTCCCGGGGCAGACCCGGACGGCATCGCTGGCCGGCGGAGAAGCCAGAAGTGCCAAGGGCCCGGTGCTGGATGCTGTCCGTAAGGAATTGGACGCATTGACGAGGGGTCTGCCGCCGAAACATCTGCGCGGGGTACGCATTCAACCTGTAGCAGGACCCGGCACGATGAGCCGGATACCCGGCACGAAATATCAAGGGACAGCGCTCGGGGATTACCGAGCGGGGCGCATTCGCGTTTACGAGGCCGACCAACCCCGCCCCACGGTCAAGGGGTATACGCATTCTTACGATGCCGCACACGAAGTCGGCCATCACGTCTGGAACAAGGCGGAATTGCGGACGATTACGGGCCGAGGGGGTGCCGCCGATGCGATGAGCGACTTCAGCGCGGCTTGGCGCGAGCGCGATGGGATTACTAACTACAGCCGCGCCTGGACGAAGGCGGGCAAGGAGTCCGAGACGTTTGCGGAACTGTACGCGCTGCGAGCCACCTCGGACCCCCGATACCCGCGAACCCCAAAGAGCCTGCGAGATGCCTTCGAGCGCGTGTGGGAGGCGATGGCATGACGGAAACCACGACGCTGTTCTTTGATGAGCGGGGCGAGGAGTGTTCGGCAGACGAGGCGACCTGGGCGCAAACGCTCGTCACGCGCGGGCGCCGAGTGATACGTTCGCAGCGTATAAGGCTGCTGAAGCCATCGCCGCAGAACGCCGACGATCAGAAAACGCGGACGGGATGATGAGCAGTTGCCGATGGATGGAGGTCGTGGAGTTGCGGGTTGTCATGGGCGAGCTCATGCAGACGCTCTCCGGCGAAGAACTCCTATTGCTCTATGCCGTTGGCGATGGATGGACGGTTCCCGAAGCCGCGGCGCGACTCCGAACTAGTCGTCGCACCGCCTATCGTCGGCTACAGCGCATCCGGCGCCTATTGCGTCTCGCCCTCGATGGACGGGTGGGTGGCACACTTCGCGCGAAACCGTGATACGATGACATAGTAGGACCTCGCACCGACCACCGTCTCAGACGGGGCGGCCCGCGAGTAGACAACTGAAGATTGCGGAACCGCTTGCCGGCACAAACACCGGAGGCGGGTTTTCTCGGGAGACACCGCTGACTTGCCTTGATCAGGCGAGTCAGGTGGGGCTTCTGGTTCATGGGCGCATGAATCGGAGGTGGTGTTTCCACTGAGGGAACCCGCCTCCGGTTTTTTTTGTGCGTCAGGGAGATAGACGATGCCAGTTCATAAGGTCAACGGGGGCTATCGGTGGGGTCAGCACGGCAAGGTCTACCCGACCAAGGTCCAGGCCGAACGGCAGGGGCAGGGGCGAGCCGCGCACGCCTCCGGCTTCCGTGAAGCGCCCAAGGGACGCAAGCGATGATCATCGACAACGGGCAGTTTTCGGCGGACTTCTGGGACGAGGTTGACCAGGCGGCCACAGTGGCGGCCATCAACGCCGCCGAGAACGCCGATCTCGTCAAGGCCGAGGCATTCCTCAATGGCGCCCAGGGGCTGCATCACCAGGTCGTCAACGGCTTTCTGCACGTCAACCGCGACGCACTGATGATCTGGATGGAGCGGCTGGGCTGGAACCCGACGCCGGAGGTCGAGCGCTGGTCGCGCGAGGCGCGTGCGCAAGCGCTCAAGCATCTGAACGACCACTACCGCGAGATGGAGAACGCGCAGGAGTCACCCGGGGCCATCCCCGGATAACCGATACACCTCGCCGGCCCGGAGCGCATCCGGGCAATTCGCCGCCGGGCGCAAACGGGAGAACAACGACGATGCCAGATCCGACCGAAACGAACGTGACGCCAGCAGGAGGATCGCCTCCCACGCCTCCGGTGCCGCCGGCACCACCGGCTCCGCCGGCACCGCCGACGCCGGCCTCCGAGCCGAAGGCCGGGAAGACGGCCCAGGAGCGCATCGAGGAGTTGGTGGGCGAGAAGAAGGCGGCGGAAGAGCGCGCGCGCAAGGCCGAAGCCCAAGTCGCGGCTATCAATGCCGCGAAGGCCGAGGACGAGCGGAAGGCACTCGAAGAGCAGGGCCAGTTCAAGACGCTCTTGGAGCAGGAGCGGGCCGAGCGCGCTGCCGAGAAAGCGGACGCCGAGAAGCGCATCAACGATCTCACGATTCGCGGGCGCTTCGAGTCGGCGGCGGCCGCCGCCGGGGTCATTGACCCTGCGGATGCCTACCTGCTCGCGCAGCGCCTGCCTCAGTGGTCCGAGGTTGCGGTCGGAGAGAATGGCGATGTCGCGGGTCTCGACGAGGCGATCACCGCCCTGGTCGAGGCCAAGCCTTACCTGGTGAAGCCGAAGGGCGGCACCACGATTGGAGGGGCGAGTCGGCCCGGGGAGACCCCGGCGCCGGAGCCGCCCAAGACCCAGCAGGAGGCGGACAAGCACTTCGCCGATGGGCTGAAGAAACTCGCCTAGCCTCCCGCAACCAGAAGGAGCAGACACGATGGCTGCAACGTTGACGACCTTGGCGGAACTGATCGTAGAATCCTACGCCGCCGCCTGGGTTACCGCGATGACCGAGAACACCTTCCTCCTGCAGCGCCTGGAGAGCCGTGGCAACGTCAAGCGCGGCGCGGGCGCGAAACTGCAGTGGAAGGCCAAGTACGCCGGGAACACCTCGGCGACCTCCTATTCCGAAGTGGAAGCCGCCGCGGGCGCCGGCAACCAGGCGTTCAAGAACGCCGAGTTGGCCTGGAAGTTGAACCGCGTCGAGGTCAGCGTCGGTGGGCTCACGCAGGCGGCGGGCGCGTCGGGTGGCATGATCGCCGACCCGGTCCAGGTCGAAGTCCAGAACGGCCTGCGCGACCTCCGCAAAGAGATTACCTCACAACTGATGACGGATGGCACCGGCAACACCAGCAAGGACATCACTGGCCTGCTGGCCGCGATCGCCGACACCGGCACCTACGCCAACCTCGACCGCGCCTCCTACACCTGGTGGAAGTCCTACGTCAATGACAACAGCGGCACGCCGCGCAACCTGACTGAGATTCTGATGCGCGATGTGCTCTCGACGTTGGAGGAGCGCGGCGCGGAGATCAGCGCGATCTACACCGGGCAGGCCCAGTGGTACAAATACGGGGACCTGCTCCGCTCCGAACGCCGGCAGCAGAACCCGACGACTATGATCGGCGGCTATCAGGCGCTGGAGTATGAAGGTCGGCCTCTGATCAAGATCCCCGGATACCCGACTGGTCGCATCGATTTCGTGGACGAGAACCAGATCGAGTTCCATATCCTGCCGCCGGCCTCGGGCCAGGGCGCCTCACTGAATCTGCGCAACGTGGTTGCGCTCCCGGACGCGGCCAGTTTCGGCATCTTGCCGCTCGGCCAGACCAAGGACAGCACGGACTTCTGGCTGATCGCCTACACGCAACTTCGGGTCAACAACCCCTACCACCAGGGGAGCCTGCAGGACCTGTCCTAATCGACGGTTCCGCAGCCAACCCTAAAGGAGGGGATAATGGCGATCACTGCAGCAGAAAAGGCAAAACTGAACGCGATGTGCCCGGCCGCCAAGGAAGTGCTCCTGGGCACCCTGATTGAGACCGCCGAGGCGGGCGCCGGCCCGCAGGGGGACGCTGGTCCCCAGGGGGACGCTGGTCCCCAGGGGGACGACGGCCCGCAAGGGACTGCCGGGCCTCAAGGCGACGCCGGACCTCAAGGAGACGCCGGACCTCAAGGAGACGCCGGACCTCAAGGCGACGCCGGTCCCCAGGGAGACGATGGTCCCCAAGGTGACGACGGTCCGCAAGGCGCCGCTGGCCCTCAGGGCGATGAAGGGGGCGGCGGCAACGTCCTTGTGGGCATCACCGCCGGCGAGACGATCCTGCGCAAGCAGCTGACGATCGCGGGCGGGAATCCAACCACGGTGCAGATCGCGGGCGGCGCCAACAACGCCAGCCTGCTCGGCTCGGTGGATGGCACCTTCGCGCTGACGGTGGGCAACACGTTCATCATCAACCCGAACGCCGTGGGCGCCCAAACCTGGACGGTCGCGGGCACGCAGGGGACCTCGGCAGGCGACACCGGCTGTTCCGAGGATATGAGCGCCTCGCCTGACAACAAGCTGATGATCGCGGTGGATGGCGGAGTAGCCAGCCTCGCGACCTTCGACTGGTCGGCGGGCGGCGGCTGCAATACCGGCATCAAGATCGCCGCGCAGATGCAGAGCGTCATCCAGGCGCTCGGCGGTGACTTCTCGGCGGTGACGGTCGCCTTCTCGACTGACCATTACCTGATCACCTCGGAGAACTATGGGATCGCTTCGGCGGTGGTGATCACCCGCGCGACGGGCAACAACTGCACCGAAGAGTTGAAGCTCGGCGTGGCGGATGGCGGCACGGAAGGGGTGGGGACCGGCGACGCGGCGATCCTGGCGCGCGCCACCGCGGGGGAGTGCGCGGCGAAGATCGCGGCGCTCCATGCCTCGCTCGCGAACTGCGCGGCGGAGGGGCTGAAGATCCGCCTCAATGCCACCACCACCGGCGGCGGCTCGTCTCTCGTGGTCGGCAACGGCACCGAGAACGCCACGCTGGGCTTCACCAACACCCAGTCCGACTATGGCGATGTGGGAATGGAGGCCGGCCACGCGATGGCCGATACCGCCTACACCGTCGTCGTGACGCCCGTCACGAACACCCCGGCCAATGTGGACGTGATCAGCGTCTACAACTGCCTCGTGGGATCGTTCGACCTCTACGCTGAAACCGCCGCGGCGATCCCTGTGAACATCATCGTCATGGGGGCGCTCGCCACCTAAGCGCGATCGCAGGGGCCGGTCTTTGACCGACCGGCCCCTGCCTCGACTTTGCAGTGCAGGAGAAGGATCGAAATGGCAGCCAAAACGGAAGCCGCAGGACCCCCGAATGAGGCGGCGCGGAAGACCGCCGACAAACCCACCGTCGCCCCGGCGCCACCTGAGACGCTGACGACCCCCAAGGCGGGCGCGCCCGAGGTACGGCTGAGCGATCTCATGGCGCTCCCGGAGCCGGCGCGCACGGACGCGCTGGAGAAGGCCGTCAACGCAGGCGAGTTCTTCATGCTCCGTAGCCGCACGAAGCAGGCGGTGACGGCGCACTACGGGCGCCACGTCCTAACCGTGCTCCCGGAGCCGCGGGCGTTCGCGGCTGCCCATGCGATCCATCTCCTCTGGTACTACGGCCCGGACTCCGTGCGGGCGAAGCGGCCCGCCGGCGAGGGCGACGAGGAGCGTTGGCTGATCGAGGAAGTCTAGTCGCCAGCGAGAGAGGTACACGATGCCCGACCCGACCATTGTAGCCACCCCCAGCGCCACCAACGCCAATTCCTACATCACCGCCACGGATGCCGGGACGTATTTCTCGACCCGGCTCAACACCACGGCGTGGGATAACGCATCCACTGGTGACCGGGCGAAGGCGCTGCTGATGGCGTGTCGGGCCATCGAGAAGTATCGGTTCTTTGCGCGCGGCGGCGTGGCGGTGGTCGGGCAGGCGCTCAAGTTCCCGCGCCTCTACGACACCGATGCGAGCGGCACGATCATCATCCCGCAGCGCGTGAAAGACGCCCAATGCGAAGAAGCCCTGGCGCTGCTGGCCAGGGGCACCGAGCAAGACAAACGGCGCGCCCTGCAGGCGGCAGGCGTGACCTCGTTTTCCGTAGACGGCCTCTCGGAGACGTACGGGAGCAATGGCGCGGCGGCGGCCACCGAGCCGCTGATCAGCGCCGAGGCCCGGGCGCTCCTGGTGGGCTACGTCACGCCCTTCGGCATCATCGGCACGTCCGATCTGCCGCTGGGTGAGTATTCGCCCGGGAGCAAGCCGTGATCGAGTTCGCCCTCAACCAAGCACTCAAGTTGCGCCGGCGTAGTGGCGTGGACGGGTATGGGCAGCCGACATTCGCGGCAGCAACCGCGCTTCAAGGCCGCTGGCTGCGCAAGCAACATCTGGTTCGCAACGCCCAGGGCGAGCAGCAAACCTCAGACGTAAGCGTCACGCTCGGCCCGAGTGTGGCCATCACGGTGGGCGATCAGCTGTCGGCAGACGATGGCGCGAGCTGGCTGAGCGTGATCGCCATGTCTGACTCGCGAGGCTTGAGCGAGAGCATCCTGCAGCGGGTTTATCTCGTTAGTCAGGGGTCATGATGCCGAAGCCACAAGGCAAATATGGGCTGCAGTTCACCGGCATCGCCGAGCTCGTCCGTGGGCTTGATCATGACGGCAATGTCTGGAAGCGCGGTCGAGCGGCGGGCATCAAGGCCATCACCGACAACAGCGAGCACCTCCTGGGCAAAGCGATGCAGGTCGTCCCGCTCGACGAGGGCACGCTCGAAGGCACCGGCAACGTGATCATCACCGCCAACGGGCGGCGTGTCGGTGGAGCAACCGCGGTCGGAGTAATCGAGGGCACACCCGCTATCAGTGAGCGCCAGGTCGCGACGCCGGGAACCGGCGACGCGATTGTAGGGCAGGTGGGCTTCAATACGCCCTATGCCGAGGTGCAGCATGAGCGCCTCGACTTCAACCATGCCGAGGGCCGCACGGCCAAGTACCTTGAGAACCCGCTCAAAGAGCATGCCGACCTGTACCAGAAGCATGTCGAGGGCGAGTTGCGGAAGGCGCTGGCGCGATGAGCCTGCTCATTGACCAGCTCGCAGCCTACCTGCAGACGCAGGGGCAGGGCACGGTGGGGACGACGATCTTCAAGGCGAAGCGCCCGCCGTCTCCGGTGGCTTGTGTGACGATCTACGCGACTGGCGGATACCCCCCGGATCGCTACAACAGTCGGGAGCATCCGACGCTGCAGATCGTCGCCCGGGCGGCGACACCGCAGGCGAGCCTGCAGAAGGCCTATGCGGTCTATGCGCTCTTGCACAATAAGCAACATCTCAATTTGGGCAGCGGGATTTTCGCCCTGACCATTCAGGCCATCCAAAGCCCGGCTTCGATAGGCGAGGAGACGGCGGCCAACGCGACCGCCCATCTCGCCAGTCTCAACATCCTCTGCGATCTACGCAGACCATCGAGTTAGGAGGTTACCAACATGGCAGCCACGATCACTAAGCTGGTACGAGATCACGGAAAGGCAGCGGATACCATCACCATCACCGGCACCGGCTTCACCGACGCGCCGACGATGAGCGCGGTGCTCGTCCGCAAGTTCGGCGACACCGCCTGGGTGGCCGTCAACGCCTCGCGCGTCGCCTACACGTCCGGGACGGTCCTCGTTCTCACGCTCCACGCGACCGAGTTCGACGAGGGCGGCTTCTGGGACATCGGGGTGGCCGACAACGCCGAGGTGACGCCGGATGATTACCTGGCGCAGGGGCTGTATTTCTATGCGACCGCCGCCGATGTGCCCGACAACTTCATCAAGGGCGCGCCGCTGGCCGTCTACGTTGATGGCGCCTACGTGGGCCAGACCCACGGCGGGCTCAATATGTCGCATCCGGTGGAGACCTCGGACATCGAGTCCGATCAGTCGCTAGTGCCGCTGCGAACCATCAAAATCAAAGAGGAGTTTACGGTCACGGTGCCCCTGGGCGAGGTCTCGCTTGAGAACATCAAGCGCATCTGGGGGCTGAGCGCGACCATCAGCGCCGATCGCATGCTGACCTTCGGCGGCGACACCGACCTGCCGATCCAGGAGGTGATGATCTTTCTGCCGGCCGGGAGCAGCAAGGAGTGGTCGATGCAGCTCTACCGGTGCACGATCACGAGCCCGGGCGACCTGAATTGGAATCGGGATGATCAAGTTGACCTCCCGCTCCAGATCAAGGCGCTGGCCGATACCAGTCGGACGGCGGGTGACCAGGTCGGGCGCATCTACGAGTACACCCCGGCGTAAGCGGCTGGCCGCACGTCGGAACGCAGGGGGCGGCCACATGGGTCGCCCCACGAAACCGGGGGCGGTGGGGGTGGTCGCAGATGCTCGCAGTTCCTCCCGGGCTAGAGTGATAGCAATCCACCGCCCCCCGCAAACTACAGGAGAGCGTATGGCTGAGCAAGGATGGTTCCATCGATGCTGGGCACGCATCACGGCGGCGCCCCTGGCGACCGCGAACCAGATTCTCTTCCCCGGCGAACGGCGTTTCCAGGTGGGGCGCAAGGTCCTGGTCGTCCGCCCGTTGATGATCGCCGACTGTCAGCGCCTGTGGGGACAAATCCAAGTGCTCATCGGCGCGATCGTGCGCGATCATCCAGATTTGGACCTAGAGAATCAGGAGCAGATGCTGCAGGTCATCACCCCCATCATCGCGCGGTCGCTCGGGACCATCTGCCAGGACCTGTGGGGGATGGAGCCAGACTATCTGGCGCAGCATACCAGCCTCCTCCAGGCGAGCGCCATCGCGCGCGCCCTGGTCGAGGTCAACCAGCTGCCGGAGATACTAAAAAACGTGTCCGGCGCCCTCCAGCACGTCAAGGCCGCGAGCGAACTGCTCCCCGGTCTGACGGGAACGAGTTAGGCTGGGCGGGCGCCCTCTATGAGCCGGTGATGACGCGGTTCGGCATCGCCGACCCGGAGATCATCACCCAACGGTGGACGCCAGGCAAATTGATGCTCTTCGCGGAGGCGATCAGGCAGAGCCAGGGGCGAGAGATGGCGGATCGGATGGACGCCGACTTCATCGCCGGAGCCGCCGCCCAGGGCAGCAAGCAGGCGTTCGGCGAGTTGCAGCGGCTGACCAAGCGCCTGCGCGGCGAGACGGATAGCCAGGGCGGAATGTCGGTCGAGCAGTTCACCGAGCAGATGAGCAAGTTGCTCGGTAAGGGCGCCCCGAAGGCGGGGCCCAGGGGACAGGCGCCATGACCGTTGGCGAAGTCGTCGCCTACCTCAAACTAGACCTCACGCAGTTCCGCACGGGGCTGAATCAGGCCACGTCGCTGCTCGATCAGTATCGCGGGTCCGCGATGGCCACGGCGGGCATCCTGGCCGGGTTCGGCACCGCCATCGCGGCGGGCCTCGCGGTGGCCGTGCGCGAATCGGTCGCGTTTGAGGCGCAAATGCGGAACGTCAACTCGATCCTGGAGGAAAGCGAGGAGCAGTTTCAGCAGACGGGCCAAGCCGTGCTGTCGATGGCCGGGCGCGTCGGGCAGGCACCGGCCGTGCTCGCGCGCGGGCTGTACGATGTCGCCTCGTCGGGATTCAAGGGCGCGGACGCGCTCAAGATCCTCGAAATCTCGGCGCAGGCCGCGACCGCCGGACTGACCGACGCCGCGACCGCGGCTCGGGCCAACATGGCGGTCCTGAATGCCTATGGCATGAGCGCCTCTGAGGTGAATCGCGTCTCGGACGTGCTCTTCCAGACCGTCAAGGTCGGCGTTATCACCTACGACCAACTGGCGCAGCAGTTGGGTGATGTCGTCTCGACAGCCGCACTCGCCAAGGTGCCGATCGAGGAGGTCGGCGCGGCGATCTCCGCCCTGACGCTCGCGGGCGTGCAGCCGGCGGAAGCCGTGACCTCGCTCAACCAGGCGCTGCTCAGCTTCATCGGCCCGACCGCCGACGCGCAGCGGGCGGCGAAGGACTTGGGCATTGACCTCTCAGCGACGGGCCTAGCGAGCAAGGGTTTCTCGGCCTCGATGGAGGACATCAGACAGAAAGCCGGCGGTAACGTTGAAGCGCTCAATCGCCTGTTCCCCAACATTCGCGCGTTTCGGGGGGCGGCTGTCCTCGCTGGCGAGGGAGCGGAGAACTTCTCGGCTGCGTTGGGGGATATGAACGCGGCAACCGGCGCCACCAGCCGCGCTTTCGCCGAGCAGAGCAAATCATTTACCGTCCAGTGGGCGAAAACGACGGCCACTCTGCGAGCCGCTGCGGTCGGCATCGGCAATGACTTCGTGCCCGCCCTTAAGTCCGCCGCGGCGGTGCTGCGCGCGCTGGTGGCGGTCGGCGAATGGCTGCCCGGGTGGCTGCGCACCATCGCTGCCGTCAGTGTACTCGCCGCCGGCGGGCTGGCCTCGATGACGGCGGCATTCATCCTCTACAACCTGCACCTCAAGGAATCAATTGTGCTCATGGGCGGCTTCCTGGGCGCATTCAAACTCATGCTGGGCACGACGGCGGAAGGCGCAATCGTGCTCAACTCGGTGACAGCCGCCGCCATGCGTCTCAAATATGCGCTGACCTCCCTGGCCGGCGCGCAGGCGTTGGGATCGGGCATCGTCGGGAGTCTGCGCGGCGGCGCGCTTGGCATCGTGGCCATCGCCGCCGGGATCAATCTGCTCTACAAGCAATTTGCGGCCGCCAGTCAAATGGGCAAGGACTTCGCCGAGCGCCTGCGCGAAATCGAGAAGCGGGCCGTCAAGGCGAAGGTCGAGGTCGAGCAGATCGCGGTGCCCGGGTTGTGGAGCCGCCTGATGGAGTGGGCGGGCTATCGCACCGCCGACATGGACAAGTTCCTGAGCAAGCTGAATCAGTACAATGCCAGAGTCGCCGACGCTGAGACAGCGAGGGAAGGCGAGTTGGCCGTCGCGCAGGCCCAGGCACGGGCTGAGACCGACTTGCGGGATGCCACGGAATCGCGCATTGATGCCATCGAGCGCGAGCGCGAGGCTTCCATCAAAGCGGGGGTGGACCCGGCGGTGGCGGGCGCATTGGCCGAGCGGAAGCGCGCTGAGGCAGAGGGGGCCTCACGCAGCGAGATCATGCGCACCGAGCAGATGCTACTCGAAATGCAGGGCAAACGACACGCCGCCGCCATCCTGAATATCGAACTGGAAGCGCAGGAGCGTGCTACGGCGCTGACCGCTCAAGGTGTGGATGAGAATGAGGCAGCGCGACTCAGCGCCCAGTACCGTCTGCAACTGATCGCGAAATTGCAGCGCGATGAGGAGGCCGACCGGCGGCGCATCATTGCTGAGGCCCTCGAAAGGCAACAGCAGATCTTCCGGTCGTCGGCGCAGACGATCGCAGGCGATTGGTCACAGGCGGTCGAGGAGATGCGCCAGGCCGGAAAACTCCAGACCGGCGAGTATATCGCCGAACTCGGCAAGGTGATCGCCTGGGTGCAGCAGGTGAATCAGGCCGCCCAGCGAGTCGGAGTGGCCCAGCCTCTGCTCCGCGAGGAACTGCAACTGGCCCAGCAGATTCGCGACACGCGGGCCCGCATGGTGGACGAGCTCACTGCCAAGGAGGCGGCGCTCGCGGCCGCGCGCAAGTCCTGGGCGGCGGAGGAACTTGACTGGGCGCGGAAGATCGCTGGCTATCAAGTCGATGCCATGAACACGCTCGCCCAATATCAGAAGGACGTGCTCACGATCGGGGGCGAGGCCACCCCCGAGGCTCTCGCCGGCGTGGACACCGCGACCCTCGACAAACTCCGTGCCATGATGGCCGAACCCGGAGTTGATGCGCAGACGTTGCGCGACCTCGCACAGGAGGGCTATCGCCTCGCCGCCCAATTGGGTCAGGAAGGCGCGCTCGCGCAGGACAAGGCCCTGGAGCAATTGGCGTTCTTCCGGGAGCAGCTCGTTGGCGCGACCAGCTCGATCATTGCGCAGGAAAAAGCCGCCTTTGAGGAGCGCAAGGCGCAGAGCCAGGCGCAGATCACGCAACTTGAACGCGAGCAGGAGGGTGTCCGCGCACAACTCCGCCGCACAAGCGGCAGCATCCTCACTGAGATCAACCGCATTTTTGACCGCCTGGACGCGCGAGTAAAGGGCCTCGGCAATATCACACTCAGGCCGGCGGTGGCTGCCGCCGCGGGCGGACGCACCATGAATGTCTACATCAACGGCGCTCGGATTCAGGGTGACCGTGATCTCAATCGGATATTGCAGCAGTTGGAAGACAGGATCGCGGCTGGTCTCGAACGCGATCACAGGTTCCCGACGGAGTAAACGATGGCGGCCTGCTACATGGTAGCGGTGGGTGGAGAGGAGGAAGATCGGGTCTATCTCGATTACGACCCGATCTCCTACGATGACAACGTGGCCGTGCGCCGCCTGTCTAGTCACGCGACGTTCGGCGGCGGGCGGGTCTGGCAGGATTTCGGGGTCGTGGACGTGGATCAGCAGATTCGCCTGCGCACGGACTACATGACCGGCACCACGCTCGGCAGCTTCCAGACCCTCTATGCCGCGACCGCGACGCCCTACACGTGGGTCGATCACAAGTCCGGCTCCTATACCGTCCTGTTCCGCGAACTCAAGGCCGAGCGGATTCAGGGCTACGATGCCTACCGCGTCGAGATGGTGCTCGACGTGGTGGCTTGAGGAGAACCGATGCTGAAAGACGCAGCACAACTGGGCGGCGCTCCCGAGTTTCGGGCCAAGGTTGAGCAATGGGTGAGCCGATTGCTCGACCGCGATTGGGAGATCGTCATCACCGCCGATGATACGATCAGCGGCACTGCCTCCGCACAGATTTGGCTCGCCAACAAAGAGGCAACGGTCCGGGTGAACCCTCTTGGCGATGGCAAATCAAGCCACAACGCCTGCCATGAGATCGTCCATATCATGCTCGACCGCATGGGGCAAGTCGCGCAGCGGATGATCGGGCAGTTGCCCGCCGATCTGCGGGGGTTCGCTGATAAAACCTGGACGCAGGCCCTCGAAGAAGTGACCGAGGAATTGACGCGGCGCTTCCTCGCCGCCTACGGGGAGAAGGCCGATGGCTAAATGGGTGACGATATTCGAGAGCGACGGCGTGACTGCCGCCAGCGACTCTTACGACCAGGGCGCGGTGGTGGACGGCGCCACTTCGACGCCTCTGCGTCGATGGTGGCGGAACGACTCGGACGGCGCCGAGGTCCTGGCGAGCACGCGCTTTCGCCGCGTCGCGCTCGGCACGAATGACGGCCTCTCGATGCTCCAGATCGCCGCTGACGTGCCCCTGACGCCCCCGACCGCGCCGACGCTCGCGCCCGCCGCCGGGACCGAGCTCGAAGTCGGGACGTATAAGTACGCGATCACGTTCGTCACCGCCAACGGCGAGACCAGCGCGGGCACCGAGGAGACGGTGGTCACCACGGGCGGCAACGAGCAGGTCTCACTTTCCGCGATCCCCACCGGCCCGGCGGGCACCACTCAGCGGAAGATCTATCGGACGGCAGTCGGCGGCACGCAGAAGAAGCTCGTCGCCACGCTCCCCAACAACACCGCGACGACCTACCTGGACGCGATCCCCGACGCTTCCCTGGGCGCCAACGTCCCGACGCTGAACACCAGCGGCAGCGCAGACACGTGGGGCACGGCCAATGTCAACATCGGCTCGCTGGCGGTGGGGGCTTACGCGGCGATCTGGATGCGCTACAACGTCCCGGCGAGCACGACTGAGGTCGGCAATCCACGCTGGGCCTATGTCTATTTCGAGGAGGCGTAGCATGATCTGCATTGAGCCAGTCAGGGGCACCAGCCACATCGTCGTTGCGAAGTTCAAGGCGGACATCGCCCTCTACCGCCAGGCCCTGGGGCCGTTGCGCGGCGAGGAGGCTTTCTACCGCACTGAGCGACCCTATGATCTCATCGAGCGCCTGGGCAATGTGTGGACACGCGGCGGCATCGAGGAGTTCTTCAAGCTCGCCACCGGCGCGGCGGCGACGGCTTACTCCAATGCCAACGCGCGAATTGGTGTGGGCAGCGGCACCACGCCCGCCACCGATCAAGACACGGCGCTGGAGGGACCCTCGACCTTCTTCATGGCGATGAACACGGGTTACCCGTTGGTGGGCAGTGGGGCCGATAAGAAGACAACCTGGCAGGGCACCGCCGCCTCCGGCGAGGCGCAATTCCATTGGCAGGAGATCGTCATCGACAACGGCGCGGTCGCGGCCATCATCCTGAATCACGCCATCGAGGACCTCGGCACGAAGGGCGCCGAGACCTGGCTGGTCACCATCGAGACGCCACTCGCCTAGAGGATCGTATGCAGACGCGCCTGATCTCCTACATCGGAAACGGCATTGACGGGCACGGCATCACCGGGTTCGGGATTCAGCCCGGCATCGCCATCGTCAAGAGCCAATCCACCAGCCAGTACGCGATCATGCGCACCGCCGCGATGGGCGCGCCCTACAGCATCGTCCTGGCGGCGGCCAACACCGCTATCGCGACCGGCATCAAGTCGCTCGACGCGGACGGCATCACGTTGGGGACATCCGCGACCGTCAACACCAGCGGGCAGACCTATCACTGCATGGCGTTCGCGGACAATGGGGCCCACGATTTCGCCTACAACACTTTCCTGGGGACCGGACTGGACGGGCTGCAGATCAACGGTCTCGGCTTCGCACCGGCGCTGGTGGGCCACAAGCCCGACAGCAGTGGGCTGCGGGGCTATCTGCGGACGCTTAGCATGGTGGGCGACGTATCGGCGGAGTTCGGCTCCTACACGGACGGCTCCAACAAGATCCAGGCGCTGCTCTCGGACGGGTTCGAGGTCGGCGGAAACTGCAATGGCAACGGCGTCTGGCAGCATTGGTTCGCGTTCGCGGCGGTCGCCGGTTGCACGGCCTATGGCAGTTACGTTGGCGATGGCATAGACGGGCGGCTCATTGATACCGGCATTGACCTGAGCGGGGGAGGCCTGGCCTGGGTCAAGCGGGATGGCGCCTCGCCAGTGATCGCGCGTCCGAGCAGCCTGGCGGGAGACCTCGCGCTCCAGTTTGCGAACGGCACCGCCTCCGCCAATTATATTCAGGCCCTCAATGCCAACGGGTTCGAGGTGGGCAATCATATCACCGTCAACGCGAGCGGCTACACCTATCGCTGGTTCGTGTGGCGGGAGGGCGACTTCGGGGCGCCCACGGCGAAGAATGCCTCCGATGATGCCGCCGGCAGTGAGTCCGCCTCGGTCGAGGTCGCGACGGAGAAGAGCGCCAGCGACGACGCCACCGGCTCGGAATCCATCGCGGTCAACGCGGCGCCCCACAAGGGCGCCGAGGACGGGGCCAGCGGCGCCGAGGCGATCACGGTCGCGAAGGGTCTGCCCTCGCGCTTTCGTCTCGACGCGACGATCTCGCCGCTCCTGGTTTCGCGGTTCCTGCTCGCGGCGAGCGTCTATAACGACCATCTGATCTCGCCGTTCTTGCTCGGCTGCACGGTCTCGCCGAAGATGACAAAACCCTTCACCCTTGGGGTGACGATAATCAACAGCGATCTCCGGGACGCGGCGGCGGAGCGCATCATCGCGCCCCGGCAGGAAGTGACGTTCTCCTGATGGCCATCACGATCAAACCGACGAGTTGCCGCATAGAGAGTAGCCTGGACGCACTCGCCGACGCTTTGGCGCTGACTATGGTCGAGCAAGACTCGGCGGCGCCCTATACCGCTACCGCCGCGGCCTGGCGCACGCTCGGCCCGGGCGACGAGATCACGGTGCGCCTGGGCCTCCGCGTAGATGGCGGCGATCTCTTCCGCGACTATGGCGTGTTCCGGGTGGATGAAGCCGAGCTCAGCGCCGACGAGGCATCGTTGCGCAGCGTCCTGCACGCACGCGACCGCGCGTCGCTCCTGATAGATCACCGGATCGAGCAGTCCTACGGCTACGGCGATTACAGCGAGCAGGCGCGCGGAGCCGGAGAAACAGCCGGCACGAAATTGTACCCCGCCGCCAGCAGCATCGCCCGCCGTCTCGCCACGGAGGCCGGGCTGGTGCTCCTATGGGAGGCAGATGATTACCAGGTGGCGCAATTCGTGCTCCAGGCCGACGAGACGGTGAGTGCGGCCCTGGCGCGCCTCCTCGAGCCGCTGCGCGCCACGCGCCGTTGGTATACCGACGCCTGGGTGGACGACGATCAACTGATCGTCCGCCGGCGCGGGAACGGCACGAACCTCGCCAGCGTGGACTGCCACCAGGGGCGCCTCGAGAGCATTCGGCGCACGCGCCAGGTGCCGCTCGGCGAGGTCGAGGTCTACGGCGGGACCTGGACCGAGCATGATACCTATGGGTACGCCAGCCAGACGCTCGAAAATGCCACCGAGACCGAGGCGGCTACGGCGGTTGTGCAGGTGGATGACTCCGAGCCCGGGCGGCGAGTAACCGAGACGGGGCTGATTATCGGCGAGGGCTATGTCCCGACGACGCGCGAGATCGAGGAGAGCACCTACCGCGACATCGAGGACGCAGACGGCAACTGGCTGGGCCGCGTCCTGGTGATTCAGCGCACGGAGGTCATCACCAATCCCGATGCGCTCCCCAACCAGCCCACGCGCGCCCGCACCATCAAGAGCGTGCGGATGGGCTATGATTCATCGTGGCGACTCGTCCTGCGCGACGAGGAGACGCGAAATCCCGACGTTGACGAACACACCGCCTTCGATCGGACCGTGACGCGGTATGAGCAGATCACGCCGACTGACGTGCGCACCGTGACGACCGAGCACCGCATGGTCTGGTCCGCCGCGAGTGAGACGTGGCAGGCCAATGTGAAGGCCGGCTTCCCCAAGGCAGACACACGCCCGGGCGTTCTGCCATCATCCCTCCACACGGCGCCCGACCAGGACGGTCGATGGAATGACACGCCTGACCAGCAGGAACCGACGCTGGCGAAGGTAAGCGGGGTGCAGCATCAATGCGACGGCAGCGCCACCGGGCACGGCACGGAGCCGCTCACCTGGCGCAACGACCAGGTGCGCGATCCATTCGGCACCGTGCTCGACGGAATCGCCGAGGACATCGTGCACGAGCGCGGCGCCCTGGCGGCTGAGGGCGACTATGCGGTTGATCTCTATGAGGTCTCGCTCGTCTGGCCCCGCCCCTGGCCCTACCGCAAGGGCGACAAAATCACCTTGACCAACTTGCCGGGCGCGACGCCGTCTCTCGTGGACTGCATCATCACGGCCATCACGACCGACTACGATGAAGAGCGCGCGACCTGGATGCATCAGATCGCGCTGGAATGCTGGGTGAACGTATGAGCCGACTGGCCACGATAATCAGGCGCATCCTGCGCGCCGAGCGAACGACCGGCGCGGGCATCATCGTGGGCGAGCCTGGCAGCCTGCGGATCTCGGGCCGCAGCGAGCGCGTCCTCATCGCCGGCAATGCGATCCCGCAAGCGGGCGCGCGCGTCGCGTGGGCGCGTGTGGACGGCAACACGCTGCTGGTGCCTTACAGCCGGCGTGGGCAGCCGACGTTTCTGCCGGGCGCCCGCGCGTCCTTCCGCTGGGAGCAGGTCCTCGTCAACAGCTATGCCTTCAACACGCGCATCAGCCTGGCGCACCGCGACAGCCTCGGCGGGCACTGGATTTGCGGGCGGCGCTTCCTGCCCGATGAGGATTACTGGTTCTATCGCGCCGCTGATCAGTTCACCACGGCGAACTGGAGTGTCCTCGTGGGCATTGCCCTAGACCCGGGCGTCGGCCTTGCCTACGCCGGCCACGGCGATCTCGTGATGCAGACTGCCTACTCCTACAGCACGCCGCCCGGAACGCTGGGCATGGTCGTCTGGCAGACAGACATTGACCCGGTGGCGGCCACGCTCGCTCACTCTGCGGCTCATGTCCTGCCGGGAGCCTACCTCACCGGAGGCATTTGGGGATCGAGCATCGTGCGCGATTCGGACGGGTACTGGCACGTGGCGATCAATTGGGACGAGCAGCCGATCCCGCCCAATCCGCCCGGCTCCTATCAGCGCCGCGAGATCATCTGGCGATCCGATGCGCCGGATAGCGCGGACGCCTGGACGCAGACCCTCGACGCCACCCACACCAGCGCGAGCACGTTCGAGGGGATGCCGATCCTGGCACGGTGTGGGGAGAACCTGGTGCTGCTCTGGTCCTCCGACACGATCAATCTACAGTATCGGGTCTATGGCGGCGCCTGGGGCGATCTCCAGGATGCCGGCTTCCGCGCGGTCAGCATCTCAGCGCGCGCGATCGGCGACGAGTTCTACATGGCCTTCACGGCCAGCGACGGCAGCGCGCAATGGCGCAGCGGCCGTATCGAGGGCGGCAGCATCGTGTGGACGGGCAGTGGCCTCCTCATCACGGAGGCGGCGGGGCATTCCAGCCATGCCGTCCAGTCCAACTTCGGCCCCGAATCAGACTCGGTCGGCATTTGGGCCCACGCCTACGACAGTCAGGACCTCTATTACATCGGTTTGCCCGAGGAGGAGATCGTGCCGTCGGTCGTGCAGCCACTCGGCTACAGCCTCGAGTTCTATCACCTCGCCGCGGCGGATGGCATCGCGGGGCAGGATGGATTCGCGGCCTTCGTCGAGGGCAACCGATACATCTATGCGGCCCGGGTGGTGGCGGAGTGAGCAGACTCTACCGAGCGATCAAGCGGCTGGCCGGCAAGGGCGATCGCGCGGCGGTCGGGCAGGTGACGGCCTACCTGGGCGCGGGGCGCTATCGGGTCTCGGTGGCGGGCGCCAGTTACGAGGTCGAGGCGGTGGGTGACGCGCAGGCGCGCGTAGGCGATAACGTCGGGGTGATGATGAGCGGCGAGACGGGCCGACCGACGATGATGTTAGGGAGGATCGCAGAGTGATCAGCGTCATCACACCAACGCACGATCCGCGATACCTTGGCGAAGCGGCCGAGTCACTGAGGCGGCAGACGTATGGCGACGGATTCGAGTGGGTTCTCGTCCCGAATGGTGGGGCGCAGATTCCCACCGAGTTCGTTGAAAAGGCGTTCCTGCCTATTCGCGTCTGCCCCTACACCGGCGAGCCGAACATCGGGGCCATCAAGCGGTTCGCCTGCGAGCAGGCGCGGGGTGAGATCATCGTCGAACTCGACCATGATGATCTCCTGATGCCCAACGCCCTGCAGCGCGTGGCCGAGACTTTCGAGGCTGGCCCCGACATCGGGCTGGTCTACAGCAATTTCGCGGAGTTCCGCCACGGAACCTGGGCGCCCCACGAATACAACGCCGCCTATGGATGGCAGTATCGGGACGCCGAGTATGATGGCCACGCGGTACGTGAGGCCCGGACCTTTCCGCCGACCGCCCACTCGCTGGCCGCGATCATCTTCGCGCCGAATCACCTGCGGGCTTGGCGGGCGCGCGAATACTGGCGCGTGGGCGGGCATGATGCCGAGATGCTGGTGGCCGATGATCACGATCTCATGTGCCGCCTCTACCTCGACTCGAAGGTCGTCCATCTCGACGAGCTGCTCTATCTCTACCGGCTGCACGGCGACAATTCATACCTGGTGCTGAATAAGGATGTGCAGGAGGCGACCCGCAAGGTGCGCGCCGAGTACCTCGAGCGCCTCGCGCTGAAGTGGGCTGCCCTCAATGGCCTACAGTCGCTCGACATTTGCTGCGGCGCCAAGGTGCGGCCCGGCTATCTCGGCGTGGATCGCGGCGCGGAACAGGCCGACGTGATCGCCGACCTGGACCGCGAGTGGCCATTCGACAGCGGGGTCGTCGGCGTCATTTGGGCCTCGGACGCACTGGAGCATTTGCGCGATCCGATCCATACCATGAGCGAAATCTGGCGCGTGCTGGCGCCGGGTGGATTCCTGTTTTCGCGGACGCCCAGCACGGACGGGCGGGGGGCATGGCAGGACCCGACGCACCGATCATGCTGGAATGAGAACTCTTTCTGGTACTGGTGCAAGGAGAAGTTCCATCGGTTTCTGCCCGAGGAGTGCAAGCGCGTGCGATTCCAATGCCTGGCACTGCAGACCTATTTCCCGACGCAGTGGCATAGGCAACATCAGATTCCCTACGCGCAGGCCCACCTGGTGGCGCTCAAGCCCGGCTTCCGCCCGCCCGGGCGATTGGAGGTTTAGATGGCGTTCAACCGATTCGGCTACAACAGTACCGGCTATCGCGGCCCGGGCGTGATCGCGATGCTGCTGCATCGGCTCGAAAACATGATCGTCCTCTTCCGGCGGCGACGCTGGTATTAGAGGCAAGCAAAGGAGAAATGGACATGCCTAACGGATTGCATGAGCCGCAACTCACCGCAGCACTGGGCGACGACGCCCTGGCCGTAATCTCGGGGCCCTGGGACCTGGGCGAGTATCCGCTCAAGACCGTCACGATCCAGAACCGCTCGACCACGACCGCCTTTGCGGAGTGCATCATCGAGGTCAGCCCCAGCGCCGACGGGCCGTGGCTCACCGAGAACATCGACTCGACCGGACTCCGCACGCTGGGCGCCGGCGTCGCGGGGCGGTTCCAGATGTCGCAGGCCGACCGCTACCTGCGCGTGCGCGCGCAGGCCGCGACGCTCGGCGGCGGCGAGACCTGCCCGGTTACGGTGTGGGTTGACTGCATCGGCTAGCGACCCGCCGCTAAGGGGTGGCGGAAAAACGGACAATCGAATAGCAGCAATTTAGAGCGGCCAGAGGCCATAGGCCACCGGCCAAAAGGGGCAGCATCATGCCTGATCTTTTCCTGCAGAAGCAGAATAACTCGAAGAGCACGCTCTCCGCCGCGCTGACGGCTGGCGCAGCGACGCTGACCGTCGTTGCCGGGGATCGCTTCCCCGCCGTCGGCGATTTCCTGCTCACCATCTGGGATCGGGCCGACTATCCCGACCCCGACGATGATCCGGGCATGGAGGTCGTGCGCGCCACCGCGCGCACGGGCAACGTCATCACCATCACGCGCGCCCAGGAGAGCAGCAGCGCCGTCGCGCATGACCTGGGCGAATCCGTCGAGATGCTGATCACCGCCGGGACGTTCAACGAGATGATCGACCAGAACATCAAGAAGGCCGACTCACCCGAGTTCGCCGGGCTGAAGGTAGGGACCGCGACCGGCATTGTCAAGCGCACCACGGGGACGCTCGGCACGGCAGATGGGAGCGACCTCCCGGCCCATACCCACACCGCAGCCAACATCTCTGACCAGGCACTCGAAACCACCGACACCCCGACGTTCGCCGGGATCATCCTTACCGGCGCCGTCCAAGTCGGGACTCACACGCTCTTTACTCTGCTCGTGGATCTGCCAGCGACGCCCGCCGCAGGCTACGTGAAGATCTACGCGCGCACGGTGGCCGAGCAGATCGCCATCTGCTCACTCGACGAGAACGGCCTCGAAACCGTCTTGACGGGCGGCGGTGGGGGCGGCGGCGCTACGTTGCTCTCCGGCCTGAGTGACTGTCTCATCGTTACGCCGCTCGACAAGCAGGTTCTGCAATACGAGACGGCCAGCGGCCTGTGGAAGAACGTAACGCTCGCGCATGGCGATCTCTCGGGCATCGGGACGCAAACTCACGCCGAACTCGAAGAGGTAATCTCGTACATCAACACCCACGTCGTCCACACCGAGAGTGAGGGAACCGAGAGCGTGGATCACCAGGTGGCCTTTCTGGTGCTGCCCACCATCCCGGAGACGCCCACGCTGGACACCCACCCGACAAGCAAGGGTTACGTGGATATCAAGGTGGACACGATGGCGGCCGGGCTGTCCTGGAAAGACCCCGTGCTCGACAAAGACCTGACCGCCCCTCCGGGGGGCGAGACCGGCGGGGAACGTTATCTCGTCGCCGCGGGCGCAACGGGCGATTGGGCCGGGCATGATGACGACATCGCCGAACATAACGGCGCGACCTGGGACTTCACGGCGCCTACGACCAGCGACGCGGTTTTCGTCTCTGACGAATCGGTCGGCTACACGTGGAACGGCACGGCCTGGGTGAAGTTCAGCGGCCTCCTCGGCCCGCAGGGCGACGCAGGGCCACAAGGGGCGGACGGAGACGCTGGTCCCCAGGGAGACGCCGGCGGGGACGGCCCCCAAGGCGACGAGGGGCCGCAGGGTGCTGCCGGCGAGGGCGCCGAAAGCGCCGAGGTCAGTGGGCTCATCTATTTCCTGCCCGGTATCGACATCGTGCAGTGGCAGAATATGTTCGGTCCCGCGAGCGGTCTGTTCGCTACCGTCTCCGGCGGCCGCAATCCGTTGTATGAACAGCCCCTCGATACGACCTACAAGACCGCCTTCAAGGTCTGGTGCTATCAGGAGCGGGCGGGCTATGCGGGCGCGACGTTCAACCTCCAGTATTCCGTTGATGGCGGCGCGAACTGGCTGGCGTGCGATACCGGAGCGGCGGGCGCGCTTGGTGTGGGAGTCGGGACCGGCCTGAAGCAGGGCGTCTTCGCCGACCTCGTGGCGGGCGCGAAGGGCGCCTATCTATTCCGCATCGTCGGGGCGGGCGGGAACGGCGCAGTGGACCCGCGCTGGCAGTGGATCGCGGTCGAGTTCAAGGCCACCGGGCCGGGCGGTCCCCAGGGTGCCGCTGGCCCGCAGGGCACCGATGGCCCGCAGGGGGACGCTGGCCCGCAGGGCACCGACGGGCCGCAGGGCGATGCTGGTCCCCAAGGGGACGGAGGCCCACAAGGAGACGCGGGGCCGCAGGGTGACGACGGGCCCCAAGGTGACGGCGGCCCACAGGGAGATGATGGTCCGCAAGGTGACGGCGGGCCGCAAGGGGACGACGGGCCGCAAGGGGACGACGGGCCGCAAGGTGACGGCGGGCCGCAAGGGGACGACGGGCCGCAAGGTGACGACGGGCCGCAAGG
>Ga0265297_10002523_pt1 | contig 36852 bp, 27 predicted proteins | sample Munlanlwell13791_FD_192502 | JGI IMG/M metagenome (GOLD analysis project Ga0265297, IMG submission 192502) | Leachate microbial communities from a municipal landfill in Southern Ontario, Canada - Leachate well 137-91 | ecosystem: Engineered > Solid waste > Landfill > Unclassified | place... | reverse complement strand
CGCTCAATAGCCCTGAACCCGATACCAGGCTACCGGCGCAGGCTTCGCCAAAGCGTTCGGCAAAAAGCCGGTATTCCTGCTCGGAAACAGCGGTCGAATGAAAGCTGTACGTCCCTTCCGAACTGCAAATCATGACCTCGCCGACGGCAGCCATCAGCATCGCGTTGTAGCTGTTTTCACCGGTCAGCACGGCGATCACGGGAACGGCACAACCTGCTATGGCCGAAGCCGCGTTACTGATAGAACGCTTTGCCGCCGGGCCATCTTCAGCGGCAAACAGTTGGTCCAACCCGGTCAGCAACAGCACTTTTACAGCGCCATGCGCCGGCTTGTCTTCGGCCAGCATGTTAACTCTTTGTAAACATCCGATCAGCCCTGCGCAGGCGCTGTCTATCGCAATCGGCTGTCCGTCCGCGTTATCAGGCTTAACGGCAAAAACACCCTCGCCGTAATCGTAAAGCGCAATGCAGGGATTACCTCCGGCGGACGCTACCGCCTTAGGAGTGTCAGAGGCTGAGTCGTAACTTTGCAATAACCTGAGGCTGATCGGTTTTATTATAGTTTGCGTCTGGAACGTTGCCGGACACAACGCAGGTTCCCGCAATGAAATTCCGTCCGGCTTCGCAGGAACGACGGAATCGGAGCAAGGCTGCTGCGCAGGAACTTCGGATATGGTGCGTTTCATCGGCTCTACGGCTGCGGCTGATGCCTGCGGTATCGGCAGCGGCGCTGGGGCGCTGGCAACGTCAACAGTCTTCTGAGGCGTTTCATCCACCTCAACCAACGGCAACCAGTAACGGGTCGCCGCGAAAGGATAGGTCGGCAGGCTGATGCGCCGGGGGACGCACTGCCCCTGATAAAGCCTTGCCCAATCGATGTCCATGCCTTTGGTCCAGAGATTCAGCAGCCTGGAATACTTGCGCTGCCTGAACCACGCATCCACCGTTTGCTGCATCGATTCATCGCCGGCAAACGCCGCAATCAGCTCCTTGTGGCGCTTGACCTGACCCTGATAAAGATCCGCTACCTCATCTTGACCGCCGATATAGGCTTTGAGTTTTTCCTGCAACTGGGCCGGCGAGTGCGCGACCAGCGCCAGACGCTGATCCATCTGCTCGCGGCCGACCTGAAGGGTGTAGGCCAGATCCGGCAACTCAAGCTCGTCAGCATCGGCGACACGCCGACCGATAAAGTCATGCAGTCTACCCGCATAGGCTTTAAGCCGTTCCTCGTTTTTGGCGGACAACACAACAACGCAGCCCTGCCCGGCATCTGGCGGCAGGCGTTCCGGTTGCCGGTATTCTTCGACCAGCACATGGGCGTTGGCACCGCCTGCGCCGAACGCGGATATACCGGCTATGCGCGGAAATTCCTTTAGCTCGCCCTGATCCTCCAGCAGCGGCCGTTGCCAGTCCGCCAGCGTTTGCTGGACGACAAACGGGGTCTTGGCAAAGTCGATATTCGGGTTCAATTCGGCCGCATGCAGGCTGGGCGCAAGCTGTCCATGACGCAGTTGCAGGATGACCTTGATAAACCCGGCGATTCCGGCCGCCGCCTCCAGATGACCGACATTGGCTTTCGCCGAACCCAGCGCGCAAAAGCCGGTATCCTGCGTAGTGTGCCGGAAGGCCTGGGTCAGGCCGGACACTTCAATCGGGTCGCCCAATTCCGTACCGGTGCCGTGCGCTTCAATATAACTGACCGCGCGCGCATCGACGCCCGCTTTTTGCAGCGCGTCCCTGACCAGTTCGGCCTGGGCCTGCGGATTGGGTACGGTATAGCCGTTGGTTTTGCCGCCATGATTGACATGGGTTGCGCGTATCGTTGCATAAATCCGGTCGTTATCCGCTATCGCCTGAGACAAGGGCTTCAGCAAAACCGCGCCCGCACCTTCGCCCGGCACGAAGCCGTTGCCGCCTTTGCCGAAGCTTCTGCAAACGCCGTCTTTGGATAACATCCGCGATGCGCTGAGGCCGACATAGCCGGACGGGTGCAGGTAAATATTCACGCCGCCGGCAATCGCCAACCGGCATTCGCCGCTGCGCAGGCTTTGACAAGCCTGATGGATGGCGGTCAACGAGGACGAGCACATCGTATCGACCGGCACACTCGGTCCGCGCGCGTTAAGGAAATAGGACACACGGTTGACCGCCGAACTGAACGAGGTATGCGGGTAGACCGTCAGGCCCTGCCGCCACAACTCGGGTCCGAACAAATCGAAACCGGTTCGGGTAATGCCGGCAAAAACACCGACCTGCTGCTTAAAATCGTTGACCAGACGCTCCCGGGTGTAACCGGCGTCTTCCAAAGTCTCCCAGGCGGTTTGCAGGAACAGCCGCTCTTGCGGATCGATTGCGATGGCTTCTTTCGGCGAAATATTGAAAAACAACGGATCGAAATCGGTCACGTTATCCAGGAATCCGCCCCATTTGCTGTAGCTTTTGCCCTGCTCGACCGCCTGATCCGGGTCGGCATCAAAAAAGTCCTGCATCGGCCAACGATCCGCCGGAACTTCCCGAATGCAATCTTGCCCGGACTTTAGTATTTGCCAATAGTCATCGACATTATCCGCCTGCGGAAAGTGGCAGCTCATGCCGATAACGGCGATCGCATCCTGCCCGGCATCCGGTTTGTTATTGGATCTGTAAAGCTGCGCCGTATCATCGCACCCGGCGTTTTTTTCCGCACTCGCCTGAACCTGAGGCCGCGAAGGTTCCGATGCGTCGGATTGAGCCTGCAAACCGGTCAGCCGGATCAACTCGTCTTTGTTGTTGTTAATGAAATAATCGCTCAGCGCATCGATGGTCTGGCATTCAAATAACAGCGTGCTGCGGACGTCGGGAAATATTTCCCGCAAGGCATTGGTAATCTGCACCACAAGAATCGAATCGATGCCGTAGGTTTCCAAAGGTTCCAGCGCATCAATATCGTGGCTGTTCATTCTAAGGGTCTTGGCGGCCAGTTTTTTCAAATGAAAATTGCTTGCCTCTTTTAGCCCCTCATCAGAACTGATAACGGCTGGTTTCGGAAGTTCATCCGCAGAGCTCGGCTGCACACATGGGGCTGGATTAACCAGATGTTTTTGCGCCGTTTTTTGCTGCCGAACAACGCCGTCGCTTTCCGCAACGATCACCTGCTGACCGAGTACATGCGTATCCGGCGCCGGAAACAGCACTGAGTCAAAACCTTCCTGTCCCAAAACCTGCTTCCAGGTTTCAGGATACAGTCCGGGCGCATCGGGAATGCGCAGCGGCCGGTCTTCCGACAGCCACCATCCTTCCAGCAAACCGAACGTCAGGTGCGCGAACAGCGACTTGCCGCTGATTTCATTAAGCAGCAACAGGCCGTTTTTGTGTAACGCCGCCTTGGCGTTCGACAAGGTCTGCCGGATATTTCGCGTGGCATGCAGCACATTGGTGGCTATCACCAGATCGTAGTGCTGCGCGGCTATGTCCTGTCCGGCAAGCGGCTTTTCGACATCGAACAGTTTCGGGCGGACATACGGATAGTCCTTAACAAACTGTTCTTCGGCATGAAACAGAAACGCCTTGGACACATCGGTATAGGCATACTCCGCAATATGCTGCCGGTACGGCTCCAATAGCGGCAGGATCATCGCGGTGGTGCCGCCCGCGCCCGCACCGATTTCCAGGATACGGAGCTGTGCATCCGGGTCTTTTTGCAAGCGGACCCCGATGGCCGCAACCAGGGATTCGCCCAGAATGCGGTTGAAATAATCGGCAACCGCGTTGTTCCGGTAAATGCCTTCCACGCGCCGCATCGATGAGTCGGGAAACAGGACATCGGTCGCGCGCCTGCGGCCGGACAGAATATCCGGCAGCGCCCGCAAACAGGCTTCCGCCAGCTCGATCGCGGCCGTTAAGTCGGCATTACCGAAACTATCCCGCTTGGCCTTTTCCCAGGCCTGCCATAATTGCTCGGGATTGCCTGATGCGCTCCGGCTAAGTCCCTGTTCGGCCAGTATTTTTCGGCTTGCCTCCAGCCACTGACTGTAAAAACCGTGCGGACTTTCGCCGGACTCGTCAAGCAGACCCAGCGACTGCAACGCATCGGCAAACAACGGCAATAACTGCGCTTCCAATTCCGCGTTGTTGAAAATACTTAACGGTTCAAGCGCTTCGACCCGCTTGTTCAGTTCTTCCGAAACCGGCGGAATCAGGTCAACACATCGGGGAACGGTTTCCGCATATATACTCAGATTTTGATCCGGGTCGATCATCGGCAGTACATCGAGCCGTGAAGTTTTCAACAAGGCCAGCTGGTTTACCGGTGCGGTCAGCAATCCCTGCAACACGGACATGGCCTCGTCCGGTTGTATAGGAATAATCCCGCTGAGTTGCAGACGGATTTTCGTGGCCGCGGAAATGGCGTCGCCGGTGCCGATATCCCAATGCCCCCAGTTAATGACTTTAACCGCGCAAGTCCGTTGTTTGGCCAGATGCAATGCAAACGCATCTTCAAATGCGCCGCCGGCGGCATAACCGCTGAGGCCGCCGTTTTTCTCCAATGCCACGACGGAGGAAAAATACAGCATGAAATCCAGCGGTTCGTACTTGAACACCTGCGCCAGATTCACGCTGATGTCGATTTTGGCCGAAAGAATGTCCCGGAACCGCTGTTCGTCCATCTCGACCAGACTATGATCGAACAGCCCTACCGCAGAATGAATGACCCCGTGAATGACCGGCCAGCGTTGCTTGATTGTTACAAAGGACGCCCGTAACGACTGAAGGTTAGCTGCATCCGCAACCACATAGACTGGCGCAGGACCGAAGTCGGCCAGCGCATCCAGCTTCGCCTGAATCGCCGCATCCGGCCGACGTCTGCCTATCCAGATAACCTGCGCCTGATAATGCTGTATCACATGACGCGTCCACGCCTCGCCTATGCCTCCGGCTCCACCGGCCACCACATAAACGCCGCGCTGCCGATAAACGGGTGTCGATTCCGGCAGTTTTTCGACCGGACTCAGGAAACGCTTGAACCACTGCCCGCCTCGAAAGGCCAGCACATCGCCCTGCCGGTCGGCCGGTAAGCTCATCAACTCGCGCACGGGCCAATCCAGATGATTTTCCATATCCAACGCCCGAATCGACCAGCGGGGATATTCCTTCTCCAGCGCGCCGACCAAGCCATGCACACCCGCATGCGCGGGATCCGGCGCATCTTCGTTGAATACCGCTTGCGTCCGGCAGGTTATCACCGTCCAGCTCAGATCCCTATTACCGTATGACTCGGCCAGCAAGGCCTTGACCAGTTTAAAAACATACAACAGCCCGGAATTTTGCTGCTCGACCAGCGTCTCGTTAAACTCGGATGCTGCATCCGGCTTTGGCGCTATCCAGATAATATGATCCAGATTGCCAAGCTGCCGGAGTTGACGGCTTAATGACTCGATGGTGACCGCAGGATCGATGGCTATCGATTGCGCGGCCGTATAAACCGACCGTATGGCCTGTTGTTGCTGCAAGCTTCCGCCGATAATCAGCACGCCGTCGTCATGATTGGGGAACAAGCCTGCATTTTTACTGTCGATAACAGGACGCCACAGCGGAGCCAGTACGGTTGGAAGCACGTTTTCAACTGCCGCCTCAACCCAGGCTTTACCGGCAGTATTGCGTTCCTGCGGTAACTCGGCATTCGGCAGCCAGTAGGCATGCTTCGCAAAAGGATAGGTGGGCGCTGCAATCCGCCGCGGCTGCCTGCCCCCGACAGCTTGATCGCCATACAGCAACGACCAGTCCACTTCAACGCCGGACAGCCAAAGCAATGCAATTCTGTCCCAGTCGCGCTGCGCGACCAGCGAGCGGATAAACGCCCGCCCTGCATCGCCTTCGGTCAGTTCCCTGAATTGGGCCGGGACGGTTTTGCTATTGAAGACCTGGGCATGACTCTCCTGATTCGAGCAGAATGCGGCCAGCTTGCCGATCAGATCCTGACGGTTCGTAATTACCAGCGCTAGGCGCTCCTCCATAGCCTGACGGCCTGTCTGCAAGGTATAAACCAGATCGGTCATCGATACCGACCGGCTGCTGACATCGCTCAGCCAGTCGATATATTTCTGCGCATAAACCTGCAATTGCGGCCTCGTCTTGGCCGACAGCACAAACACCAGCGGCCTAGCCGCATCGTCGGCAACTGCGTCAACATTCAATGGATACTCCGCCAGAACCGCATGCGCATTGGCGCCGCCGGAACCGAAACTGCTGACTGCGGCGATTCGCGGCCCGCCGTCTGTCGGAGGCGTCCAGGGTTGCAAGCGGTCGACCACATATAAGCAGGAATCGGATAATTCAATATGTTCATTAAGCTGATGGAAATGCAAGGAGGCAGGCAATTGGCGATGTTGCAGGCACAGTACCGTTTTCAACAACCCGGTAATTCCGGCCGCCGCTTCCAGGTGTCCCAGATTGGTTTTTACCGAGCCCAAACCGCAGCTTTTTTCGGGCTGCATGCCGGACTGTGCGAAAGCCTGTTTCAGGCCTTGAACTTCAATCGGATCGCCCAGCGAAGTGCCTGTGCCGTGCGCTTCAATGTATCCCAACGAGCGTGGGTTGATTTTTGCCGACTGCCACGCGGTTTGCAATAGCTTGGCTTGCTGCTCGGGGTTGGGAACGGTCAGTCCGCCAGCCTGCCCGCCGTGGTTACAGGCCGTGCCTTTAATCACGGCGTAGATTCTGTCGTGATCGGACACCGCCGAGGCCAGCGGTTTCAACAGCAGCATGACCGCGCCTTCGCTACGCACATAACCGTTTGCCTGTTGGTCGAAGGTTTTGCAGCGACCGTCTTTCGCCAGCATGCCGGCCTTATAATAAGCGATACTGTTGGCCGGATGGCAAATCAGGTTGATGCCGCCGACCAAGGTCTGCGACGATTCTCCGGTCTGTATCGACTGCACCGCCTTATGCACCGCCACCAGCGAACTGGAACAGGCGGTATCCAACAACAGGCTGGGGCCATGAAAATCGTAAAAATAGGAAATCCGGTTGGCCAGCACCGCCATTGAATTGCCGGTGCCGTAATGCGCATCGACAGGGCTTCGGAACTGATCCAAAAGCCGGGCGTAATCGGATCCGCTGGCGCCGATAAAAACCCCGGTATTGCTCCCTGCCAGCAAATCCGGCGCATACCCTGCGTGCTCGATCGCCTGCCAGCCAAGCTCCAGCAAGATGCGCTGTTGGGGATCCATGGATTCCGCTTCCGCAGGCGATATACGGAAAAAAGGCGCATCGAATGCCGCCACGTTATCCAGAAAACCGCCCCGGTCAATACCCTGATGCTTATGCGCCGGATCGATTTCGTCGGGCCACTGCCAACGCCCTGCCGGTAACTCGCCAACAACTGAAGCACCGCTCAGCAAACACCGCCAAAACTCCTCGGGCGTGCCGATGCCGCCGGGCAACCGGCAGGCCATGCCGACGATTGCAACATCCTGCGTACTGGCCTGGCCCTGCGGTTTTGTTACTACACATTTTGCCTGCTGCGCTTCGCGCTTATTATTCTGCTTTTGCTCCGGGACAACATGCTCACAGAGATACCCGGCTATTTTGTCGGCCGTGTTGTACTGAAAGAAAAAGGCCGGGGTTAGCGGCAGTTGATACCTGAACGCGATTTTCTCGTTCAACTCAAGCAGGTCGGCGGAATCCAGGCCCATCTCCATCAGCGGCCTGTCGAACGAAAACGCCGATTTCCGTTGTTCACCCAGGCAATCGCTAAGCGCATTTTGCAGATAGCCGCGAATTTCGGAGCGCGTAAATCGTGTGTTTTTTGCAGCATCAATGCGCATGTCGTTGCGGCTGCGATGATGAATATCGTAGCTGACCAGCACGCCGCAGCCTTCGTTTTTGTGGTCGTGGGGCCTGTAGCCCGGCATCACCCGCTGAATTGTCGCGCCATGCAGCTCATGGAAGCGCAAAATAGGGTCCGACAGCACGCCATGCTCGTTACGCTGCCGAATATAGTCTTCAAGCGCAAGCCCGGCCATCCGGTCAAAATTTTTGCACAGCGTAATCGCCACCACGGATTGCACGTCTTTTTGCAGACTGCGGTAGATCAGCATAAATTCCAGCAGCTGATCGCCCAGATTTTGCTGCTGCATGTCCGGCAGGATATTAACCGCCAGAAGTTGCACCACCGTGGCCTTTGGATTATGCAATGAGTCAACCTGCGCAACCGTTATTCCGTTTAATGCCTCTGCGCTATCGATGCGTTGGGAATAAATGACGCCGACAACCGCATCACCGACTGTCAGCACCAACTGTCCTTGCGGGTAGCGGGCGATTCTTTGTTTCAAAACAGCTTCAGGCGTGCGCAGCTGTCCGGCCCAGCAACGCTCCTCCAGTAACAGCAATGCCGGCAAGTCATCGGACTGTGCGGCTCGAATGCAGTATCCCCTGCGCTCCAGATGCTGTAATAGGTATTGATTGCAGGATATGCCGTCGAAAAAATGCGCAGGCGGCTGGTGAGAAGGGACCAACCCTGCGGCTGAAGCGGCCATCAAGCAGTCAACCGGGGCTATGGCTGAATGTTGCAATAACCGGCCGATATCATGTTCAGCCGTGGACGCAACGCCGGTCGAAATAAAGCAATCTGCAAACCGCGTCTGACCGCGCTTTATCATTTCAATAGAACACTGTTTAAACAGCTCTGATAAGTTGTCGGTCATGATCTGTTCGGAGGTTTCCCTGGTCGATGGTTATCGTAATAAACAGCATTTTTGTCTGTCCGATTTATGCACGACCAACATTCGGAACTCAACCGAAGCCAATCGCTCTTCCTTTGTTAGAAACTAACACGAAACAGCCACCACACTCAAGGTAAAGGGTATAAAAAATCGGTGTAAAACGCCGCCGCATAAAGTCAGGCTTTCTGTTCCGATACATTATCAGGGCTGAGAGAACCCTCTTTATATAACAGGGTTCATGCTTATAGAGACCGTTTGTAGCAGACTTTCAGCTTTCAACGCACTTGTTCGCAAATGTCGCAGCATCACGGCTTCGTCATCAAATCCGACACAACCCACGAGAAATTCTGGCTGGTGTTGCCTTTTACTGAAGGCTTCGATTAAGCTACGAGCTCAAGCCGAAGCGCTTTGGGAGTTTTGCGTAGTTCCCCGTTAAGCCAAGGAAATAACGCGGGATGAACCGTCGAGATGATTTTCGCGATACGGCGCCGGTTGTATCCTGCACCGGCCCTGAATTCCCGCAAATCTTCCCGTTCTAAACAACGTTACCTTAACGTCAAGCCTGAAATCAGTACGCCTCATGAGTGAATTACATCGGCAAGATAACTGCTTGATCCCATTGTTTCTGGATGGGGTCTACTGCAAGGAAGTTAAAGCCGCGCCCTATTACACAATCATTAATCATTGAACAACACTTGCAGGCGACAAAATGTTTACACGACTGATTGTTTATTTTGCTTACTTCCTGAAAACATCAAAGCGTTACCAACGCGCCAAGCTGTTTTTCTATGATTTGCTGGAGAATCCAAACAGCCGGCTTAAATCCTATTTTGATGTTTTTATGATTTGCCTGGTAATGCTCAGCGTTTTTCTGCTGATTTACGAAGTGGATCATAAGTTGGATGCCGGCGCTGTGCTGTTCGAACACTGTGTAATCAGTCTGTTTATCGCTGAATACCTGTTGCGGGGCTGGTTGTACAGCGACAATCATAAGATCATTCTCGAACATTATGAAAAGGCCGACTATTTAAAACTCTCTTTTCGTCCGGGCAAAGTCGCCATGATCATTCTTGCCAAAAAAATCGAGTATGTTTTTACGCCTCTGGCCTTGATTGATTTGCTCGCTATTTTGCCTACATACAGGCTGTTGCGGGTCATGCGGATATTGCTTCTTTTCCGATTGTTTAAGCTTTTCCGTTATTTTAATAGCATTAAACTGTTTGCCAACATATTAGCCAGTAAACGTTTCGAACTCATTACGCTGGGCATTTTTCTCGGTTTCCTGGTGTTTGTCGGCAGTACAGCGATTTATTTATTTGAAAATCCCGCCAATGGCGGACAAGTTAAAAACCTGTTCGATAGTTTTTACTGGGCGATAGTGACTGTGGCAACCGTCGGTTATGGCGATATATCGCCACAGACGACCGGTGGCCGAATCGTTGCGATGGTATTGATCTTGGCCGGTCTGGGCGTATTGTCTTTTCTTGTTTCCATCATTGTCACCGCATTTAACGAGGAGATTGAAGCGTTGCGTGAAAACAGCATCTATACCGAACTGAACCGGTTTGATCACTTTATTATCATTTGCGGTTTTGGCCGGGTTGGGCAGCATATCGCCCGGCAACTTGAAAAAGACAAACAAAATTTTGTTGTCATTGATCCCAGAGAATCGTACATCTTGAAAGCAAAGCGGCTGGGTTTCCTGTTCATTCACGCGGATGCCAGCAAGAATGACGTGATGCATAATGCGGGCATCAATAATGGCGCAACAACTGTTATTTGTGCGACCGGCGATGATGTGATCAATGTTTATATCACGCTGACCAGTCGGCATTTAAACCCGGAGATCAGAATTATCTCCCGTGCTAACAACCAGGATAACGTAAAGAAACTCTACCAAGCCGGCGCCAGCAATGTGATTCAGCCGTTTGAAATCGCCGGGATGGCGGTCGCCGAATACATCGGCCAGCCTGTGGCTTTTGAGGCTATTTTGGGCATTATCCGCGAGGAAAGCCATATCATCATGGAAACATTGTGCGTACATCCCGGTTCATTGATCGAGGGGATGAACATAGCCGAGGTTGGCTTTGAACAACGGAAATTAATGTTGATGGGTATTGTCAGCGCCAATCCGGTACATCAAAAACATAAGAACAGCTATCCGATAAAGAATCAACATTTTTACTTTAATCCCGAGCCGCACTTTGTATTGCGGGACGGCGATCTGTTGGTCGTTATCGGCAGGGAGTACGCCATCGACTATTTTCGCGATCAAATAGAAAAGAGCCGGCTAAAAAACGGGAGAAAACAATGAAGCGCATTGCCGTATTCGGTTACAGCGTGATGTCTTTGGAAGCGATGAATCGATTGAATCCAGAGCAATACAGCATTATCTTTATAGCAAAAGACGATGCCGAAGCCTCGCTGGTCGCGGAAAAAGGTTTTGATACCAAAGTCATCGATTTTCGCAATGATGATGCGCTCAGATCAGTCGGCATAGGCACGGATATCGACACCCTATTCTGTTTTTATCCCAGGGATTTCGACAATGTATTTTTAACTATTTCGGCGCGGGCGATTGATAAAAATCTTACCATTGTCGCGATTGTCGACGACCCGGAGTCGGCTGAGAAATTATTGGCCGCAGGCGCTAACAAGATCATTGACCCTTATGAAATTTGCGGCAGAAAAACCCACGAAATGTTAACCAAACCGGATATTACCAACATTCTGGATAATACGGTTTTCGGTCGGCATGACTTGAATATGGCGCAAATAGAAATCCCTAAAGGCTCTTGTCTGGAAAACACCAGAACCAGTGATTTAAAGTTGAATGAAAAGCACAATCTGATTCTGATCGGTGTTGTAGACAGGGAATTAGGCGATCAACTGCATTTTGCAATCGGAGAAAAAGAGCACTGCTTGAATGCGGGCGATGTGCTGGTGGTCATGGGACCTGCCAGGGAAATAAAAGCGTTCAAAAAAGAAGTCGAGCAATGTTGATGTCGGTGTAAAGCCTGAATTTATATCAATAGGCGGTTAACCCGCTATTTTTCCGGTAAGTTTTGCATAGCGATTAACAGAGCTGATGCTAAAATCGCCGCTCCAACACGTTTAATTTTTTAGGAACAACATGAGCAAAATTACCATCGAACACAATCCGAGTGAAGAACGCTTACAACAACTGGGGGTTTCCAACTGGGAAATCTGGGAAAAAGAAGTTTCAAAATTCCCAATCGATTTTGATGAAACTGAATGCGCCTATATCCTGGAAGGCGAGATTTTGGTAACCCCGGCAGAAGGCGAGCCGGTACGCATTCTGCCGGGCGATCTGGTAGCGTTCCATGCAGGCCTGGACAGTCAATGGGAAGTGGTCAAGCCGCTACGCAAGCATTACAGCTACGATTTTCCCAACGGCATTTAGCCGGTGGCTGCGCCTCGCAAAAGCACTCGATAGAAGCGGCTTGGAATAAAAAACCGATAGGCTGAATTTGACCCGACAGATGCTTCTGTTAACACGGTATCTGTCGGGTTAAGTCTAAACTGCAATCTCGTTTTTCAGCTCTGGAAAACAATACATTATCCGTCAATTAAACCAATGGAATCCATGCGCCCCTGCCACGGCGCCGAAAACCGTCAGCAAGCTAAGCGCCAGTAAAACCTTGTGTATTTGATGAACCAGGGCAAAAGCTTTGATGCTGTTTTTTTCCGCCTGTTGATGAAACCAACGATGCAAAAACAATGGCTCCAGCACAAATAAAACAAGCGTGAATAAAAACCAGATTAGCGTCATCAGGTGCATCCACCAATATTCCAGCTGCTGATAACGCTCCCAAGCGTTCATAACGTCCAGCATGTAGAAGCCGGAAATTCCGGTAATCACTGTTGCCAGCTTTGCCTGAACCGCAAATTCCCCTTCAATTTGTTCGAACAGCTCCAGCTTGTTAGTTGAATCCGTTCTTTTTTTCAGTGCGGGAATCAGCACGGTCGTGACAAACGCCATACCGCCGATCCATAACACCACTCCAATGACGTGAAAAGAACGGGCAAAGATAAAATAATTGAAATTTTCCATCGTCGTTTCCCGATAGACCCTTAATGAAGTCAATTAAGCCCTAAATAATACCGTCTGGCGTCACACGCCAAACCGAAGCCAACGCTGGACAAGCGATTGCCGTCAGAAATTCCGGCCTGTGGAAATATCCGTCGAGTGATTTTTTGGATCAGCGGAATAGCGGTGCCGCCGCCGGTCAGGATGACCAGGGCAACGTCGTCCGCTTTCACCCCCGCCATCATAATGCAATCGTTGATAGTTGTTTGAATGCTTTCAAGACTCCCATGCAGACTATCCTCAAATTGCGCCCTATCGGCATACGATTGCAACCCGGCTTCAATGAAGGAAAGGTCGGCCGTTGTCCGCTCGCATGAACTCAGGTTAATTTTGTTTTCCTCAACGGCTGCCATCAAGGCATGCCCCTGCTCTTCCTCTACGATGGACAGCAATCTATGGGTAAGGATCTTGTCATTCGATTGAGCGATTAACGCTCTTAAATCCCGCTTATATTTTTGCGTATACATGTACTGAATTTTGCTCAATTCCGACAGGTCAAAGAAAGGCGTTACCGGAAAACCCAGCCCTTTGGAACCCCAAAGCGAACCCAGCCCCAATAACGGCATAAAGCATTTCAAACTCAATGCCCGGTCAAAATCGTTACCGCCGATTCGAATCCCGGCATTAGACAGAATGTCCTCATGGCGGTCGGGCTTGTTGATATAGCGCTCCGATAACCGCATGATCGTAAAGTCGGATGTGCCGCCGCCAATGTCCATAACGACCGCTAAACGCTCTGTATAGCCCATATTTAATTCATGGGCAAACGCGGCGGCAATCGGTTCATATTGGAAGCGTATGTTTTTAAACCCGGCGGCTGAGAATATGGCTTCGAGCTGGCTTTGCGCCTCTTTATCCGCTTTGTCATTGCCGTCGACAAAATGTACCGGCCTGCCCGCAACGACATTGTGAATGTCCCGGTCTGCCGATAACTCCGCTTTATTTTTTATATCCTCAATAAAATGCCCAATGATATTCTCGAATTTTGTTTTTCTTCCGCCGATATGGGTTCCTTCTTTCATCAGCGAAGTGCCAAGCACCCGCTTAAAACTCCTCATAAACCGGCCATCTTCTTGGGCGATATGGGCGTTAATCGCTTTACGGCCAAACACAACAGCCGGGCTTTCTGCCGGAAAGAAAATGGTCGAAGGGATGGTTAAATGCTCGTCTTCGACCGGAACCAAGGTTATTTGATCGTCATTCTGCCGGGCAATCGCCACCGTTGTGTTCGAGGTGCCAAAATCGATGCCGCACGCAATCGATCCATCCATTGTAGGTGCTTTCATACTAAGTTTTCTCGTGAACGAGCGGCTGCTGATGGACAACGGCCTGGAATAGAACGGGGAAGTTTGATCGTGGGGAGAACTAAATGACTGGAGCAACAGCTCTCGGCTTTGCCCCAGTCTATTCGTTTAAAGATGCAGGCTTATGGTTTAGCCTTATCGGAATTTAGAACACATTGGTACAGGTATCCCGCACTTCTTTCAGCTCCAGGGCGATTTCCCTGCGCATCCTGAAATCCCGGCGCGTGTGCGCAATACTGTATGGAATATTTGGATTTCTTTCATATTTAACAGCGGTGCGAATAATGCCGATCCATTGCCGGTCATTGTCTTCCATTTCTTTAAACCGGTTGCGGATGCGCTCCAGCTCTTGATTACAGTAGGTGATGAACCCTGCGGCATAAAATACGCTGTTTTTCAGATAGTCTTGCAGCGCGTCTATATCGCCGGTGATCTCCTCAACCACTGATTCAAAATTAGCCGGCTCCAACATTTTTTCCGATCCTTCCAGGACTTTTTTAATCGGCGCCGCTTCTTGTTGAGCCGGAGTTTTGGCGCCCGGTTTTTCCTGTGCTCTAGTGCGGCTAATGTCGGCGTCGGTATTCGCGGGTTCCGTCCAGACGCCATGACGCAAGTAACAGGTCAGGCCGCCCTCGCGTTTGACCTTATCGCTGCCTTGATAAAACGCTTCCAACGTCTTGATTTCCGCCGACCGTTCGTTCAGCAAGCGTTCTCTCGCCTGCAAAGGCTTAGCGATAAACGCTTCCACGGCCCCGCGGCTAAAGCGCAAAAAAAGCACTTGGAAGCCGTTGCGTATCCGCGCCTGTTCCAAAGCTTCGTCCGCGTCCGAGTGCAGCAGGGTTTTGCGTACTTCTTCGGTCTCCCAAAGCAGAGTTTGAGTTTTACGGGCGATTTGGTCAATCAAGGTTTGCAGCGCCAAGGCCAGTTGGTCGGTCAATTCAGTTTCAAATTTTTTCTGGATTTCCCGAAACAGCTCTTCCCGGATTTTATAATTGCCTTCCCGAGGATCGGGCATGGAAATGGTGCCTCCGGCCGTATAGATGCGCTTCAGCTCATCGGGTTTCGCTGTCTGGAGGTTTGACAGTATCGCTTCGATCTTTTCATCATAAGCCGCGCGCAACGCAATCAGCTCTTCATGCTCGGAGCCTGCGGCATCGGCTTCTTTGCGCCCCTGAATGACTTCGGCATACCAGGTATCGAAATCCTTTTTAATGCGTTGCCACTCCCGCCCCCACCATTGATTAAACTCTTTGCCGAGCAGATCGTCTTCATGCAGCTCGGTTTCATCAAATACGCCGTAGATCGGTTCCAGCTTGAATAAAACTTCATTGGCAATCTGGCGTATGGCGCCGACCAGCGCGTCGCAACGGCGTTCCAGCACGCCTGCTCGCTCATTGTCGATGTAATAGTTGATCGATTCTTTTAAAATCGCCATGCCGTCGGTAATGCCCAGCTTTTTCATCTTGGCTTTATCGTCAGCGCTTTTGGTGCGTCTGAGCGTGTCTTCGGACGGTATGCCAAACTCGACTAAATGAGCGCGGGCGCAGACCGGAATCATGCGGCGTTCAGGAACGGAAGGCCAGTAACTGCGATGCTTGTCATAGGTGTCTTTGAAGTCGATTTGATCATCCATCGCATCGGCTTGTGTCAGCACCACAAACACTTTATCGGAGACTTTAACACTGGGGTCTTCGGAATCGGCAATGGCCAGCATTTCTTTTTCCGGGCCGGTCACCGAGGGTTGTTTCATTTCTTTGGCGTAAATAATCGCATCGCAGTTTTTCAGCCGCTCGATGGCCTGTTCCGCATGCATCAATATCCCGGAGTTAAAACCGGGAACATCGTGAAAAATAATGTCGCGGTCGCTACGCAAGCGTACTGTTTTTAACTGGATGCGTTTAATCGCTAACGATTGGGCGCGGTTTTTAAATACCGCCGATTGCAATTGTTCGCTGATTTCGCCTATATCGATAAACTTCTGAGTAAAGCCGGCCTTTTGTTTGCCGAACTCTAAGATTTTGCTTAGGTGTTTTTCGGTGTCGTCAAAATCTTCCTGAATTTCCTTGCGCTCGCGCTCGCTCAAAGTGCCCAGCAACGCATCGCGGCGTTGTAATTGCAGCTTGCTGATTTCTTCTTTGCTGTAGTACTGGATAAAAAGCGCTTGGTCCTGCTCGGTTTGCGCCGACCAAATTTCGGTGCTGGTAAATGTGCAACGCTCTCTTGCCGAGGGCAAAATCTCTTGTTCCAGCCACGCATTGAGTAACGCGCTTTTGCCTGCTTTTTCCAGTCCGATGACCGCCACCTCGAAACGATTGGCATGCAGCCTGTCTAATTGCCGATTCAGGCGGGGTCTTTCAATATTGAGCCGATTTAATAAATCAGAAGGAATATCAACTCCGGTTTTATTAGCCAAAGTAATCAGCTTATCGGCCAGCACCGAGGTTTTCTCCAGCCTGAGCAATTGTTGTTGACAGGTTTCTAACCAAGTAGTCATAAGTATTCCGACGTTATAAACAAAAATAGGTAATTTTACTGCATTGTTATACTTAGCGCCTAAACAAAAAACGATTCGTCATAACCGTCCAACAGCGTTAAGCCATTTTAAATCAATATGTTGAAATATCACCAATTTGCAGGCAAGCCCATGCGGTTTGTAAGCAAATGATTTTTAAGATTTACTTAACCCTCATGATTATTAAATCATTCCTTTGACAATCAATATTCGTTGGCTGCATTCATAGCAGCTGCTTGAAAAATAATCAGTAATCGCCGGTATAATCCTTTTTCCCTATTTCCACGCCATTATGTCGAAGTATCGCGTAAGCGGTGGTCAGGTGGAAATGGAAATTGGGCAGTACAAAATCAAGCAGGTAAGCTTGGCCTAGGAGGTTGAGTTCCCTACTGCCGAATTTGAGGGTGATTTTGCGATCTTCAGAACCGTCGATTTGCTCAGCGCTCACACTTTGTAAAAATGCTTTAGTCTTCGCGATACGCGCTTGCAACTCGGCAAAGGTGGTTTCGTTATCTTCATACCGAGGTACTTCGATGCCTGCCAGCCGGGCTGCGCAACCTTTAACCATATCGGTCGCAATTTGTACTTGGCGGCTAAGCGGATACATGTCCGGCGCTAGACGCGCATTGACGAAGATGGCCGGATCGATTTTCTTCGCTTCGGCGTAAGCGGCCGCTTTATCGAGTATCGCGGATAAATTTCCCAGCATACGCACAAAAACAGGGATAGATGCGTGGTACATGGTCAGTGACATAATGATTGCTCCAGTGAATGATGAAATATTGCGGCAAATATTGGCAAGCGATAGCAGAAAAATGTCAGGCGGTTACACGTTAACCGGGTTCAGTCATCAGAGCAATGTTGAAAAAGAAATCAAGCCAATCCTGATAACGCCATTTGGACGGGATCATTATAAAACCAACTTCAAAACGCAAACCAACTACTGACAAGCTATTTTTACAATATGTTATTATTTAACCCATATTTTTTAAGCAAATGACTTTTTCGTGGTGAGTATGCGCAGTTCATTACCGGTTGTGGTTCTCTCAGCCTTTTTATTCATATTGTTCGCCGGTCACGCCGGCGCTGAGCCAAACGCCGTTGAAAATATAGAGCGGCAAATACGCATCAAGGCGGAACAGGGTGATGCATCGGCTCAAACCGATCTTGGTGTGATGTATGCCAGCGGCAATGGCGTGATCCAAGACGATAAACAGGCCGCGTTTTGGTTCCGCAAGGCGGCGGAACAAGGTTATGCGAAGTCGCAACTGATCCTCGGCTTGATGTATAACGAAGGGCAAGGCGGCGTAGCCCAAGACTACAGCCAAGCCGTCTCATTGTTCCGTAAGGCGGCTGAACAAGGTTTGGCTACGGCGCAATATAATCTCGGCGTGATGTATGCCAGAGGCGAAGGCGTAACGCAAGATAACGAACAAGCCGTTGCTTGGTATCGCAAGGCCGCCGAACAGGGCGAAGCTATCGCTCAAAATAACCTCGGTGCAATGTACGCCAATGGCGAAGGCGTGGCGCAAGATGAGAAACAAGCCTCAATTTGGTATCGCAAAGCCGCAGAACAAGGCTTGCCAACGGCTCAAAACAACCTCGGCGCGATGTATGTCAAGGGCGAAGGCGTGGTGCAAAATGATAAACAGGCGGCCGAGTGGTATTGTAAAGCTGCGGAACAGGGCGATGCAGAGGCGCAAAACAATCTCGGTGTGATGTATGCCAATGGCAAGGGCGTCGCGCAAGACGAAAAACAAGCCGTGTTTTGGTTTCGCAAGGCCGCCGATCAAAACGAAGCCATGGCGCAACTCAACCTCGGCCAGATGTATTTCAACGGCACAGGCGTGCCGCAGGACTATGCTCAAGCTTATATATGGACCGACCTCGCCGCGGCGCAAGGTTTAGAAAAAGCGGTTAAGGCTAGGGACAGCTTGGCCAACGTGTTGACACCGGCGCAAATCGAAGAAGGGCAAAAGCTCGTCCGTGAGTGGGTAGCCACACACCCATAAGCAGGGCAATAATTCCAGATATTACAAAGTCCTTAAATTTCACCCCTGGACATGTAGCCGATTATGAAGTAAGCCCCGGAATGACAAGGCGTTTCTCTATCAGACGGGCTGCAATCACAATCACCGAAACCAAGGCGAGATAGACAATGGCTGCCAATAAATACGCCTTAAAGAACTGAAAGTTGGTGGCAGCCAGCTCTTGTATCCGGGCAAAAAATTCAGTGTACTGAATCAGGAATGCCACCGAACTGTCTTTCAAATTACCAATCACCTGATTTGTCAGCGCCGGTACTGACAAGCGCATGACTTGCGGCAAGGTGATCAATTTAAAAATTTGCCGGGGACTGAATCCCTGGGCTCTGGCGGCCTCCATTTGTGCGTGATCCAGGCCGTTATAAGCGCTGGTCAGGTAGGCCGCGTTATAGGCTGCGACATTCAAGCTGAAGCCAAACACGGCGACCTGAAAAGGAGACAGCTTAATTCCCCACTGAGGCAAGCCAAAATAGATTAGAAACAGCAATACAATCAGCGGCATGCCGATAAAAAACGAAATATAGGCATTGATAAAACAACGTAGCGTATTGTTCCGGCTTAAGGAAGCATAAAAAATCACAATGCCCAAAAGCAGACCGCTCAAACTAATGATTGCCGTCAGCTGTAAGGTTTTAGTCAGCCCCATCAGAATTAGCGGACTCTGCTCAAGCAAATCGCTGTGGAATGTCGCCCATCCGTTCATTAATAATCCGCCTCACGACCAAAGAAAGCGCGAATACGCTCATCGGCATGATCCTGGGAAAGCGTTTCTATCGAAGCTTCGGCCCGCACAACGCCTTTATCCAAAAACACCACTTTATCCGATATTTGTCCGGCCAGTTTCAGGTCGTGTGTCACGCAAAGCATGGTAACCCCCTCATCGTGAAGACGATTCATCATGTCCGCCACTTCACGCGTCATCAAAGGATCGAGCGCCGAGGTAGGCTCATCAAAGAAAACCACCGCCGGGTCCATGGCCAAGGCACGCGCAATAGCAACCCGCTGTTTTTGTCCCCCCGACAACTGACTGGGATATTTACCGGCATGGGAAGCCATATTAAGACGCTCTAATTCGGCCAGCGCTTTATCTTTCGCTTCCGCAGCCGGCAATTTCTTAAGCTTGCGCAAGGCCAAAGTGACATTTTCTAAAACAGAAAGATGGCGATAAAGCGCAAATTGCTGAAACACAAAGCCTATGCTTTGTCTCAGCGCCCTTACGTCGACATCCGCAGCCATAATATTTTCACCGCGAAAAACAATCTTGCCGCCGGTAGGTTCTTCAAGGCGGTTCAGGCAACGCAGTAAAGTTGACTTTCCGGAGCCTGATGATCCCATCACGACTTTCAAATCGCCCTCGTAAATATCGAGATTCACACCGTTCAGTACAATCTGATCACCAAATTTCTTGACTAAGTCGCGCACCTCGATTAATGCCATGACAAATTCTCCATTAGATACTGCTGCGCTGCTTCAATACCAGCCCAGGGATGCGATACCGCTTCTCAATAAATTGCACGGCAAACAATAAGATACGGAAGGTCAAAAAATATAAAACCCCCACCGCAAAATAGATTTCAACGCCGTGCAGCGTCACCGCTGAAAGCGTCATCGCTTGTTTGGTGATTTCAGGAATACCAACCGTGTACGCGAACGGAGAATATTTCAAAACCGTCGTAAATTCATTGATCATTCCCGGCAGGGAAAAGCGCAACATCTGCGGCAGCTCGATACAATTAAAAACCTGGAGTCGGCTCAGTCCTATCGCCTCGGCGGCCAGAATTTCATCAGCATCGACAGAATTTAAGGCGCCACGAAATACTTCCGAGAGGTAAGCGGCGGAAATCAAACCCAAACTAAGCACCATGGCTAATAAGGGGGTGACTTTCAGCCCGATGCTGGGAAAGCCGAAATAAACGATGAACAGCAACACCAGAACCGGAATGCCGCGAAAAATATAGGCATAGGCGTCCAATAATGGCCTGAGCCAGTAAAAACCTATCCTGCGAATACAGGCAATGACCAGCCCCGCCAATACCCCTGTCACGCTACAACATAAGGTAACAAGGAGTGTATATCCGAGGCCGCGCCCAAGCTGAATGACTATATCGAGAAAACTCAAAGGTAATTAACCAATCCTTTATTTCATCCATTTATCCATGATGGCTTTGATTTTTTCCGGGCCAAGCTGGTTAAGATAAAGATCAAAATCCTCCCGCATCTTTGAACCTTTAGCAAAAGCAAAACCGTATTTGTCGAAACCGGTAAAAACATAACTGCTTTCAAAAGGCAGATTCAGCTTGGATTTATAGTTGGCCAGAACCGGTTCTTCAATAAAGGCAAGATCAAGATTGCCGTTTTGAAGATCGGCCGCCACTTCGGTGTAAGTAGGATAGAGCTTGACCTGGCTGAGGCTGTAATAGCCTTTAGGCTCCAGCTCATTTTTAATCAAGTCGTTATAAGCCATTCCCCTGGGATAACCGATTGAATATTTCTTAAGCTCTGCAAGATCGTTAATTTTAATATTGCGGCTTTTAAGGCTAACCAAATGCCAGGCATTGTCGTAATAGGGTTGTGAAAAATCCATCGCCTCTTTGCGTTTATCGGTAATAGAAATGCCGGAAAATGCAACATCGGCCTGCCCGCTGGAAACCGCACCCAGCATGCCCTGCCAATCATAAGCGGTCACCTGCATGGCAAGTCCCTTGGACTGACAATAACCATCAAAAATTTCCAGATCGGAACCTTTGATGACACCATTTTCCTCATAGAGCATAGGGGGGGACGTCGATGAAACCGCCACCTTAACTATATTCGTTTGTTCCTGCGGCTGTTCACAACCGATTAATGCCAAAACGCAAAGACTCAGCAAACCCATCAGCCAATATTTCTTATTCAATCCAAACACTCCAATCCAAAAATGATTTATCCTGCTCAAATTCTAAAATTCGCACCAGATTTATGCCAAAATAGCACCGCATAGCCCATATAGCAAACGCTACAGCTCATGAAGCTCACGATCAGTGATTTAAAAATCGGCTTTTCACACCGAACACAGCGGCTGAGTAAGTATTTCCAAAGAGGACTTTCAGAAAATCAGGATTTATGACGCATTCACGCATAGTTCGCCAAAATGATTCCTTATGAAGTAGCAAACTTCACAATATCCTCATTACAATTTATATCCGCCATTACAATCCCTTCGCTTTCAATTTGCCCTTTAATTTCATTAAAAGCATTAAATAGACTGCTTTGATTGGCATCCGGCGCATCGTAGGCGAACAAAATCTCATCTGGCCGGATAAATCGATACTTTTCCAATTGCTGGATTTTTGCAAGCCAAGAAAGCCCGTGGTCAATCAGCAGACTGGGTTTCTCATGCTTAAAGTGAATCGGCTTGATAACCGTTTGCTTTGTATTCTTGTATACGAAAGGAAACCTAACTTCATACTTATCCGCCTCCCCAATCGTACCTTCTTTGTATTTTTCACCAAGATTGCAATGGTTAAGCAAGTCTCGCACCTGCTTTTTCATTTTCTCTTCATGTACAGGTTCATGGATAAAACTACGATGAATGTAATGCTCAAACAACTTATCGACAGTCGCCACAGGATCAATGCAGAATAAAACCCGGCTATCGCTGAAGCGAATAATATCTTCCCTACAACGGATTAATTCCGCGTACAGATCAACATCGACATTCACAGTCTCATCTAAAAACTTCTTAATCCGCTCAATTTCAGCCCGAATTATTTTGCTTGTCTGCACAAAAACATCTTTGCACATGGGATGATCAAAAAAATGAGTAATCCGCGCGTGTTGTTTACCGTCCAACAACCTGAATTCCAAGCGCTTAGACGCAGTGGCGTAAAGCACAATACCGATATTGGCAAACTCTTCCGTTTCAGGGTAAGGCTGAAAACGAATAATGCTGTACTTACAAATTTGCTTATTCATGGCAGTTTTAACCAAATATCTCCGCTTGCCTCATTACTAAGGCGTCTCAGGTGTTTTTCAGGATCAAAACATTGCATGTCATCGTTTAACTCGATCCATTCTTCGGGCATGTTATCCCACGCTGATTGCCAACAGGCAAGCGCTTTATTCATCCTTGCCTCGAAATCTAATTTTTCTACGGCATCGTATTGTTTATTGATGAGTACGGATTTAAAAGCATGGGTAGCCCAAAAATCCGCTTTATTGAACTCATCATCAAAAATCAAATTATGATCAATTACATACAATCCTGCCGATTCGTCCGTTTTCCAAAGTAAATTAGGATTTCCACCTTTCTCTGTCAAAGTACGGTCTAAGTTTTCAACCCAAAGATCAAAAATCAATACATTTAATTGTAGTTGAACATCGATTTTCTTTAGCGTTTCAAACTTTAATTCGATTACTGAATGCACTTGTTTGGAAGCAAAGACATAACCGCCTTTAAGTTCGGAAGCTGCTGCACCGCCATAGTTATCAACCAGCCTATCATCCAATAACGCTATTTGAAAAGGCGGCACTGGCAACCCAAAAGCCTGCGCTAAATGGGCGCCCAACCACTCCTTCATCAATCCGGCAACTGAAGCAGCATAGCCTTTGACATAGTAAGCATTACCATCGGATGCATTGCATAGAAAAGGAGTGGTTCTGCCTTGGTCGGCTGGTCTGATAATTTCTTCGATTTCCAGCATTTACTAACCGATCTGCTCATCAATCTGCTGAAAAACGCCCTTCCCTTGAGCATTATTCTTTTCCGCCATTAAAAACAGACATTGACCACCGCTTTTCTTGGCCCACAATTCGCCAACGGCGCGTTTTTCTCTGGAATCGTCATTCGTTGCATACACCTTGCCTTTGTACTCAACGACCAATAACCTGCCGTCAACCAACTCCACGACAAAATCAGGATAAAACCAACCTTTAGCCAAAGGCAAACGGAACGCCGCGCCATCCCGATTCACTAAATTTCTAATCCAGTATTTAACTTTAGGATGACTGTTGATTAACTTGGCGCATTCAAATTCTTCGCCGCTTTCCTTCAAATCCTCAATCACCGGATAAAAATGCTTGTCCAATTGATAACGGCCCTGATAAAAAGGCGGCCTAGCCGGATAATAACCGGGGGAAAACTCAAACACATGATCGAACCGCGTTTCCAGATCATCCGTTTCCTCGAACAATGCATATTGAAAACCCTTATCCGCCGCTTGTTGCCGATAGTTTTCAATTTGTTCGCGAACCGCCCGCGCCAACACATATTTACTGCGTACTAACCCTGTCAACGGTAATCCGCGCGATTTAGTCAGATTGGGAATCAACCTTGCCAGGAATCCGCGTAACTGTGACGGAATCAGCCCAATTTGTCGAACTTGAGGCTCCAACCAAAATAGCAGGTCGTTTTCGGTATGACCGCCTTCCACCCAATCCAGGTTATAGGCTTGATTTTGGTCGGCCAGCCGATAAGTCAATTTTTTGCCGTCCATATCGACTTCAAAGGTATGCGCGGTTTGAACCAAGTCAAAATTCGGCAACTCAGCCGGAAAATCCAGTAACGACCATTCACCGCGCCAATGCAAGAAAGCATCGGTATCCAGCAACTCCCACAATTCCCCTTGTTTGCAACAAAGTTGCGGCAATGGCGCAAAGGATTTACCCGATTGAGACGGCGCGCGAGCCACCGCTACCCGTAAATTATGATGCTCAATTTGCGCGCTCAACTGTTGCTTTTGTGTGCCGGTGACGGTTTTCAGTAATTGCGTCTTGGTTTCGGGCGACACTTCGCCTTTAATCTCGATACTAAAGGTGTTTTGCGCTGTCGGTGTGACGGTCACGTTGGTTGAGGTTTCTAACGTTAAATCCGGCTTTGCTTCCAGTTCAAAACGAATGGTCGGCTCTGTCCGTGCAACAACGTCGTCTTGGCCGTCGAACACATCGCTTTGGTTCGGATTGCCTTGGGTAATGTTTGCAGCGGCTTCCAATGTCTCAAAGCCCATTTCAATCAATTTATCGGTAAGCTGTTTGGCGACCACGGCAAAATCCGGCGAAGCCAAATACGCATAAGCGCGATTCAACGCATCACTGGTGCGCCGCTTGGCGTGAGGCATCCGTAACACCCGCCCTAATAACTGCTCGGCATCCTTGCTGGATCGAACGTCTTTCACCGAACAAAACACATAGGCAAACGAACAATCCCAACCTTCTTTTAACGCTTCGATGGTAATGATGTATTTGATCGGGCAGGTTGGAGAAAACAGATTCAACCCGTCCAATTCGCGTTGCTTGCCGGTGGCTATGGCTATTTCCCGTTCATCGACATGCAGTTGCCCGATTAAATGCGTTTTTAACACCTCAACCGGCACTTCGCCGTTTTTGGCGTCGGCCTGAAACAACACAATAGGCCGCACAAAGTCGCTTTCTTTTTGTGCTTCCAAGGCCAGTTTTTTACCGGTTAACACTGCGTCGCGCACGGCGGCTTGCCAATCCTTGTGCTCGGTCAACACAATCGGCAGTTTAATCATATTTTCGGCTTTTAATTCCGAAGCCGAACAGCGGTAAAGGATGTTTGAGGCTGACGTAACACTGCTGTCCGGCGTTGCGGTGAACTCCACGATACAAGCCGGATGCAGCCGCTTCAACGTATCAAAGGTTAACTTCGTCCGGGCATTATGCGCCTCGTCCATAATCACCAACGGTTGATGCAAGGCCAGCAAATTAGCGAACGAGGCTTTGATTTTGCCTATGTCTTCGCGCCGCAAACCGTTTTCCTGTAAATCCTTTTCGCCGATTCGTTCCAGCCGACAGTCCGGGTCGGTAATACCGACAAAATGCGGTTCAAAGTCTTCATGATGCACATACACTTTGCGCCCGCTGGTATCTTCCACCCGTAACGCGGCCAAGGTGCCGACGATAACCAAGGTCTTGCGGCCTATATCTTGGCGGCGAATCTGGGTAACCTCGCCAACATCAAACACCCGTAGACGATCCAGGCCGAATTCGTTTTCCAACGCCTGCCGGTACGGATGCCCCACGGTTTTCAACGCTTCCAGGGTTTGCTCGCGGATGGTGTTGGTCGGCACCAGCCATAACACCACCGGATAATCCTGTTCCAGATAAGCTTTTTGCACCACACTGACAGAATAAGAAGCCAGCACGGTTTTGCCGCCGCCGGTCGGCAAACGCATACAGACATAAGGCATTTCGCCAAAATCATAATGACGGTAAGGAATCGGCGGCAATTGCTGTTCGAGATAGCTTTGCTTAAACGCCTCTTCAACCGTGCCGCTGCGGGCTTCGGTTAAGAAATGCGACAAGGCGGCCAAGGCGCGGGTTTGATAGTCTTTTAATGTGAACATAATTCTCAAAATGTAGGCCCAACTCCCTCTCCCTCCGGGAGAGGGCTGGGGTGAGGGGATAAATCAATAACAGCCAACCGAATAGCTTCCAAAACAGCTTCCGTTTCTTGCAACACTTCGTTATTCCAAAAGCGTAATACCCGATAGCCGACAGACTGCAAATAACGACTGCGTTGCTCGTCATATTCCTGTTGCTCCCAATGCTGGCTTCCATCAAGCTCGATGATTATCTTTGGCTCCATGCACAGAAAATCGGCAATATAAGATCCAATCACCTGCTGCCTACGGAATTTGCAACCCAGCATCTGCCGGTTTCTGAGTCGGCCCCACATTACCTGTTCGGCATCGGTTTGGTTTCTGCGTAATGATCTGGCTAATTCTTTCATTGAATGGACTCCTGTTTGCAGTCCCCTCACCCCAACCCTCTCCCGAAGGGAGAGGGAGTTTTATTCGTGCCATAGTTTTTCTCTCCACAAGATGAATCTAGCGGCACTAAATTCCTTCTCCCTCAGAGAAACGGAGTTTCATTCGCAGCACCGTTTTTCTCTCCACAAAATGAATGCAATCGCAGCACATTCCCTCTCCCTCCGGGAGAGGGTTAGGGTGAGGGAATCAAATAAAGGATCCTTCCTCATTAATTTCACACAGCCCTTACATCATAAGGAATTTGCTTAAACACGATATTTTCCGCTTCCAGACGCGGCTTACCGAAACGGCTGGCTTCGCCGTAAATGATCTTGCGCCCGTTATGCTTCGGCAAACTGTCCAGCACGGCTTGAGTCAGCACATTGCCGCTTTGCGGCCTGCGGTCGCCGAGAATGCCGTTATACAGCAGGTAATAGGCGGTATCGTTATGAATACCCAGCAACGGCGAATCGGCGCGACTTGCCAACGGTGCGCGGGTTTCGCAAAACCAGATATGCGCGGCTAACGCGGCAAATTTCACGTTGTGATGGATCGAACCGACTTCATCGAAAATCGTCTCGCCCAAGCGGAAATAATGGAAGCCGCCACCACCTTGCCAGTTAACCGCCTTGGAAATTCCGCCCTGTTCGCCTTCGACGACTTTTTTTAAGCGCGGCTGGCAGTGGGTTTCTGCATGATCGCCCATTTCTATGCCGATGTAACGGCGGTTCATTTTGTGAGCGACTGCTGCGGTTGTGCCTGAGCCTAGAAAGCTGTCAAGAACAAGATCATTTTCGTTGGTGCTTAACAGTAAGATTTTCTGAATTAGCGCTTCTGGCTTTTTACCATTTGGAAACCTTACATCCCCTTCTTTTGTCAGATTATTCAATGCCAACCCTTGCCAGTATGTCCCAGTCTTTTCTTTCTTAAACAGCAATTTGCCTCTTTTTTCGGCAGTATCTTTAAGCCAAATTATTCTGCGTATTGATGGACTGATATAGAAATGAGCAACTTCTGTATTTTTTTCACGTCCTGATTTTGGGACATACGAAGCCACAAGTAATTCGTCTTTTTCTAAAGACTTAAATTCATCAATAATACGGGTTCTGATGCTAGTTTGCGCATTGGTGTCGGAAAACAGGTTTTCGTAATTATCTATGTAAATGTCATCTCTGTTTTGCCCGTTTTTTGTAAAATCATTGACCGTCGTCCTTTTCAGACCTTTGTATTTCTTAATTCTAATTGGTTCGCCTGATCCGTCCATTATTATTCTTTCTTCTATGAATGTTCCTTTATCGAGCAAAATACTTGTGTATTTCCAGCTTTGCTCATTTGCTTCCATTTCATCAATTAGATCGAATAAATTTTCTTCTTCATAAACATCATTAAATTTCTTGAAACCGTTATCATAGTTTTTTGCATACGCAATTAGGGACTCTATATTTTTCTTTAATTTTTTGTCTTCTCCACCACCACTTGCGCCAGCAGTGAGCTTCATTTTCACACTAACCTGATTGATGAAATTTTTTCTACCAAATATTTCGTCCATGATAACTTTAAGATAATGCCCCTCATTGTCATCAATGGACACCCAGATACTGCCGTCTTCAGTCAGCAATTCCCTGAGCAGTTCCAGACGCGCATATATCAAGCTCAACCACAGCGAATGTTCCAGATTATCGTCATAATATTCAAATGCTGAACGTGTGTTGTAAGGCGGATCGATATAAATACACTTCACCTTACCGGCATACAACGGCAACAACGCTTTCAAGGCTTGCAGGTTGTCGCCTTGTATCAGCATGTTTTCCGTGTTGCTGTCGCCCGCGCTAAGCTCCGGCACGGCCTCCAGCAAGCGATACGGCACTTTCTGTACGGTGCGCACGGCATCCGATTTGTTTAACCAATCGAGTAAGGGCATGGCTTAGGTTTAATCCTTTAGTTTTGATTTAGTTGTGCTGGCAAATACTGTTTAAAAGCCAATAGCGGCGCGATTTCTTTGGAAAACGAACATAAGCCTTCGACAAAGTCCGCTTCTCCGGTTTCGCTTTTCAGCACCAACCGCAACATGCCGTCGGGCTTGGGTGAGCCAAGTAATTTTTGTTTGACGATAGCAAAACCGAATTTGTGCATTGCCAATAAAATCGCACTTTCAAAAGTAACCACGGCATTCTGCAGCGCGGAAAAGACGGTGGGCAATTGATCTTGATGTTCCAGTAAAGCCCGTAACGCTCTTTTGTCGCCGGTTATCAGCAAGGGATTTTCGGTTTCAACGGCGGCGGCAAATAAGAATTTTTCGCCGCCGTCTATGCCGTCAATATCTTCAAGTTGGGCCAATAACGCGGTATCGTTAACGGCTGGTAAGGTTTGTGTTGTTTCGAGAAAAGCCTTAAGCCTCGCCAGGGTTTCTTCATTGCCGCATTTGCTCAGGGCTTTGGCAGGATTTTTAGGCAGCAATTGGTATTTTGCCGTGTCGGTGATAAAAACTTGCGTCCATTCCTGACCTAAACTATCCGGTAGAAGCTCTAACAAGTCACATTGCGCCAACTTGAGTATGATGTCGTTATCGGCAAGAACGATCAATCAACTTTCCCTTGTAGGTGGGTTTGTAGCAAGGTGTAGTCGTCTTCGTTCAGGTCATCCAGCTCTAGCGATTGCAATAAGGCGGCGCGTAGAATTTCTTGATCCGTTGGCGCATTTTTGGCGATTTTATTAATCGCGACATTAGCTGCACCCCAATGATTTTTTGAGTTGGCATAATTTAAGACAATGTGTAACGGGTCGATTTGGTTTTTTTCACCGTAATGTAGGGCCGAGGTTGCTAATTCATCGCCATTAAGGTTTCGTCCCGTTGGAACAATTTTACATTCGGGATCGCCGGTTAATAGCTCCAGTGCAAAACGGTTAGCTGCACGTTCGTCCTCATCGTCGGCTTCGGCATCAATTTTTTGATCGACGATGGAATGTTCGGCGGTGACATGACCTAGGGTAATATGTCCCAGCTCATGCGCCAAATCGAACAATGCGTAGCCGTGCGGGTGATTTTGAGTCAGTACGATGACCGGACGACCACTTTGCTCAAACGCCAAACCTTCCATTTTTTTAGCTTTTTTGGGTAAATGATGGAGATGAATAACAGGAATGCCATCATCAAGGCAATATGTCAGCACATCTTCAAAGGTAATCCACTTTTTGCCGACAAGAAGCTGTTTACGCAATTCACTGGCATCAAGATAAAAACCAGACTGTGGTTTAGCAGGGAAAGCTTTTAAGACAATACTAGCAAGTGAACGCGCTACAGCACAGGCAACGTTCAAATCATCATCAGCGATATTTTCACGATGCTTAAAACGAATGCCTTGCGGTAATTTTAAGGCGGGTTCCGCGCTTTCCGTCCACAATGTTTCGGCGCGAACGCCAAACGTTTGCCCTAAAATCAGACTGGCTTGTTGCAATCCGGCGGGTGTTTCAGCTATCTCGTTATCCCACCAATCAGGCAGCAACGATTTAATGTATTTTGGATTGTAGCCGACTGTTTGTAACTTACTATACAGGCGTTTCATTTGAGGATTTGTTACCGTCATGATTCACCTCACTGTATGTTTATGATTATTGAAGTTTATCTTCCCTATCCGGCAAAGTTCTAAAGCCGATTTTTGGTGCGAATTATAGTCTTTAAGCACCCTGAAAGCTATCACGCAAGTTTTCAAGCATCTCATTGTTCGAGGCCGATTACTTTTTATAATCGATGTGTCGTGGCGTTCCGTTTTGAGTGTCGGATAACATCGTCAGGCCTTCATCGAAGTCTATGTCATGCTAACAGTTCACCTTTACGCATCCCGGTCGTGAACGCCATCAGGGCTTTTAGATAAAACTTGCCGCCAATGTCTTTAGCCGCTTTAATTTTCTGCGTCTGATAAATAATATTCTTGTTGTTATCGCATATTGCTCAGATTGCAATAAGCAACCATAATGCAACCCTAGTTATTTTCCGAGGTCAAATTATGCCAGCCCTGACGATCAAAAATATCCCAGACTCTCTATATGAACAATTGAAATCCGCTGCTGATTTGCATCGTCGCAGTATTAACAGTGAAGTTTTAGTTTGTCTTGAAAAGGCGTTGGTTGCTAAGAAAACCAGCCCAAATGACCGTTTACAGCGAATAGAACAGCTACGTGCCGGCATTAAGCCCAATAACATTACAGTAGATGACGTCGATCAAGCTATCGATAATGGGCGTCCATGATCGTTGCCGACACCAATATCATTAGCTACTTGTTCTTGCCGACGCGTTATTCCGAGAAAGCAAGTCAGTTGTATCGAGTTGATCCAGAGTGGGCGGCACCTGAACTTTGGCGGAGCGAGTTTCGTAATGTGCTTGCGCTTTATATTAGACAGAACATTCTTTCCTTGACCGAGGCACTGGCTTTGCAAGATGAAGCCGAATCGTTGATGGCCAACCAGGAGTTTACAATGCCCTCTGCCGCTGTCATGAACCTCGTTGCCAGTAGCTCTTGTTCTGCTTATGACTGTGAATTTGCGGCTCTGGCTCGACAGCTATCCGTTAAGCTGGTCACGCAAGACAAAAAGCTATTAAAGGAATTTCCAGAAACGGCGGTGAGTCTCGACGAATTTTTATTCCGAGCAAATTCGTAGTAATCGTAGCGTACTATTTCAGCCTTTGATCTTGCCCATGTTCAAAATTTACAAACGAACCATTCATATCGGTACATTGCAAAATCCTCAAGGGCGACTCGAATATCATGTCGAAGAAAGTTCGGGTTCCAGTCTTTCTAAAATCATGGCTATTCCGGCGATGATTGCCGGCGCTATCGTTGGCACGCTGGTCTTTTCCGTATTTTTTGCCGTTCTGTTGATTCCATTGGGGATTGTTGGCTACAAAGCATGGCGATTGATGAAAACGGCGCAGCAACAAAACGTCCGTCAAACAGACAGTGAAAGTAACTAGGTATTTTATTAGCGATAAAAAAGCTGCAAACGTAATCCAAGAATCAGCGTCAGTCGCCGCAATTCAAAGCTTTCTAATTTACAGCACCTTGCTGAATTACAGTATAGTGGCTGTCTGTTTTTTAGTCTTTTTGCTTCGTACACAGTTGGTTGTATCAACTACATAGCCGCTGGTTCTCTGTATCGGCAGAGACATTTGATGTGATTCGTTATGCGGGAATGGCTGTCTACAAAGTAGGCATTCTATTATTTAACCTTGCCCCATATTTGGCTCTATGCCTTGTGGCAAAGGGTTGATGCAATTGCGTCAATGTGCAATTCGGAATCGGCCAAAGCAGGACGCGGCATAACGAGCCATTACGCTAAGTCGCGTAAATCTCGCGTAACGAAATTTTAGGTATAAAAAAACCAGCTAAGTGCTGGTTATTTATAGTCTTTGTGGTGGGTCGTGCGCGATTCGAACGCGCGACCATCGCATTAAAAGTGCGGTGCTCTACCGGCTGAGCTAACGACCCAACAAAGACTGCTTATTATAATGACTAATTTAATAACGTCAACTTTTTTTTAATTTGATTGGTATTGCGTTGGATCTTTTATTCCCGCATCCATAAATCCAGCCGCCCTCAAACGACAAGCATCACATACTCGACATGCGCACCCCCGCTCATCAGCGGAATAACAGGAGACTGTGCGCCGGTAATCAACGCCTAATTCAACGCCTTGCTTAATAATTTCCGCCTTGCTGAGCGCGATCAGCGGGGTATGTATGGTGAAATGCTCGCCTTCTACACCCGCCTTAGTAGCCAGGTTTGCTAATTGCTGAAATGCCTTGATAAATTCAGGCCTGCAATCCGGATAGCCGGAATAATCTACGGCATTAACACCGATAAAAATGTCAGTTAATTTTAAAACTTCCGCCCAACCTAAGGCAAAGGATAGAAAAATCGTGTTCCTTGCAGGCACATAGGTGACCGGTATGCCTTCCTGTGGGGCGTTGGGTACCGCAATATGCTCATCGGTCAGTGCGGACCCGCCAATCGAACTTAAGCCCAGCTTGATGATTTTATGATCTTCGACTTGATAATCCGCCGCTATCTGCGTAGCGGCTATAAGCTCGGCATTATGCCGCTGACCGTAATCAAAGCTTAAGGCGTAACATTTAAATCCCTGTTTTTTCGCAAGGGCAAGTACGGTAATTGAATCCAATCCCCCGGAGAGAAGGACTATGGCTTTTTTTTGCATATCGGTTTACTTACCTTGAGCATCATCCCAAAGTATTTTATGGAGTTGAAGTTGGAATCGAACAGGTAATCTGTCCTTAAGAATCTTTTCGGCAAGCTCGGTCGGGTTTTGCCGCCCCATCATCGGTGAAAACAATATGTCACAACGATCAGACAACGCATATTCGGCTAAAATGCCTTTAGACCAGTCGTAGTCCTTATCATTACCGATAACAAACTTGACCTGATCTTTTGCGGTCAGGTGTTCGATATTTTGATAGCGGTTTCTGCTTAATTCGCCCGAACTGGGTGTTTTAAGATCCATCACTTTAACAACGCGTGGATCGACTTCAGACACATCGAGCGCACCGCTGGTTTCAAGCGAAACGACATAGCCTTTATCGAGGAGTTTGGTCATTAACTCGATACAGCCCTGCTGCGCCAAAGGTTCTCCACCGGTTACGGTGATATATTTAGTGTCGTACTGCTTAACCTCTGCCATAACGGCATCAATCCCTATTTTTTTACCGCCGGTAAAAGCATAGGCCGTATCGCAATAAACACATCTTAGTGGACAGCCGGTGAGCCGAATAAACACCGTGGGCAGACCCACGGTATTCGACTCACCCTGTAACGAGTAAAAAATCTCAGTTATGCGTAATAAAGTCACAACTGCGATTTATTTAATATCATCAAGCAAAAGTATTTTTTTTGCCGCCAAACGGGCCGCTGTCGAGCCAGGAAAGTCCGTGGTAACGCGTGTTAAATATTCTCGCGCCTTTGCTGCATTTTTCTGCTCAACCTCGATGTAGCCCAGTTTCAGCAAAGCATCAGGCACTTTTGAACTGCCCGGATAATTTTCAATCACGCTGTTAAAGGCTTTACGTGCCGACTCAATGTCCTGGTTAACCCTATAGGCCTCGCCTAGCCAATATTGGGCGTTATTCGCATATTCACCTTTCGGATTTTTACCCAACAAAGCATTAAATTCGGCAATAGCCTGGGCAGTATGCCCGTTCCTGAGCGCTTCATACGCTTGTTGATATTGCTGCTTCTCATCTCCTGCGGCCTTCACAACATCCTGTTTTGGCGCGGGAGCCTGCTGTTTGGCGTCTGGAACCGCCTCAACTGGAGGCTCCGCCGTCTTGGCGTCAGATACAACCGAACCTTCCTGTGCTTGGGGATTTTCAGCAGCCGCAGGTTTGACGCCCTCCGCTTTTTTCTCAAGGCTCTGCATTCGCCCATCAAAGTCTGAATACATCGTACCTTGAGACTTTTTCATCTCGGCAATAAGAAAGCTTGCTCCTCCACCTTGCCTGTAAGCTGCCTCACTTCGACTTGCAATTGCTCCAGCTGCTTCATCATTTCATACAGTGCATTGTTAGCCGACGAAGGCTTTACAGCAGCACCGACCTCGACCTCTGGGTACATTGAGTTATCGACAACTGACGGGAGCTCTGAAGGTTCGGCACTGACAGCTCTGCAAACAAGCAGCAACGGCATGATAAGACGAGCTTTCATTTATTTGCCTTGATATACCAATTCAACGCGACGATTAAGCTCCCAGGCTGCTTCGTCGTGTCCAAATGCCGCGGGCTTTTCTTCGCCGTAACTGACGATTTCCAACTGCCCATCAGCAACGCCTTGGACTTTCATCATGCTGGCTACCGATTTTGCGCGCTGCTCTCCCAGAGCGATATTGTACTCGCGCGAACCACGCTCGTCGCCGTGACCTTCCATCACAATGCGTTGACCGGGATGCGCGACCAGATATTGTGCGTGCGCTGCAATAACCGGTACGAAGTCGTTCTGAACTTGGCTGCTATCCAGCATAAAATAGATAGTGCTTTTTGACAGCGGGTTGTTAGGATCGCTGAATTCAGGGCCTATGCCGGCATTCGGATACATTCCCGAAGCATTCATTTCCGACCCGGATAACCCCGAACCATTATTTAATCCGCGGGTTGAAGCATCGTTGATGCCGCTGGCCGCATTTTGAGTACCGTCGATCAGGCTAGCGTCTTTTTCATCCTCGCTACAAGCCGTCAGGATTACCGCACTTATTGCCAATGCCAATACTGTTTTATTCAATTTCATTTTTAATTCCCAAAAAAGTAATCTATTAATTTAATTTTACAAAAAAACCGTGTGCGCCCAGCCGACTAAGGTGACCATGCCGGCTCGCGAATTTCATTGCTATCGAATACCAGCTTCTGCTGCATTTTACCATCCAATGATACGGCCGATAAGTAACCCGCATTGCCTTTTCGCGAAGCATATAAAATCATACTGCCATTCGGCGCAAAACTAGGGGATTCATCCGACCGTCCGTCAGTTATTACATTAACCGCCTTGGTCGCCATGTCCATCACGGCAATACGGTAATCGCTGCCATTCCCATGCACCATCGCTATACTTCTGCCGTCCGGCGAGAAACTGGCTCTGGCGTTATAATTTCCTGAAAATGTCAGCCTTTTTTCGTCCCCGCCTTGGCTCGACACAATATACAGCTGCGGCTTTCCGCCTCGATCCGAGGTAAAAACAATGCTGCTTCCGTCAGGAGACCAGGTGGGCTCGGTATCAATTGCGGAATTGTTAGTCAATTTAGTTAAAGAGCGCGCCACCAAATTTAAGATGTAAATATCAGGACTGCCGTCTTTGGATAACGTCAAAGCCAATTTCCCACCATCGGGCGACCATGAAGGCGCGCCGTTGATACCGGGGAATTCCGCAACTCTGACTCGCTCGCCGGTAGCCAAAGTCTGAATATAAATTGCGGCTGATTTTTTCTCGAAGGACACGTAGGCTATTTTTCTGCCGTCAGGCGACCACGCCGGAGACATCAACGGCTCTACAGATGAGGCTATGGTTTGTGCATTAAATCCGTCCGCATCTGAGATTTGCAGTTTATGGTTACTTTGCCTGCCTTGCCTGCTGCTGGTAATGTAGGCAATACGTCCACTGAAAACACCTTTTTTACCGGTTAATTTTTCAAAAATAAGATCGCTGATATGGTGAGCGGTTCTTCGCAACTCTCCCGCTGAGGACGCCATTCGGTACCCCATTATTTGTTGCCCCTTATAGACGTCAAACAACTGAAATTGGACATTGTATTGACCGTGATCTTCGATCACCTGACCGATAACCATATAATTCTGTCCTAAAGCCTGCCAATCCTTAAATTGAATCGCCTCGGCAGTACTGGGTCTGGCCGGCATACTTTGTTTGTCCAGCGTTTTAAAATAACCGCTACGCCCTAAATCCGCATCAACAACAAAACTGACGTCAACCGGAACGCCCGACGCTCCTTGCATAGCGAAAGGAACCACTGAAATAGGCAATGCGCTCTCAATACCCTCAGTAATCTCGATCGTCATCTCTGCGTAGCTACTGGGCGCATAGAAACTGACCAGACTAATCAACAAAATTTTTCTAAAAAAACTCACTTGTTTACCTCAGTAACTTAACTGAAAAAAGACCATAAATAATCGCGGCGCCCATCTTTGTGATGGTCGCACTGTCGCCGATTATCTGGAACGATCTGGATCAAACAAAAACTTAAATGACTTAAATTCTTTGGCCGCCAATTCTTTATCTTTGGGTACCGGAAGCGGCGATGCTCTGTGAACGGCGGTTTCTGCCGACCGGTCAAAAATCTCGTCCCCGCTGGAAGTAACAACCTTCGCGTCTACCACTGTGCCATCGGACATCAGCGTAACCTGAATTGTACACTTTAAACCCTCCGTAGAGGAAACAGGTCGAATCCAGCTCCGGGCTACTTTTTGCCGTATCGCTGCGGCGGCTGTTTTTATCGCCAGCTGGTCTTGCTCTGCATCCATTCTAGCCTGTTCCGCTTCCATCCTTGCCGCTTCGGCTCTTTCCGCTTCGGCTTTGGCTTGTGCGGCAGCGGCTTCGGCTTTCGCTTTTTCGGCCGCCGCTTTGGCTTTGGCAGCCTCCGCCTTTTCCGCTTCGGCCTTGGCTAGTGCGGCCGCTTCAGCTTTCGCTTTTTCCGCCGCTGCTTTGGCTTTGGCAGCTTCCGCCTTTTCCGCTTCGGCCTTGGCTTGGGCGGCGGCTTCAGCTTTCGCTTTTTCTGACGCTGCTTTGGCTTTGGCGGCTTCCGCCTTTTCCGCTTCGGCCTTGGCTTGGGCGGCGGCTTCGGCTTTCGCTTTTTCTGACGCAGCTTTGGCTTTGGCGGCTTCCGCCTTTTCCGCTTCGGCCTTGGCTTGAGCGACGGCTTCG